>PVBE012914680.1_pt1 | contig 21494 bp, 18 predicted proteins | sample 1631181 | NCBI WGS metagenome assembly PVBE01 (sample SAMN08397723, study PRJNA350692) | Marine metagenome, whole genome shotgun sequencing project. | isolation source: water | place: Pacific Ocean | collected 2012-04 | reverse complement strand
TGCTGCTCGATCGCCTCGGTCTTCGACTCCCCGAACGGCTCCGTGCACCCTCACATGGGATCAAAATGTAGTGCCAACTTTGAGACCTAAGTGCCTGAAAAAGCTGAAAACTGACCCTTGAACGGCGGAAGTTGGGCTAGCCTCCGAGGCATCCACGGTTCCGGGGGAAGTCCAAAAGTGGCGGCGCGCCCACACGCGGCACAGTGAATCGCTTGCGCCGCGCATGTGGCAAACTGCCTCGCTCGTGCGCTCGAGCAGATCGCTAGTAGGGTATGGAGCTGACGGCGACCCGGGGCGCAGTGTAGAATTCCCGAATCGCGAGTCGCTACTCACGCGTCTTCAACCACGAGCGGGGCATTACATGATCCTGCCCTTCGTCGATCGGCGGCGGAATAATAAAGGAGATCAACATGGGAGAACGTGTTTTCGATCGGATCGAGGTCATCGATGTGGACGCCCACATCTCCGAGCCGGCGGATCTCTGGACGACGAGGGTCTCGAAGAAATGGGGTGATCTGGTTCCCCACGTAATCAAAGACCCGGGAGGGGAACCGGACGATGTCTGGGCGATCGGAGACAGCGTCCTCGGGCCCACCGCCGGCGCCGCCATGGCGGGCTTCGATGGCATGATGCCCGAGCACCCGGCCACTCTCGCCGACGCGCACCCCGCCGCATCGGATGCGAAGGCTCGTCTGCGCTACCTGGACGAAGAGGCAATCTACGGACAGATCCAGTACCCGAACTTTGGTGGATTCGGCTCGGGCCGCTTTCTGCAGCTCAATGAGCCCGAGCTGATGCTGGAGTGCGTGCGCGCCTACAACGACTTTCTATTCGATTGGTGCAGCGCCGATCCGAAGCGCCTGATCCCGGTCACGGCCACGCCGTTCTGGGACGTCAAAGCCTCGGTCGCCGAGATCGAGCGCTGTGCGAAGCTCGGGTCGAAGGGCGTGCTATTCGGAAGTCAGCCCCAGGATTTCGGCCAGCCCCACATCGCTGATCAATATTGGGATCCTGTCTGGGCCGCCGCCCAGGCCGCAGATCTCTCGATCAACTTCCACATCGGGTCGGGCCGCATGGACGCAGTCTATGGAGGCTGGGAGGGCTACGAGTTTAGAACGGGCCTCGCCAAGCAGTGCGTGATCTTCTTTCTCCAGAACGCGAGCTGCATCGGTGACGTGATCTTCGGCGGAGTCTGCCACCGGTTTCCCGATCTCCAGTTCGTGTCGGTCGAGAGCGGCATCGGCTGGCTGATGTTCGCCCTCGAGGGGTTCGACTGGCAGTGGCAGAACAACGGGGTTACCACCGAGCATCCGGAGTACGACCTGCTGCCGAGCGAGTACTTCCGGCGTCAGATCCACGGCTGCTTCTGGTTCGAAGAGCAGAGCGCGCGGACCGGGGTCGAACTCTACCCGGACAACCTGCTCTTCGAGACGGACTTTCCGCATCCGACGAGCATGGCGGTGGGGCCCCGGTCGATCGCAGAACACCCGGCGGAGTACGTCGAGCGGGCCTGGTCCGACATCTCCGAGGAGACGCTTCAGAAGGTCCTGCACGACAACGCGGTTCGCCTGTACAACCTGGACTGACCCGCGACCACAGTCGTCGGTCGCCACTGCGAAGAGCTTTGGAAGCGGTGACCAGCCAGCGGCTCGGTCACAGAGTCCGCCTGCATTCGGACGTGTCTGCGACGGGGCCTCTAGCCGGGCAGTGGCATCCCGATTCGATCGGCGACTTCGCGGTGGTATCGCTGCACGAGGGGCTCGTTGCGTCCCAGCACGAAGTCGATGCCCGGTGACCCATGCTCGATGGTCTGCCAGACCCCGTGAGCGACATCGTAATCTTCGGTCCCTACGATTCCGAGGACCGCTTCGTGCAACGCCACGATCTGCTCGTCCGCGATGCCCTCCGCTTCGCGTCGCCGGTAGGTCGCCATCAGGGTCATCGCCTCACCGACCGATTCGCCCGGGAAGATCCGCGAGATCGTCACGACGGGCGTCTTGCCGTCGAAGGAGTGGGTGAAGGTCAGGGTGGTGTTGGGAAAGATGTAGTGCACGGCTTGATAGTTCATCTCGGGCCATTCGTGCTCGGGCTTCTCGACGAAATCCGCGAAGTCCAGGCTGGCGCCGCTGAATCGACTGTGGGGGCCGTAGCAATCAGAGATCGCCACGTGGGGGTAGAGATTGGTCGCGATGCTGTTCTTGTGGACGGCCGGGACGTGATAGGTCTCACGCCCCATGTCCAGAGCGAGCTTCCAGTTGGCTTTCACGTCGAGACGATCTGCACGGATGCGACCCAGGGAGCCGAGCTCCAGCGCTGTGAGCAGTGGGCCGATCGGCCCGAGAAAGCCCTCGATATCGAGCTCCTCTTCGCCCGGCCGAGCGCGGACGAATACCATTCCGTTCCACTCGGCGATGGGAACCCGAACCAATCCGCGCGCCTCCTTGTCGATCCCCTCGAAGGCCCGCTCGTGAGGCACACCCGAGAGGCGACCTTCGAGATCGAAGCTCCAGTAGTGGAAGGGGCAGAGCAGCCCCTTCGTGCGATCGCAGCTCGTGACGAGCTTGGCGCCGCGGTGCGTGCACATGTTCAGAAACGCGCGAAGCGCGCCGTCGCTGCCTCGAATCACGAGGATCGGCGGCCCGGCCGCATCGAAGAGCACGCGATCACCGGGCTCTGCGAGCTCGCTCGAGAGCGCGACCAGCATCGGCTCCTGCATGAAGATCTTGCGGCGCTCCGCCTCTAGGCGTTCGGGATCGGTGTAGACGCTCGGATCGAGCTGGAACAGGTCGTCGGCGAAATCACACTTGTTGTCTTTGCTCTTGATGAGGTCGACGATGCGGCGCTGCATGCCCCGCCACTCCTTTCGGAGATCGATGGCCTCGTGTGCATCTTCTTCTTCCATGTCTCTGTGTTGCCTCTCCTGTGATTCACACACGAATCTGCACGATTCGCTCTGCTCCCTAGAGCACCGGCCCGCTGCGAACACCACGAATGATCCGCACTAGAGGTGCGCAAGGCGCCGGCCCGCGCCCCGGAGTGATAGGGCCGAGCGCATGGTGCGGTGTGCAGGAGAAGGCGTCAATACCGCGTAGTCCATCTGGTCCACGCGCCCGTCGCGGTGAAAGTGGCAACGTTCTTCCTGACGACTAATCAGGCAGGTCGTTCTTGCTGACGACTAATCAGGTGAATGAAAGCCGACGCTCGCGCATCCCCTCAGACCTCCCGGCCCTCCAGTCGCAGAATGGCTTTTCCGCAAAACACGCCGGTGCTCGCCGCGGCGTCCACGGTCATGCTCTGCTGGGGCTCCACGCAGTCTCCGACGAAGAAGAGCTTCTTCACCGAGGTCGAGCGGTAGGGGATCTTCCGGTACCAGGTGTGCTGGTAGTGCCACAGGGGATAGTGTGAGGAGTAGTTCTTCTTCTCCACGGCATCGCCATATCCCGGGAAGACCTCTTCGATGATGTCGTCCATTTCCTGCTTCAGGGTCTCTCGCACCTTCTTTCTCTCATCTTCGTCGATGGGCAGGACGCGGCTCGCGAAGATCAGCTGTTTACCTGGGGGTGCGTACCACGGGAAGGCGTTGGACAGCGCCCAGATCATCAAGAGGTTCCCCCCCGTGGCGGGATCGACCACGGAGACCGGGTGGGGCTGGTCCGTGACGGGGCGCTTCATCTCCGCATAGAGGGTGAAGTCGTGAAAAGCGACGGAGCTGAAGCTGTCGATTGGGCCCTGGACCTCGGGAGGAACCTCGCGCAGCAGCTTGGGGATATCCACGAAGCTCGCGTTCACGACCACGTTGTCGGCTCTCACCTCCCGGACCGTTCCGCTCTCGTCGCGCACGCGCACGCCGCAGGCCACGCCGCCTTCGACGAGCACCTCCACGACCTCGCAGCCCAGCGCCAGCTCGCCGCCGTGCCGCTCCATGGCCGTGACAAAAGGCCTCACCAGTCCTTCGACGTAGTCGGGCTTGAAGGCGACGCAATGCGCCTCCGACATCCACCAGAAGCGAAAGGTACTGAGCAGGCCGCCCGCGGACAGGTGCTTCATGGCCTCATCCGATTCGCACATGGTCGAGTTCGCGGCGATGGAGGCGAAGAATGCCACCACCTGGGGATCCTTGCTCAGCTTGTCCTTCCAGTCGTAGAAGGGAGTATTGGCCAGCGGCTCGCGGAAGAGCTCCTCCCAGGGGATGGAGGCCGCGTAGTTGAATGCGCGGAGGAACTCCTGCCGCGTCGCATCGGGAAGCGGTGTCGGAAAGAGACTCTCGTAGTACGAGACCAGCGACGAGGCGGACGAGCAGCGCGGCGCGATCTCGAAACCCTTGCCGGTCCCCCGGTAGTAGAGACAGGGCTCCGGAATTTCGTAGAAGCTGACATCGGCGTCCAGCTCGCGGGCCGCATTGTACCAGGCGCCACCACCCCAGCCCTGGCCGAAGGTCACCCAGTGCTCGAAGCCGGTGAACCCCGGTGAGGTCTTGTCGAGCTTCATCCGCCCGCCGACTCGATCCGCTTTCTCGATGACGAGGGTATCGAGACCCCCCGCCGCCAGATAGGCGCCACAGATGACGCCACCGATCCCGGCACCAACGACGATCGCGTCGTAATTCTCTTGCATGGCTTGCATCGATTGCATGGCTGGTCTCTGGCCTCCTTCGGCAGCTCGCACAGAGCAGGCAGCGCCGTATCGTTGTTCTCCGGAGGCGCACTCGCGAGTGCCACTCCGAGGGCGGTCCCTGGGACTCGCAGGACACCATGACTCTAACAAGCCAAAGGGGGGGTTGGTAAGGAAGAGATGGGGGTGTGTCCCGCTTCGATATCCAGGACCCGGCCTACGCAGGACGTTGGTGCATCGGAGGTCTGGGCAGCCGCTCCCGCACGACCACGACTCTCGTTAAGCGGAGATCGCTCACGAGATCGGGCTCGAGGTGGCCGATCCGGTGCTGTCGAAAACGGAGTGCGGGAAGCGCGGGATCCCAGGGCCCCTTCAGGTCCCGTGGAGTCCGCGTCCGGTGATGAGGGGGAGATCGAGTGCCGACAGCAGCCCGGTCTCCGCCTCGCAGACCGCGGGGATGGCGTTCACGAGGCGGGTAGCCGTGATCTGCAAGCCGCCCACGGTGTGGTCTCCCTCGTCGTCCGCGAACTCGAACTCGACCTGCATGCGCGGTGAGCCCTCGATGCATACCCGGTAGCCACCCGCGCCGATCGGCCACTCGGGTGCCAATGCGTCGTCCAGGCGAGTGACGTGCTCGACCACGAGCACAGGCTCGCCCCCGACGATCCCTTGCACCTCGAAACGCAGTGCGCCGCAGGTCCCCGCTTCGAGGATCTGGGCGCCGACGACGAGGGCCTCTTCGGTGGGCACGCGCTCGTGCACCTCGCAAATCTCCTCGAGCTCGAGGCCGAGCGCCTCGGCCATCAGATTCAAGGAGCCGCCCCAGGCGAAGCCGAGCGCGCCCGGCTGAAGGATCGGCGGAGTGTGATCGAGCGGCTTCCCAAAGCCGAAGGCTTCGAAGAGCAGCTCGGGCTGATCATAGGTGGCGTAGTTGATGATCTCCTGGATGCGGATCGTCTCCCAGCGCTCGGCTAGTCCGGAGAGCACCAGGGGCAGGATGTCGCTGGCGAAGCCCGGCTCGATGCCGGACGCGAAGAGAGAAGAGCCGCCCTTGCGGGCTGCTTCCGCCAGCGGCTCGCGCATCGGCGCTGGCAACGATCTTGGATGCACCAGCGCGGCAACCGTACACGACACCAGATTCGCTCCCGACGCCAGGATGCGACCCAGGTCTCGCATCGCCTCCATGGGTCGACGATCACCGGTCGCCGTGTAGCAGACACAATCCGCACCGAGCGCGAGCAGGGCCTCGGCGTCCCCGGTCGCAGTGATCCCGACCGGGTCGCGACCGCACAGCTCTCCCGCATCGATGCCGACCTTGTCCTTGCTATGCGCCCAGACACCCACCAGCTCGAGCTCCGGGTGTTGCAGGATCGCGCGCAACGCGAAGACGCCCACGTTCCCCGTACTCCACTGGATCACACGGTAGGCCATGGTTCTTCTCCTCTGGAGGGTTCTGGAGGGTGATGTCGACCCGAGAGAAGGCTGCCGGTCGCTCGGGCGCTACCAGTATTTGGGAAGCTCCAGATCGAATTCCTTCTCTGCCTCTGCGATCGCTCGATGACAGATCTTGCGAAGCAGGGGAATCATGCCCATCAGGGCACCCCAGCGTTCTGGATCGCGGACGATGCGGAAGCTGCCGTCTTCGATGTGTTTTGCCGCATCCAGGGTCGGATCACTCAACAATCGAAAGCCGAGTTCGTAGCTCGCGTACTCCGCAATGGCCTGTCCCTCGCCCTCCATGAAGTCGAGACGACCGTCGGCATCGAACTGATAGCTGAAATAGCCCTTTCCATCGGGCGCATCGGGCACGCGTTCGGTGAAGCTCGAGCCCGGCAAGCCGGCCTCGAGAATCTCTTTTCGGTGTTCGGCCGATAGAATTTCACACCACCGCTTGTGCCAATAGTGATAGACCTCCGCCGGCGTGTCGGCGGGAGATTCGATCCTCTTCGTCACCGGGCTACCTCCTGCTTTTCGATCTTCGCTCAGGGCATCGGCCTCTGGATCAGCGCTCGATGCGGCCTCGGCGATCGCCGATGGCTACGCGACTCCCAGCAGGTCTCTGGCGAGGGTCACGCCGTCTTTGGCCTGTGCGCCCCAGCCATCCGCGCCCTCACCCTCGGCCCACTTCTTCGACGTGACGGCTCCGCCGACGATGACGGGGTACTTGTCGCGTACCTCCAGCTCCTTCAAGAGATCGATGAGCTCGGTGAACTTTTCCATCGCGGGCGCAAAGACCACGGAGACGGCGATCATGTCTGCTCCCGTCTTCTCGGCAGTCTCGTAGAAATCGAAGGGGGAGTTCTTCTCGCCGATGTCGATGACTTCGAATCCACCGATCGAGAGCAGGGTGCTCACCAGGTTCTTCCCGATATTGTGCTGGCTGAGCATGGTCCCGAGCACGATCTTCTTGTCGTGCTTCGCGCCCTCTCCTTCCGGAAAGGCCTTCTGGATGAGGGGGATGCAGGCCTTGGCGGTGACGCCTGCCCGGACCAGATCCAACACGATTGCCTTCTTGGCGGCGAATCGATCCCCCACATCGCTGAGGCCACTCATCACGCCATCCTCGAGGATCTGCATCGGATTCACGCCGGCAGTCAACAGCTCGCCCGTCATCGCCGCCGCTTCTTCCGGCTTGGTCTCGTTCACCAACTGCCTGAGCTCTTCAATCGTCGCCATTTCTTCTCCTCTGCTGCGAGAACTCGCCGGGCTGGTCCCTCGAGCCACTCGAATACACCCTGGGGAACTTCAAATCGACTCATGGATCGTGGTTGCTAGTCGATCCAGGTCGGGTAATCGAGACCCCACTCTTTGAAGATCCGCGTGAACTTCTTGTAGTGGTCGACGAATTCCGGAATGGGTCTCAGGGTCTTCATGTCGTAGAGCTTGTCGATCGTGGTCGGCGGGGGGGGCGGCTCGCATTGGGCGGCGTTGGCCTTCTTGATGATCTCGATGCCATCGCGAGGACTCAGCCCGGCGGCGGCCCGAGACAGCTCGCCAGCCCATCGGGCCTCCAGCCCGGTCCCGCCTCCGGACAGCCAGGTCGCTTCCATGCCCGAGATGCATGCGTTGATGATGGAAACGGCCGTGCCGTACCAGGCGCTGTCGCTCATCGGTCCACCGGGGTCGACGGTGCTCCCGATCGACAGCCATGGCACCCCGAGATTTCTCTCGGCCGCCAGCGCGGCTGCCGAGTTGCACCACGTGATGTCGTTGCCGGCATAGGTGCCGTGCACCGAGACCGACATCGCCTGGGTGAGCGCCCCGCCCGAGTAGGCGAGCATGCCCAGCGACTGCGCGATGATCTCGATCGCGCCTTGCTCCGGGCCGGTCAGGTAGGCATACAGGGTGGGCGAGCAGCTCATCCACGGTTCGAGGCCTTGCTGCTCCGCAAAGAAGACGAGATTGAAGCGGTCGAAGTTGACCCGCATGTCCATCAGGATCTGGACGGGAAGGGTGCAGTTGTGCTTGTTGTAGAGACCCGAATTGAAGGTGCTCATCAGGGTGATGGGCGTCGTGGCACTCATCGGGATTCCGAAGAAGAGCCCGGGCCTGCCAGCCCAGGTCGCCACGTCGTTCATGATCCGAGCTTCGGTGAGGCATACGAGCGTGTGGGCCGGGGTTTCGGCGACCACCTTGGCCTTGCCAACACCGAAGAGAGGAATCGGGATCACACCATCGCAGGTCGGTTCCTGGACTACGGTCAGGGCATGGGCCCTGTAGATGTCGACGTCCGTCGTCATCGAACCGGCCGGAGCCCAGGTATAGGGGTGCTGCGCATCACCCGGGGCCCTGGGTGAGAGCGTCATCGCCTCTCGACCCTGCCCGAGCGTGACTTCGTGTCTCGCCGTACAGATGGCTTCCCTGATCTCCTCTTCGCTGAACTTGATGATTCGTTTCGTGTCCTGGCAGTAGAGCCCAACCTCGAGCAGCAGCTCCATGCCGGCCTTGAAAACGGCATCCGCCATGTCCGGGTCGGCCATGATGGGCTCATCCGGGTCCGCCTCGATCTTGTACTTGGACTGCACGGACTCGAGAACGGAAGGCAGGAACTCGGTTTCGAACTTCTCTTCCGCCATGATCGGCCCGGTGGTCGACCGCTGAATCACTTCCCAGAAGAGCCTGCCCATTATTTGATCTCCTGAACGCTACGGTTTGGAAACGGGTTGCAATCGTGAGGTGCCAAGTCCCCACCCGAGAGCAGAGCGGCTGGGTGGATGCTCTCTGGATCTCTAGCCTTGCTCATAACACTCGCCCTCTCGAATCGCGCGCATCAAGGCCGCGCATTCCTGTCCGACGTATCGCATGTGCTGAGGCAAGAGCCACGGCATGACGTCGATGATGTACCAGGAAAGGTCTTCGGGGTTGCTGAATGCGTCTTCCCAGAAGATGGTCCCCGCGTCGTGATCGAGCAGCATCGCCCTGGCCTCGCCGCCGTCGTTGCCGAAGAGAAAAATACCCGAAGGATCCACTTGAAGGGGCAGTGGACGCTTGAACGATTCGCCGAGGACGCGCTGCGCACGGTCCCAATCGCAATCGTAGAGGTGTGCCGAGTGCACGACGAAGACGGCGGTCCCCACGTCGATCCCGAGACGCGCCGCCGCCGCTCGCTGCAATCGAATCAGCGACAGCGCTTCGAGCGGCCAATCCGTGTAGACATCGGTGCTGCGAAGCACGAATGAGCCGAATAGCTTCTGGTCGACCACGTTGAAGGTGGCGGATAGGATCGAGGGGGCGTCATGCGGTGAGCCCATGTCATTCGGGTCGCTGAGGACCAACGTGGCCGAGCGCGTGTCCATGGACTGCTCGAGCCGATCGATCGCCGATTCGAACTGATTGAGGCCGTCCCAGTCGTACAGACGCTCGCCATAGCCCGGGCGAGCTTCGCCCGAGCGCGACCGAGAGGTGAAGCGTCGATAGTATTCGTCGAGGTCGTCGCCACTGAAGTCGAGAAAGGACGCAGGCGTCTCCTCCTCGCTGGACAGCTCGATCGTCACGATCGCATTCAAGGCCTCTGCCAGCCGATCGCCCCGGCCCGTCGTCTTTTCGGTCCCGATTCGCATGACCAGATTGAGCAGCTGCAGCCATCCATCCGCCACATCGGAGCTATAGATGGGAAAGCTGGTCTTGCGAGAGGCGAAGGGATTGCGTTCCGGAATCGCGAACCCCGGATGGCTACGCGCCTCGCGCTGCTGGGGCAGAGACGGCAGGTCGAGAATGTCGTGCCCTACTTCGGCGAGGGATTTCTCCCGCCAATCCCACAGCTCGATGTGCTCGCGAAGCGAGTCCACAGACGCTCGGTCCAGCTCGGGGGACAAGCTCCCACGTGATCCCGGCAGCCGACCCTTCTCGTCGATTCCCTCTTCGAAGAGTGCGACCAGAGCGGCCCCGGTCGCCTTCTGGTCCTCACCGCAAATGACGAGGTGCCGGACCTGGGGATGCAGGTGGAGCCCTCCGAGCAGCCATTCCATTTCCGATCGAGAGCTGAGAGGGGCGGCGAAGCTGACCCGATCCTTGCCCAGCTGGGAGAGGGTCTCCGCTGGCGGCGTGGACAGGCTGCAGACGACGACGTCACCGCCCGTCGCATTCGCGACCTCGAGCTTCTGGAGATAGTGGAGCTCCCAGGTGTGTTCCATTGCGGTTCTCCCAGCTGCCGGCCTGGCCATCGCTCCGGACTAGCTGTTGTGCACGCAGAAGGCGCGAATGAATTGACTCTCGAGCCGACTTTCGAGCTGACTCGAGACGATCTCGTTGCGGGGGTCGAACTCGTTCTCGAGCCAGTAGGCGAGCTCCACCTGCTTGAGCGCGAGCATCTTGCGCACCATGAGATCCGGATCTTCGTCGACGTATATCTTCTCGGCGATCCCGCGAGCAAAGAGGTCTCGAGGGATCGCGACGCTCTCACTCCAGATCTCACCCGCCCACGCCGAAGCGGGGAGGCCAGACGCCCAGCCGTAGCCGTCGCGACAGCACATGCGCAGGAAGTCGGGCCTCTCGAGAAAGTAGGCCGCGCCCCGCTTGAGAACGGCGAGATGACTTTCGAGGGTCCCCTCATGGGCGTCTCGTGCTTCCCGGATGCAATCCAGAAACTCGTGCATTCGGGTCTGGTGGATGGCCTGGAAGAGCGACTCCTTGCCGTCGATGACGCCGTAGAGGGTGCCCAGGGAGATTCCGGCCTCGGTCGCGATTTCGCGCATCTGGGAGCGATCCGCCCCCTTCTCGGCAAAGACCCGCTCAGCCGCTTCCGCGATGACCTGCCGGTAGAGGGTCCTGCGCTCCTCCTTGACGCGTCGCTGGAGCGGCGAGGTTCGTGCGCTTCGAGGAGTGGGGCGAGTGGGGGGCGTCATTGGATGGTAATTCCTGTTTTACAGAATAAGAATGCCAATTTCAACCCTGACTGGATGTCGGAGCCCATGCCGAAGGACCCGTCGGCTCGGGAGATCCTTCGCACTTCGGAGCGCCGACCGGCTTATCTCAGGCATCGAGTCGTGCCCGGAGCGCCGCGATGAACGCCGGACTCGTGCCACAGCAGCCGCCGATGAAGCGCGCGCCGGCATCGAGGAGCTCACCCAGCTGCGAGGCAAACTCCTCGGGTGTAGTGCGGTAGACCAGCTTTCCTCCCTCGAGCACGGGTAGGCCGGCATTGGCCTTGATCCAGACGGGCCGGTCGGTCGCCCGGGCGAGCCGCGCGCAGATCGGAACCTGGCCTTCGATGCCGTTTCCGCAGTTCGCGCCGATCACATCGGCACCCGCGCTGGAGAGGACCTCTGCGGCCCGCTCCGGTCTGACCCCCGTCGGGCTGCCGTGCTCCTGCTTTCCACCGCCGAAGACCATGCTCGCAACCACCGGCAGTCCGGTCGCGAGCGCGGCTTCGACCGCGACTCGGGCCTCGTCGAGGTCGGTCATGGTCTCGACCACGATCGCGTCCGCCCCGGCCGCTGCCAGGGCCCGCGCCTGCTCTTCGAAGGCCGCACGCAGCAGGGACTCATCCAGCTCTCTGGTGGCAAGGCGCTTGCCGCTCGGACCGATCGAGGCGAAGACCCGCGCACGCCGGCCGGCTGCGCGCTTCGAGATCTCGACGCCCACGCGATTCACCCGGTCGAGATGCTCGGCGTGGCTCGCCAGGGCGATGGCATTCGCACGAAAGGTGTTGGTGAGAATGATGTCGCTTCCGGCGTCGACATAGGCTCGGGCGACCTCCGCCACGCGATCGGCGTGCTCGAGGTTCCAGAGGTCGGGGACATCGCCGACCGCGAGTCCGCGGGCCTGGAGCTCGGTGCCCCACGCCCCATCGAGCAGGGCGGGCCCCCCGGAGATCAACTCGTCGATCAGCGACATCGGGGCTCGGGCTCCGACGCCTCGTCGTGCGGTGCGGAACGCGGTGGTTGCATTCCAAAAGCTCCTAGACGAGTGCCTCGATCCGGCGGGCGACGTCCTTCAGGAAGGCGGGCATCTGCTTTGGATCATCGATGAACTGAGAAGGCTTGAGGGTGACTCGGTCGACACCGTTCTCGAGCTGCGGCACCAGAAAGGTCTCGATGCTGCGCTCGAGATTGGCGACCTTGTTCGGGTCGTCGAAGACGGGCAGCAGCATACCGCCGGAGGGCAGCTCCGACATACTCCGCCCCGCCTTCTTCATCTCCTCCTCGAGGACGGCCAGGCGTTCCGGCGTCGGCGGCTGCAATACGGTGAAGCCACTGCCGTACTTCACGATGCGTCCGATGACCTTGTCGGTCAGCTTGTCGCCGCCGATCATGATCTCCGGACCGCCCGGCTGGACGGGCTTGGGCAGGACATATATGTCCTCAAACTTGTAGAACTCGCCGTCGTAGCTCGCCGGCGTCTCCGTCCAGACCAGCCGCATGATCTCGAGCTGCTCGTCCAGGCGTCGTCCACGCTCCTTGTGGGGGATTCCGAAGGCTTCGTATTCCTCGGCCTGCCAACCGCCGATCGGGAGAATCGAGACGCGACCTCCGGAGATCAGATCGAGGGTCGCCCACTGCTTGGCGTTCAGGAGCGGGTGGCGCAGCGGGGCCAGGGTGGCCGTCGCGTTCAATCGAATCGTCTTCGTCACCGCCGCGATCGCCGACATCATCACGATCTGGCTCGGCATGTGCTGATCCGGTGCTTGATTGCCCACCCATCGCAGAGCACGTGGATTGTCGGGCAGCCCGGCGTAGCAGGAGCTCGGCCCCATCACGACGTGGTCGATGATGTGCACGCCGCCATAGCCCGCGTCTTCGGCCTGCCGCGCAAAGTCGAGCACGAGCCGCTCTTCCTCGGGCTTGATGAGGGTGTCGAGCTCACTCAGGATGACGGAAAGTTCGGGCATTCTGGACATTCGAGGCCTCCTTGGGGAATTCGAGAAGAATCAGTCGCTACGCCGACTGGACGAGATCCGATGCACAGATCAGGGGCAGGTCGAGATAGCTGCACACTCCGGGGGCGGCTCGGCACACGGCCGGAATCGCATTCACGACCGGCATCGCGGTCGCGATCCACGCAAGCCCCATGGGATGTCGTTCGCGCGACAACTCGGCGCGCGCGGGCTGCTTCAGTGCGAGCCGGGTGCTGATCGCGGGCTCACCCTCGATCTCGATGCGATAGCCCTCTGCGAGAGGCCAGCCGGGGTCCAGATCGCCGCCCATCTGCCAGACGATGCGGAGCGAAATCACCGGCCTACCGCCAGCCATGCCATGCCACGTCGAGCGTTGGCCGGCCACCGTGTCCTTGGGAAAGGTCATGAAGGGCAGCTCGATGTCGTGTCGCGCAAGCGAGTACTCGACCTCCGTTCGCTTCTCGTCGAGAACGAGCCCAAGGGCATCCGCCATCAGGTCCAATGCGTCGAGAAAGAACTCGTCAACGGATTCGACATGGAGATGCTGCCCCTCCGCGCCCACCGGCTGTCCCCAGCCCAACATCTGCCAGATGCCGGCCGAGTCGTAGCCGCTCACATCGGCGGACTCCGTGACGGAAACCGAATAGACCCGGTCGCATAGGCCGGTCAGCGTGAGCGCGAGCAGGTTCATGAAGCCTGGATTGATACCACCCCCGAAGATCGACGCCCCACCCTTCCGGGCCGCGCGATCGAGGCGCTCGTAAAGGCCGTCCATGACATTGTGACCGGTGATGAAGCCAGCGGTCGAGACGACATTGATGCCAGCCTCGAGGATTCGTTCCAGCTCGTCCGGATTCGGAAGCAGCGGGTTGTAGCTGACACAATCCGCTCCGAGCGCAAGCAGTGCTTCGACGTCGTCGGTCGCCAGCACACCGGTGTCATCGGTTCCGCACAGCTCGCCCGCATCCTTGCCGACCTTGTCGGGGCTGAAAGCGTGAATGCCGATCAGCTCGAGCCCGGGGTGATCGATGATCGCACGTGCGGCGCGCCGCCCGACCTTGCCCGTCGCCCACTGGATCACTCTCAAAGTCATGGACCGACCACCCCGGAATTGGAACTTATATTCTAAAGAATTGATATCTAGATTCTAATCACAATGACCCCCGCCACACAAGCAGGAAAGCGCGGGGATCGGGCAATTCCGGTGCGGAAGCGGGTCGAGGCGGAAAGCCGGGGCGTCGACCGCCGGGCAATTTCGGACGCCGCCGAGCGGGTCCCTGCTGCGAAGGGGACGGACGGGTCGCCGATGCGCGCAAGGTCGGGTTCCCGGAATGCATCCGAGCCCTCGCCAAACCGGACCGGTGGCGCAGGGGCTGAGGGGGAAAGATGCTGCTGAAAGAGAAGGTCGCCATCGTCACGGGAATCGGGCCGGGCATGGGACGCGCGATCGCACTCGCCTTCGCCCGCGAAGGCGCGAAGCTCGCCATCGGAGCCCGAAACGCGAAGCGTCTCGACGAGGTCGCGGCCGAGATCGAAGCGGCGGGCGCTTCGGTCGTCGCGGTGCCCACGGACATCTCCGACCGGCAGCAATGTCAGCGGCTCGTGGAGGAGACCGTCAAGAGCTTCGGTGCGGTCGACATTCTGGTGCAGAATGCCGCCCACGGTGGTGACTTCACGCAAGCCATGGACGCCGACCCCGACAGCTGGCGCGCGATCATGGACTGCAATCTCTTCGGCGCCCTGCACCTAACGCAGTTCTGTGTTCCCCACATGAAGGATCGGGGCGACGGGCGCATCATCTTGATCAACTCGGGTGCAGCCCTGGGCCCGCCGCCCGCCTTCGGAGCCTACGCCGCCTCCAAGTCTGCTCTCAGCTCCCTCGTCCGCTCCCTCGCGGTCGAGCTCGGAAACGACGGCATCCGCGTGAACGGCGTCTCCCTGGGATTGGTCGCGGGCGAGAGCTTCGGTGGCTTCGCGGCCATGCTGGCCAAGAGCTCGGGACGCAGCGTCGACGAGGTCTTTCAGGAGGTCGGCGAATCCCTGCCCCTGGGAGCCATTCCCTCGCCGGAGGACTGTGCCGGCGCCGTCGTGTTCCTGGCCTCCAATCTCGCTCGCCCGATCACCGGTCAGAACATCCGCGTCAACGGGGGTGGGGAGCTCGAGATTTCCATCGTGAAACGAGCCAGCCGGGCCAGGGCCGACTGAGCGGCCATCTCTTCCAGGGGTCGTGCACGATCAGCTCGGTGGACGCGAGCCTCGCCCCGGGTGATCGCCCTCGGTGGGCCCAGCGTCTGGGGGGTGGGGAGCGCCCCGGGTCGGTCGCTTCGACCAGTCGGATGATCCCCAGCTTCGGGCTCGCCATGCCGAGACTCTGCGAGTTCCCAGACTCCGTGATATGTCTCTTCGCTCCGGGGCTATGAAAGTCCGAACGTCGTGGACGGGTTACACTCCGACGACTCGAGAGGGTTTCATCGATGCACCACGTCCATCTGCCCATCCCTATCCCCTCCATTCGCCACGCTCTGCTGGTGGCGCTCCTCCTCTCCACCGGTTCCACCGGTTCCCCCGGGTTCGTCGCGGCGGCTGGAGAGGGCAGCACTCAGACGATCGCGAGTCGAGATTCCTATTCACCGGTGCTTCGACAAGAGTTCCCCGCGAATGTCTATTGGGGAGATACCCATCTCCACACCCGGCTCTCCGTGGACGCGAACAACAGTGGAAACAAGAGGCTGGGTCCGGACGAGGCGTTCCGCTTTGCTCGCGGCGAAGAGGTCACGGCACATAACGGCATGCGGGTCAGGCTGCGCCGGCCCCTGGACTTTCTGGTGATCGCCGACCACGCGGAATATCTGGGGTTGCTCCCCGGGCTCGAGGTCGCCGATCCGATCCTGTTGAAGACGGAGTACGGCAAGCGCTGGTACGAGATGTCCAAGGTAGCGCCGGGTACGGGCCAGCTCTCGCAGTTGGCCAAAGAGATCATCGTCGACTCCTTCATCCCCGCGCAGGGCCGAATCGGGAGCGACGAGTTCGAACGCTCCGTGTGGCATGGGGTGATCGCCAATGCGGACCGCCACAACGATGCCGGCCGCTTCACAGCATTCATCGGCTACGAATGGACGTCGATGATCGAGGCGGACAACCTGCACCGCGTGGTCATCTTCAAGGACGGCGCGGACCGGGCCGGCCAAGTGCTGCCCTTCTCCGCCTTCGACAGCCCGGACCCCGAGGCCCTCTGGGCGTTCATGGCCGACTACGAGAAACGCACCGGCGGGGAGATCCTCGCGATCCCGCACAACGGCAACGGCAGCAACGGATTGATGTTTGCGCCGAGGGATTTTCGAGGCCGACCTTTTACCCGAGAGTACGTCCGGACGCGCGGGCGTTGGGAGCCGCTCTACGAGGTGACGCAGACCAAGGGCGACGCCGAGGCCCACCCGTTGCTCTCTCCCAGCGACGAATTCGCCGATTACGAGACCTGGGACCGTGGCAATCTCCTGCAGACGAAGCCCAAAGAGGATTGGATGCTGCAGTTCGAATACGCTCGACCCGCGCTGAAGCTCGGGCTCGAGCTGGAGGCTCAGCTCGGCACCAATCCGTTCAAGTTCGGTCTGATCGGCAGTACGGACGCCCACACCGGGCTGGCGACCGCGGCCGAGGACAACTACTGGGGAAAGGTGACGACCAAGGAGCCATCACCCGATCGCTGGACGGGCAAGTTCTTCGAAGCGGCCACCGCTCCGATGTACAGCTGGGAGCTCGCCGCGTCCGGGCTGGCGGCGGTGTGGGCAGACGAGAACAGCCGCGACGCGCTGTTTCACGCCATGCGACGCAGGGAGACCTACGCGACGACCGGTCCGCGCATGCTCGTGCGCTTCTTTGGAGGCTGGGACTTCGAGCCGGCCGACGCACATCGCCCCGACCTGGCGGCGGTGGGCTACCGAAAGGGCGTGCCGATGGGGGGGGATCTGACGCAGGCGCCCGAGGACAAAGCCCCGACATTCCTGGTTCGCGCGGTGAAGGACCCCGACAGTGCGAATCTGGATCGGGTACAGATAATCAAGGGCTGGCGGAGTGAGAGCGGCGAGCTCGAGGAGAAGGTCTACGAGGTGGCGCTGTCGGGAAGTCGCAAGGTCGGTCGCGATGGCCTTGCGCCGTCCGTCGGCAGCACGGTGGAGATCGAGAGCGCCCGCTACTCGAATTCCATCGGCGCCCCGGAGCTGGCCGCGGTCTGGCGGGACCCCTCATTCGACCCGGCGCAACGCGCCTTCTACTACGTGCGGGTGATCGAGATCCCCACCCCTCGCTGGACCGCCTACGACGCCGCGTTCTTTGGTATCGAGATGGATGACGAGGTCCCCATGCTGACCCAGGAACGAGCCTACACCTCTCCCATCTGGTACACGCCGTAGCGCTCGCGCGACGGGGGCGCTGTCGTGGTCCGAGTCTGGAAAGATCCCCTGCTGCACTGCCTGCTGATCGGGATGTGTCTGTTTCTCGTTTACGGCGCCACGAGCAGAAAACCGCAGGACGACGATCGAAGCACGATCGGAGTCGATCGCGAGGCGTTGTTGGGCTTTCTGCAGTTTCGTTCCCGGGCCTTCGAGCGGGAACATTTCTCGACCCTGCTGGACGGGATGGGAGAGGGTGAGCTGAAAGAGCTGATCGACGAGTACGTGCGCGAGGAGGCGCTCTACCGCGAAGCGACCGCTCTCCAGCTGGACGAGAACGACTACGTTCTACGCCAACGCGTGATCCAGAAGCTGGAGTTCGCCACGCGCAGCTTCGTGTCCGTACAGATTCCCCTTTCGCAGACGCAGGTCCAACGATATTTCGAAGAGCACGCTGCCACGTACTACGTCGAGCCCCAGATCACCTTCACCCATGTCTTCTTCGAAGAGCGGCAGCGCGACGGCTCGAGCGGAGAGGCACGCGCCCGGCGCGAGCTGCGCACCTTGAACGACGCAGGGATTCCATTCGTCGGGGCACCGTCGCATGGGGACCGCTTCTTGTACCACGTCAACTACGTCGCGAGAACGCCGGGCTATGTGGCCAGCCATTTCGGCTCGAAGATGGCGCAAGAGCTCTTCGCCCTGGAAGTGGATGAGCAGACCTGGCGCGGGCCCTTGCGCTCCTTGCACGGCTATCACCTCGTGATGGTCACCCGGCGGGTGGCGGGGCAGCATCCGGCTCTCGACGAGATCGCCGAGAGGGTGACAGGCGATGCCGAACGGGCGGCCCTCGATTCGGAGACCGAAGCGGAAATCCAGAAGATCATCGACACCTACCAGGTCGAGATCGCGAATTCGCTTCGCGATCCCGGGAAGCGCAAGAGCCCATGAGAGGGTCGGCGGCGGTCTTGCTCTGGCTCGCGTTGTTCGCCGCCAGCGCGCAGGCGCATGACGCTCGTCCGCTCGTGATCGAGATCGTGGAGACGCAACCCCTGCTCTACAGGGTGGAGTGGAAGGCGCCGCGCTCGCTTCCCCGCAACAACGTGCCGCGCGTGCTGCTGCCGGCGAGCTGCGAGATGCGGAGCGCGACATTCGAAATCGACCGCGGCGACGCCTGGGGCCGCCGTTTCGCAGCCCGCTGCAGGGAAGAGCTCGCGGGCCACACGATCGAGGTCAGCTTCCCCTCATTCAATCCCGCTATTTCGACCCTGCTGCGGCTGCGCTGGCGGTCTGGTGAGCGGGTTTCGAAGCTGCTGGACCCCTCACAAACGGCTTGGACGATCCCCGCCTCGGAAACGGCGTCCAGCGTCGCCCGCGACTACGCGCGGCTCGGGATCGCGCACATCTGGAGGGGCCCCGATCACCTGCTCTTTCTCGCCTGCCTGACGGCGATCGCCGGGACGGGAAGGCGAATACTGATCACCATCAGCGGCTTTACCATTGCCCACTCCATCACCCTCATCGCGGCCGCGCTGGGCGCCGTGCGCGTCGCCGTTCCCCCGGTCGAAGCTGCGATCGCCCTCAGCATCCTGCTGCTCGCCACGGAGATCGTCGCGGGCCGCCGAGACACCCTCACCTGGAAGCACCCGATCGCGGTGTCGAGCTCTTTCGGCCTGCTGCACGGTTTTGGCTTTGCGACTGCACTGAGGGAAATCGGGCTGCCACAGACGGAGCTCTGGACCGGGCTGCTCTTCTTCAACGTCGGCGTCGAGATCGGGCAGATCGCCTTCGTCACAGCCGCCGCGATACTTCTCGCCGTCCTGAAGAGCGGTGTGCAACGCCTTACGTCTTCCACCGCGCGGCTCGCCAGCCCGGGCAGAGCCGTGGTGGGCTACGTCGTCGGCGGCGTCTCCGCCTATCTGTTCATCGATCGATTCGTGGCCTTCTTCCCGCCGAGCAGCGCGCCCTGATGATCCATGCATCAGCGCCGCTGAATCCGCATAATGAGGGCCATCACGACTTATCACCACTCATCACCACTTATCACCACGAGGAGGGTCGCCATGGCCAAGAGGCTACTAGAAGGTGTCAAGGTTCTGGACTTCACGATGGCTCTGGTGGGGGCCTTCTGCTCCCGCATCCTGGCCGATATGGGGGCCGACATCATCAAGGTGGAGCGCCCGCCTGGGGGCGATGACGTGAGGTACATCCAGCCCGTGGCCCCTGAGCTGGGAGGCATGTTCATCTTCGCCAACTCGGGGAAGCGGAGCATCGGCCTGGACCTGAAGCGACGCGAAGGGGTAGAGATCGCCAAGGCCCTGGTTCCCGAGGTCGACGTGGTTCTGGAGAACTTCAGGCCCCAGGTGATGCGAAAATTCGGCATGGACTACCCCAACCTGAAGAAGCTGAACCCCGGGATGGTCATGTGCTCCCTTTCGGGCTACGGCCAGTACGGTCCCTGGTCCGACCTCACCTGCACCGACCCCATCGCCCAGGCCGTGGGGGGGCTGACTTACATCACCGGCGATCCAGAGGGGTACCCCCAGGCCGTCGGCGGCGGCCTGGGGGACACCATCACCGCGGTCATGGGGGCCATGGCTGTGGGGTACGCCCTCTTCTACCGGGAGCGCACCGGCGTGGGACAGTACATCGACGTCTCCATGATGGAGAGCAACCTCTTCATCGATGGGACGGTGGCGCCCCTCGTGGCGGCAACCCGTGGCAAGCAGCAACCGCGCCGCAACGCCCAACACATTACGGTGACCTGCCCGATGGGGAATTTCAAGGCCAGCGAAGGCTACATCGCTATTCATGGTGACTGGGGCAGTTTGTGCGAGGTCATGGGCCGCCGCGAGCTGATCGACGACCCCAGGCTCGCCACCCACGACGCGCGGCTGGAGAACATCCAGCTGCTGCAGGAGGCCGTCGAGTCCTGGCTCCAGAGCTTTCCCAGCGACGACGCGGCGATGGAGGCCTTGCGAGAGGGCCAGATCTGGTCGGGGCCGGTCATGAGCCAGTGGCAGATCCTGAACCACCCCCAGATCCAGGCCCGGGGCATCGTCCGGGAGGTCGAGTATCCCGACGGCACCACCATCCCCACCATCGCCTCGCCCTATCAGTTCTCCGAAACGCCGGTGCAGGTGGGCCGCGTTCCATTCGCGGGGGAACACAACCAGGAGATCCTCGAGGAGTACCTGGGGTACAGCGAGGAGCGGGTGCAGGCCCTGGTGAAGGAGGGGGTCATGTTCGAGGGGGAGCGGGCCCGAGAGCTCAAGAGCGGAGATCGATAATGGCTGACGTGGTCCTCGCGAGAGGAGTCACGCAACCCACGAGGAGAATGACGCGATGACTCTCGCTCTGCCGGAGACCTTCGAGTACGAAAAGCGGGACCGCATCGCGGTGATGACCATCAACCGCCCCGAGAAGAGGAATGCGCTCACCACTGACATGTTGCGGGCCATGGACGCAGCCTTCGATGACTTCAACGAAGATCCCGATCTGCTGGTGGCGGTGCTCACCGGTGTCGGGGACAAGTCCTTCTGCGCTGGCATGGACCTCGGGCAGGCGCTGCCGGCGGTGATCGGCGGTGATCAGGCGGGGTACGAGGACCCGATCAAGCGCCCCTTCGCGCATATCTTCAAGCCCATCATCGCTGCCGTGAACGGCTTCTGTATCGCCGGGGGAATGGAATTTCTCGAGGGCACGGATCTGCGCATCGCTGCGGAACACGCAGTGTTCGGGCTCAGTGAAGTGTGTTGGGGAACCATCCCCTCCGGCGGCTCGCACATCCGTCTGCCACATCAGGTTCCGTGGGCGGTCGCCATGGAGCTCATCCTGACTGGCGAGAACATCGACGCCACGAGGGCCTACGAGATCGGTCTGATCAACAAGGTGGTTCCGGCCGACCAATTGATGAAGGAGGCCGTCGCCTTGGCCGAGAGGGTCTGCCAAAACGGACCCCTCGCCGTTCGGACCGCCAAGGAGATCGCTGTACGCGCAATGGGACTGGAGCCGGGCTATCTGCTCGAAAAGACGATGTTCGAACGAATCAACCAATCGGAGGATGTGCGGGAGGGCGCACGCGCGTTTGCGGAGAAGCGCGAGCCCCGATTCCGAGGTCGCTGACTGTGCGGCTGCTCGTCAGGCGGAGAAGAGCAGCG
>PVBE010623751.1_pt1 | contig 21494 bp, 16 predicted proteins | sample 1631181 | NCBI WGS metagenome assembly PVBE01 (sample SAMN08397723, study PRJNA350692) | Marine metagenome, whole genome shotgun sequencing project. | isolation source: water | place: Pacific Ocean | collected 2012-04 | reverse complement strand
TGGACATCGCCCTCGCGCACCACGAAAGGTTGAACGGCCGGGGCTACCCGAATGGGTTTAAGGACGACCAGCTGACGGACGTGGCCAAGATCGCGGCCATCGCGGATGTCTTCGACGCCATGACGACAAACCGCCCTTACAAAAAACGCCTCACCCGATTCGAAGCCTTGAAAGAGAGAGATGGGTCAGCTAAATCGACATGGCGATTATTTCGCCCACCACTTCTTTGAGGTGTTCGTCCGGATGATGGGCGAATAACACCCGCCTGCACCGGGTGGGATGCCGCTACGAATTCGGGTCCGAAACGTCGAAACCCCTTGGATCGTGCTACAATTCTTCAGCCTATCGACGATAGGCGGGCAGCCCACTGAATCCTCCCCTGTCCGGATCACTCCGACAAAACCGGATCTTGATTCGCCGCCCCGGCCGGATGGCGCCCGAGCCAATCACGGCGCGGATTTGTGTGTTCGGCCGGCGGGGGCTCTCTGTCGCGGAGGAGAAGGGAATATGGGAGAAGACGCCAAAGCTTATCTGGCGGAGTGCATCGGCACGTTCGGCCTGTGCTTCATCGGCGCCGGGGCCATCATCACCAACGCCCTGACGAACGGCGCCGTGGGGCTTCTCGGAATCGCCCTGGCCCACGGCATCGTATTGGCGGTTATGGTTTCAGCCCTGGGCCACATCTCGGGCGCGCACGTGAACCCAGCCGTCACCATCGGCCTGCTGGTCGGCGGAAAGATCAAAGGCGGCCGCGCCGTGGGATATATCATCTCCCAGCTTGCCGGAGGGGTCATCGCCGGACTTCTGCTCCGGGCCATCTACTCGACCGAGGTCTGGGCCAAGGTCAACCTGGGAACACCGGGCCTCGGCGCCGGCGTCGGGGCGGGGACGGGCATACTCGTCGAGATCATCCTGACGTTCTTCCTGGTGTTTGCGGTCTACGGGACCGCCGTGGACGAGAAGGCCCCGAAGATCGGGGGCTTCGGCATCGGCCTGGTGCTGGTCTTCGACATCTTGATGGGCGGACCCCTGACCGGGGCGTCGATGAACCCCGCCCGGACGTTCGGTCCGGCTGTGGTCTCCGGATATTGGGACGCGCACTGGGTCTACTGGGTGGGGCCGATCCTGGGCGGAATTCTGGCCGCGGTCCTGTACAGGCTCTGCACCGGCGGAGATTCGTCCGAGTCGGCCGGATAAGAATTATTCGTTCCACAACGCACGGCGGGGTTCTTCGGAACCCCGCTTTTTGATTCGGGGCGTTTCACTTCCACTCCCCGCCGGCGCCGCTTATATTGAGACGTGACAGGAACGCGACAGGGGGAGCGGAAAAGACATGCCGCCTTCAGGGGGCCTTCCCCGCCTGTCCACCCTGATGCGAGCACCCGAGGACCTTCCATCCCATGGCCCATCGCAACATCGTCATCAAGGGCGCCCGCGAGAACAACCTCAAGAACGTCACGGTCGAGATCCCCAGGGACCGGCTCATCGTCATCACGGGGATCAGCGGCTCGGGAAAGTCCTCCCTCGCCTTCGACACCCTCTATGCCGAGGGCCAACGCCGCTACGTCGAATCCCTCTCCGCCTACGCCCGGCAGTTCCTGGAACAGATGGACAAACCGGACGTGGACTCCATCGAGGGCCTCTCGCCGGCCATCTCCATCGAGCAAAAGACGACGAGCAAGAACCCGAGATCCACCGTCGGGACGGTCACCGAGATCTACGACCACCTCCGGCTCCTGTACGCCCGCGTCGGCCGGCCGCACTGTCACCAATGCGGCCGCCCCATCGCCTCCCAGACCATCCAACAGATGGTGGACCAAACCCTGGCCCTGCCGCCCGAGACCCGGGTACGGATCCTGGCGCCCATCGTCCGGGGGCGGAAGGGGGAGTACCGCAAAGAGCTGGCCGACGTCGCCCGCCGGGGCTTCGTGCGCGCGCGCGTGGACGGCCGGATGGTGGACCTCGCCGAGCCCGTCCGGCTCAAAAAGAGCTTCAAGCACGACATCGATATCGTGGTGGACCGGCTGGTCCTGAGCAAAGGGGTGGAGAGCCGCCTGGCGGATTCGCTCGAAACCGCCCTGCGCCTGACCGACGGCCTTGCCATCCTGTCCGTGGGGAAAGAGGCGGACGGGCCGGCGGGCGAGGAGATCCTCTTCAGCGAGAAGTTCGCCTGCCCCGACTGCGGCATCGGCTTTCCGGAACTCGCGCCGCGGATGTTCTCCTTCAACAGCCCCTACGGGGCGTGCGAGGCGTGCGGGGGCCTGGGGTTCCTGCCCCACGTGGACCCGGACCTCATCGTTCCCGACAAGTCGCTCTCCCTTCGGCGGGGGGCCGTCCGGCCTTGGGCCGAGAAGACGTCGGCCCCGTACGTCCGGGTGCTGGAGGCGTTGGCGAAGCATTACGGCGCCGACCTGGACGCCCCGTTCGACAAATTGTCCGCCCGGTTCCGGCGGGCCCTTCTCGAAGGGACCGGGGAGGAGGCGATCGAGTTCCGCAACGAGTTCGACCGGAGACGGCGTCGGTTCCGCAGGCCTTTCGACGGCGTCGTCGCGATGCTGGAGCACCGCTATCACGAGACCAGCTCGCCGGAAGTCCGGCGAGCGATCGAGTCCTACATGACGCTCCAGCCCTGCGCCGCCTGCGACGGGCATCGCCTGAAGCCGGAAAGCCGCGCCGTCCTCGTCGGGGGCCGGGGCATCGGGGCGGTGGCGGCGCTTTCGATCAAAGAAGCGAAGCGCTTTTTCGAAAACCTGCAATGGTCCCCCCACGAGATGAAGATCGCCGAACGCATCCACCGGGAGATCACCGACCGGCTGGAGTTCCTCTCCCGGGTCGGGCTGGACTATTTGACGCTGGACCGCCGGGCGGCCACCCTGGCCGGGGGCGAGGCGCAGCGCATCCGCCTGGCCACACAGGTGGGGGCCAGCCTGGTGGGCGTGCTCTACATCCTGGACGAGCCCAGCATCGGCCTTCACCAGCGGGACAACCGCAGGCTCCTCGACACCCTCCTCCGGCTGCGCGATCTCGGAAACACGGTCATCGTCGTCGAGCATGACGAGGAGACGATCCTCTCCGCCGACTTCGTCCTGGACCTGGGCCCGGCGGCGGGGTTGAACGGCGGCCACGTGGTGGCCCGGGGAACGCCCGCGGAGGTCAAGGCCAACCCCCACTCCCTGACAGGCCAGTACCTCTCCGGCGCACAGCGCATCCCCGTTCCGGGGTTCCGGAGAATTCAGGACGGCCGGACCCTCTCCGTCCTCGGGGCCGCCGAGAACAACCTGAAGTCCCTGGACATCCATTTCCCCCTGGGGGTGTTCACGTGCGTCACGGGGGTCTCGGGCTCGGGAAAGAGCACGCTCGTCACGGAGATCCTCTACAAGGCCCTGGCCCAGAAGCTCTACCGGAGCACGGACCGGCCCGGCCGGCACCGGGGCATCGAGGGCCTCGAACACATCGACAAGGTGATCGAGATCGATCAGTCCCCCATCGGCCGGACCCCCCGGAGCAACCCGGCCACGTACACGGGGGTGTTCACCTTCATCCGCGACCTGTTCGCCCGGGTCCCCGAGGCCCGCAAGCGGGGGTACAAGCCCGGCCGGTTCAGTTTTAACATCAAGGGCGGGCGGTGCGAGGCGTGCCAGGGGGACGGCCTGATCAGGGTGGAGATGCACTTCCTGCCGGACCTGTACGTTTCCTGTCAGGTGTGCAAGAGCAGGCGCTTCAACCGCGAGACCCTCGAGGTCCGCTACAAGGGGCAGTCCATCGCCGACGTCCTGGACATGACGGTGGACCAGGCGCTCGAGTTCTTCGAGAACGTCCCCTCCGTGCGCAACAAGCTTCAGACCCTGGCCGACGTGGGGCTGGGATACGTCCGGCTGGGGCAGTCGGCCACAACGCTCTCGGGAGGCGAGGCCCAGCGCGTGAAGCTCTCCCGCGAGCTCGGCAAGCGGGCCACGGGCCGGACGCTCTACATCCTGGACGAGCCCACGACGGGGCTCCACTTCGCCGATGTGAAGAAGCTTCTCGACGTCCTCCACCGGCTGACCGACGCCGGGAACACGGTCGTCGTCATCGAGCACAACCTGGAGGTGATCAAAACGGCCGATCACATCATCGACCTGGGACCCGAAGGGGGCGACGAGGGGGGGGAGGTCATCGCCGTGGGCGCGCCCGAGGAGGTCGCCGAGGTCCCCGGGTCCGAGACCGGCAGGTTCCTGCGAAGGGTGCTCGCCGCACCCGGGGACTTGACCGAAAAGCGGGGAGCTTGAACCCGGCGCACCCCCGCGGGGTTGCGCGAATCAGTGAAACCGCGCGCTCGTTCGTCCTTGCATGAACCCGGGCCGGTTGATTGCGTTCGGGTTCTTTGCTAGCCTGGGAATTACCAAAAAGCACATGACAGTCTGTGGCGGGCCTCACCGCCGGACCGCAAACGTCAGGGTCTCGGGAAGCCGCCAAAAGGGTGCGGCCGGCAGCGGGAGCGCCCCATCCTCGACCATCCCAAGCAAGGAGTAGCGAACCGATGGAAATTTCGGGACTCACCGCTGAAGGGGAGAAAACCACCTGGGAGGGCCGTCTTGAAGACTACCCCCTGGAGAACTACCCGGATTACGAGCCCGGCAAGCCCCCCCGAACGGAAGTCCTGGAACAGTTCAGCTACCTGGATGAGCTTCCCCGCATCTGGGGGAAGCGCTGGGGGAGCCAGGGCATCGGCCGGCTCCGCGAGGTCGCCCTGGTCGCGCCCACCGAACACGAGACGGATCCCCTCTGGGCGAAAGACCCGACCTTCTTCCTCCTGCGCCACGCGGCGAAGATCGACCTGGACCTTTTGTGCAGGCACCACGAGGCCTATGCCCAGACCCTGCGGGATTGCGGGGTCGAGGTGCACCTGTTCGAGTTCGAGGACGTGATGGGGGCCTACGGCCCCATGCGCAAGCTGTTCATCGCGGGCGACATCCGCGTCGTCCGGGGCGGGGCCATCCAGTCCAGGTTCGGCCACGGCTCCTTCAAGCGCGGGGTCGAGCGGGAGATGCAGCGGTTCCTGGCCCGGATCGGCTGCCCGATCATCTACACCGTCTGCGGCAACGGCATCTTCGAGACCGGCGAGCTCTACAACGTGGCCGAGGACGTGATGCTCACCATGCTCTCCAACTCGGCGAACCGGGAGGGTCTCGAGCAGGTGCGGTTCGTCCTGGAGCGGTGCGGCGTCAAAGAGATGCACGCCGCCCGGGCCACCACCATCATGGACTCCTTCGAGTCGGGGGGCGAGTTCCACATCGACATGTTCTTCGGGGTCATCGACCTGCGTAAGGCCGTCATCTTCCCGAACCAGCTCGACTACGAGACGTACAAGTGGCTTCGTTCGAAGGGGTTCGAGCTCATCGAGATTCCGGCGGACGAGCAGCAGAAGTACGCCCCGGCCAACCTGGTGCTCCTCGAGCCCGGCAAGGTCATCATGCCCAAGGGCGCGGTCGAGACCATCCGGCGCGTCGAGCGGGCGGGGGTGGAGGTCGTCGCCATCGACACCGAGGGGATTCAGCACGGCGGCGTCAACGGCGTCAGTTGCATCACCGGCCAGCTTCTCCGCGACCCCGGCCCGGGCCTGGAGGACTGACCCCCGACCTTGGGCCGGACAGTGAAAAGAGCGGGGCGCTCACGGCATGGTTCTGTCGGCCCCGCATGAACCCGGCCGGACGGAACCGTTGGACGGCGCGAAAGCGGTCCGCAACGGGGAGGCTGTCGTGTACGACTGGAACTTCCATACCGTCTGGGAATACCGGGTGGTGTACCTGAACGGAGCGATCATCACGGTGGGCCTCAGCCTGTACTCGGTGGTCTTCTCCCTGGCGTTGGGGCTGATGGTGGGCATTGCGCGACAGAGCAAAAACCGGCTCATCGCGTATCCCGCCTCCTGGTACATTGAGCTTCTTCGGGACACCCCCCTTCTGGTGCAGATCGTCTGGATCTACTATTGCTTCCCGATCCTGGTGGGCCTTAAGCTGACGGCTTTCTGGTCTTGCGTCCTGGCGATATCCATCCACATGTCCGCCTATGTAGCCGAGATCTTCCGGGCGGGGATCGTGTCTGTCGACAAAGGACAGGTGGATGCGGCCAAGGTCGTGGGGATGACCTACGCCCAGATCATGCGCAGGATCATCCTCCCCCAGGCCTTCCGCCGGATGCTCCCACCCCTGGTCAACAACTTCGCCGACATCCTGAAGCTCACCGCCCTGGCGTCGGTGATCGGCGTCTACGAGCTGCTCCACTCGGTCGACAACGTCATCATGAACAACTTCCGGCCGCTTGAGATGTACACCGTCCTGGGAATCGTCTACTTTGTGCTGATTTTCCCGGTGGCCTTCGGCGCCCGGCGGGCGGAGGTCTACTTTGCGCGAAAGGTGTAAACGATGACCACGGGAGACCCCGTCGTCCGGCTGCTTGACCTGCACAAGCGCTTCGGGTCGCTGAAGGTCCTGCGGGGGGTGAACCTGGAAGTGGGCCGGGGGGAGGTGCTCTGCATCATCGGGCCTTCCGGCTCCGGGAAGAGCACCTTGCTGCGGTGCGTCGCCTACCTGGAGGAAGACTTCGAGGGCCGGATCTACCTGGAGGGCGATCTGCTGGGCCGGGTGGAGCAAAACGGCCGCCTGGACCGGGTGAAGGGCGCCGCCCTGCGCAGGGTCCAGACGAAGGTGGGGATGGTGTTCCAGCAGTTCAACCTCTGGCCCCATCGCTCCGTCGTGGGCAACATCATCGAGGCCCTCCGGCTGGTGAAGAAGCTTCCGAGGTCCGAAGCCGAGGCAGTCGCCGATGAGCTGCTCGCCAAGGTGGGGTTGACCGACAAGCGCGAGGAATATCCCTCGCGCCTATCGGGCGGACAGCAGCAGCGCGTGGGCATCGCCCGGGCGTTGGCCATGAAACCTCAAATCATGCTCTTCGACGAGGTCACCTCGGCCCTGGACCCCGAGCTGGTAACGGAGGTCCTGAGCGTGATGAAGCAGCTTGCTGAAGAGGGGATGACGATGCTGGTCGTGACCCACGAAATGGGGTTTGCCGCCAAGGTGGCGGACCGGGTCGTGTTCATGGACGAAGGAGTGATCATCGAGGAGGGACCGCCGGAGAAGGTCTTGAAGAGCCCTAAAGAGATTCGGACGCGGGAATTCCTTTCACTGGTCACCCACGAGGAGTTCTGATTGGCTGGGGTTGAGGGGATCGGCTTCAACCGCTGGGCAGGAAGGTCTTTTCACCGGTCATGGGGATGCAACGGACGAGAGTCCATGGAAAGGATAAGGAGGGGAACCATGATTTCAAAAGCTCGAAGAATCGGTCGTGTTTTGTCGGTCCTGTTCGTCGTTGTGGCATTGGCGGCCTTGACGGCGACACCCGTTGTCGCGAAAACGATGAGCGACATCAAAAAGGCGGGGGTGTTCAACCTCGGCGTCGTCCCTTTCTCCACAGACGTCATCAAGGACCCCAAGACGGGCAAGTACAAAGGAATCTTTGTGGAGGCCGCCAGGTACATCTGTGAGACGATCAAGGTCAAGTGCGTGTTCAAGGAGTTTGCCTGGGCCACGTTTATCGCGGGGCTCCAGTCCCGACAGATTGACGTTTCAATCGCCTCCACCTACTCCAAGATGACGCGTGCTTTGGTCGTGAACTTCAGCCGCCCGCTCTATCTCCTTGGGTACAAGGCCGTGGTGAAAAAGGGAGATACCCGGTTCAAAACCCCAGAGGACCTGAACAATCCCAACATCACCATCGGCGTCACCGCGGGGACCGGTGATTTGGCGTGGGTCAAAAAGGTCGCCCCCAAGGCCAAGCTGCGCATCGTTAAGACGGAAGATATGACGATGCTCCTGATCGTGACGGGAAAGGTGGACATCTCCGTCGGCGACTCCATCGCAGCCAACCACGCAATAGAGACCCAGTCAGGCATCGAGTCGGCGCTGGGCGGTAGGATTTACAGCAAGAACATGGTCGCCTGGGCCGTGAACAAGGAAGACCTCGACATCCTGTTCTTCGTCAACACCGCCATCAACCAGCTCATCTCCAGCGGAAAGCTTATGGAGCTGGCGAAGAAGTACAAAGCGCCCTGGAGGAACGACTTGGCGTTTTAGCGTAAGGCGTGACAGGGCGACTTCCCGCCGCGACCCCCTCCCCTTCCAATCCGGAGGGGGCCGCGGCGCTTTCAGTCCGGTTTGCGGCTGCCGCCGGCCATTCCCCGCGAGAGCGGGACCGGGGAAGGCAGGGGAGCCGCCTATTCCTCCAGATACGCGATCGCCTCGATCTCGACGAGCATCTCCGGCTCCGCCAGGACAGCCTGGACGGTTGTGCGGGCCGGCGGGGCCTTGGGGAAGGCCCGGGCGAACTCCTCGTTCATCTCCTGGAAATGGCGGATGTCCGGCAGGAACACATTACACTTGAGGACGTCCGTCATCGCGGCGCCGCCCTCCGCCAGGACGGATTCGACGTTTCTGAGAACTTGCGCCGTCTGGGCGCGCACGTCGCCCACGCCCACCAGGGCGCCGTTGTCATCCCAAGCCACCTGTCCCGATGTGTAAACGAGTCGCCCGCCCCGGGTTCCGGGAGAATACGGGTATTCGGGCTTGGGCAGAAAGCTCAGGTTTCTCGGACAAAGCACCTCCTTCGGCATCTCCAATCTCCTCTTTCGTGTCGTGAGAAAAATTCATCCGGGGAGAAACCTCCCCTCAATCCGGACCTTCCCGGTCAGGGGTGAATGTATCGTTGGAGGGATATCGATGTCGAGGTCCTATGAATCCGGGTCGGGGGCCGGCGCGGCGCAAGAACCGCCGCCCCCCCTCCATTTGACACCCTTCAACGGCATGAGGGAGAATTCGGGCGTCGAAATTTGCGACCCGAATCCCGTTTGACCTTCCCTGACTGGAGATTCCAATGAGCCGAATCCTCATCCGAGGCGACCGCGTCCTGACGCTTCAGAACGGCGACGACCTCATTCGCAAGGGCGCGGTGATCGTGGCCGACGGCGCGATCGAAGCGGTCGGCGCCCACGACGACCTGTCCTCCCGCGGCCCCTTTGACGAAGAGTTGGGCTCCCTCGACCACGACGTCATCATTCCCGGCTTGGTCAGCGCCCACCATCACGCGGGAAACAACGTCCGCGACGGTCTGTTGGATGTCCCCTTGGAGATGTGGGTTCCGCTCATCTTCGGAAGCTATCGCGTCGGGATGACCGAGGAGGAGACCTACCTGCGCAGCCTCTGGTCCGCCCTGGAGCTTCAGCGGTGCGGCGTCACCACGGTGGTGGATTTCCACGCGCCCTCGATGAACCTCCCCCGGTGGGGGTTCCCGCCCTGCATCCAGGCGTACCTCGACGCGGGCATCCGCGTTTCGTTCGGCGTTTCGATGCGGGACCAGAATCCCTTCGTATACGGCGATCACACAGCCTTCCTCAACGGGCTGCCCCAGGCCCAGCGGGAGTGGGCGGAAGGGTTCATGGGCGCGCCCGATCTGGACGAATACTTCCGGGTCGTGGATGACGTGCACGCCGAGTTCAACGGCAAGAACGACACCGTCCGGGTTTTCGTCACGCCCCTGGGCGTCCAGTGGACCTCGGACGAGCTGCTGAAGCGCGCCAAGAAGAAGGCCAATGAGCTGGGGACGGGTCTTCAGATCCACGTCGTCGAATCGCGCTATCAGATGATGTACGGCCCCAAACTGCTGGGGATGAGCGCGATCGGCCACCTGAACGACATCGGCTTCCTCGGCCCGGAGGTCAGCTTCGCCCACTGCATCTGGCCGACCCGGGAGGACATCCAAATCCTCGTGGACACCGGAACGGCCATCACCCACAACCCCACCCAGAACGCCAAGCTGGCCAGCGGGATCTGCCCGATCACGACGATGCGGGAGATGGGCCTCCGGTTCGCCTTCGGCACCGACGGCTCGAGCTTCAACGACGACAACGACCTGTGGACCGAGTTGCGCATGGGCTGGTTCCTGGCGCGGCCGCCCTCGATCGACTGGGAGCCGATCCCGGCCAAGGAATGGCTCACCCGGTGCATCCAGGAGGGCAACCGGATCGCCATGCACGACGGCCTGGGCAGCCTGGAGGAAGGCAAGACCGCGGACATCACCATCCTGGACGGCCGGCGCGTCTTCGACGACCCGGCTTCCCATCCGGACCTGGACCCGTGGACGGTCCTCCTCCACAGGTGCCAGGGACACCGGGACGTTCACACCGTCCTCACCAAGGGCGAGGTCGTCCGGCGGGACGGGAAGAACGTCCTCGTGGACGAGGCGGACATCGGCCGCAGGCTCGCCGGCCTGCTCGAGGACCGGCACGCGCGGCTCCAGAAGGACCGGCCATTCTTCAAGCCGATCCAGGAGGCAATCCGTAAGCACTTCCAGGTCTGGGAACGGGAGACCGATGTGCCGGATCCGAAGCTCCATCGCTACAACCAGATCTGATGGCTTCTTCAGATGAGTCATCCCCGCGGCTCGAACGGTGATGCTTGGGCCATGGGGCCGGGCGGGACGCCCGGCCCATCGGTCAGCGGAAGTGACCGCACTCGATTGCTCCGAATGATGTCCTTCACAAGATTCCGGAGACGCCCATGAGCCGAATCCTGATTCGCGCCAACCGCGTCCTGACGCTCCGGGACCGCGAAGACGTTATCCGCGAAGGCGCGGTCATCGTGGATGGAGGCAAGGTCGAGGCCGTCGGCCCCCACGACGCGTTGTCCGCCCGCGGCCCCTTTGACGAAACGCTGGGCTCCCTCGATCACGACGTGGCCATGCCCGGCCTGGTCAGCGCCCACCATCATGCGGGGAACAGCATCCGCGACGGGCTGCGAGATTTGCCTCTGGAGAGGTGGCTCCCGCTGATCTTCGGGAGTTATCGCGCGGAAATGACCGAAGAGGAGACCTACCTGTACACCCTCTGGTCCGCCCTGGAACTCCAGCGGTCCGGTGTGACCACGGTGGTGGATTTTCCCGCGACCAGCCCGCACCTGCCCCGGTGGGGGCTGCCGGCCGCCATCCAGGCATACCTGGATGCCGGAGTTCGAATGTCGTTCGGCGTTTCGATGGGGGATCAGAACCCCTTCGTCTATGGAGACCACGGGCCTTTCCTCATGGGCCTGCCGGCGTCCCAACGGGAGTGGGCGGAAGCATTCCTGGCGCCTCCGGACCTGGATGAATACTTCCGGGTCTTCGACGACATCTACGGTGAGTTCAACGGCAAGGACGGCCTCATTCGGATCTTCCTCACCCCTTTGGGCGTAGAGTGGGCATCCGACGGCCTGCTGAAGCGCATCAAGAAAAAGGCGGCCGAGGCGGGGACCGGCATCCAGATTCATGTCGCCGAATCCCGGTATGAGATGATGTATGGACCGAGACAGTTGGGCAAGAGCGTGGCTTCTCACCTCCAGGCAATCGGCTTCCTGGGTCCGGAAGTCAGCTTCGCCCATTTCGTTTGGCCGCCGGAAGAGGATATTCGGATGATCGCCGACACCGGAACGGCCATCGTCCATTGTCCAACGTCGAACCTCAAATTGTTCAGCGGGATCGCACCTGTCTTCGTGATGCGCAGGGAGGGAGTCCGGTTCGCCATGGGGACGGACGGCGCCGCCTTCAACGACGACAATGACATCTGGACCGAAATGCGCCTGGGCTGGTTCCTGGCGCGACCGCCCTCGATCGACTGGGAGCCGGTCCCCGCCCGGGAATGGCTCGCCCGGTGCATCCAGGAGGGCAACCGGATCGCCATACACGATGGCCTGGGCAGCCTGGAGGAAGGCAAGACCGCCGACATCACCGTCCTGGACGGCCGGCGCGTCTTCGACGACCCGGCTTCCCATCCGGACCTCGATCCCTGGACGGTCCTCCTCCACCGGTGCCAGGGACACAGGGACGTTCACACCGTCCTCACCAAGGGCGAGGTCGTCCGGCGGGACGGGAAGAACGTCCTCGTGGACGAGGCGGACATCGGCCGCAGGCTCGCCGGGCTGTCGGAAAACCGGCACGCGCGGTTCAAGAAAGACAAGCCGTTCTTCGAACCGATCATGGAAGGCATCCACAAGTATTTCCAGGTATGGGAACGGGAGACCGATGTGCCGGACCCGAAGCTCCATCGCTACAACCAGATTTAAGATCGGCCGGGTCGAGCCCGCCCCGCCCGCCGGACAGGCGATTGCGGACCCCAGGCCCGGCGCCCTTCATCGGATGCGGAGGGCTACGCCAGGAACCGGCCGGCGGACGAATCCATCCTCGGCATTTCGGAGACGCCCATGAGCCGAATCCTGATCCGCGCCAACCGCGTCCTGACGCTCCGGGACCGTGAAGACGTCATACGGAAGGGCGCGGTGACCCTCTCCGACGGCACAATCGAGGCCATCGGCCCCCATGACTTGCTATCCATCCGCGGTCCCTTTGATGAAGAACTGGGCTCCTTGGAGCGCGACGTGGCCATGCCGGGCTTGGTCAGCGCTCATCATCACGCGGGCAACAACATGCGGGACGGCTTGGAGGATTATCCGCTCGAGATGTGGCTTCCGTTTATCTTCGGGAGCTACCGGGTCGAGATGATCGAAGAGGAGACCTATGTCCGTAGCCCCTGGTCCGCCCTGGAGCTTCAGCGATGCGGTGTGACCACGGTGGTGGATTTCCACGCTTCCAACCCATATCTCCCCCGGTGGGGTCTGCCACCCTGCATCCAGGCCTATCCGGACGCGGGGATCCGTGTGACGTTCGGAGTCGGCGTCCGAGATCAGAACCTCCTGATCTATGGAGATCACGGCCCCTTGCTCGAAGCGCTTCCCGAAGCGCAGCGAAAATGGGCGTTGGACCACACCGCTCCGCCGGATCACGACGAATTCTTCAGGGTCTTCGACGAGTTTCATGGCAGGGAGAGCCTGGCCAGGGTCTCCTTCTCGCCCATGGGGCCGCAGACGGCCTCGGACTCGCTTCTGAAGCGCATCAAGGAAAGGGCGACAGCGGCGGGTACGGGGATCCAGATTCACGTCGTCGAGTCCCGGTACCAGATGATGTGCGGACCCAGGATCTACGGCAAGAGCCTCTTCGCCCACCTGCGAGACATCGGATTTCTGGGGCCTAAGGTGAGCATCGCCCACTGTGTCTGGCCCACGGAAGAGGACATCGACCTGCTCGCCGACACGGGGACGGCGGTCGTCCACAACCCGACGCAGAACTTCAAGCTGGCAAGCGGAATCGCCCCCGTCCACACGATGCGGGAGGCAGGGGTGCGGTTTGCCGTCGGTACGGACGGCTCAAGCTTCAACGACGACAACGACATCTGGACCGAGATGCGTCTGGGCTGGTTTCTGACGCGGACGCCCACCATCGACTGGGAGCCGATCCCCGCCCGGGAATGGGTGGCCCGCTGCATCCAGGAGGGCAACCGGATCGCCCAGAACGACAACCTCGGCAGCCTGGAGGAAGGCAAGACCACCGACATCATCCTGCTGGACGGCGGGCGCATCTACGACCACCCCGACTCTCACCCGGACCTGGACCCTTGGATGCTTCTCCTCCACCGGGCTCAGGGGTCCAAGGACGTGCACACGATTTTGTCCGCCGGAAAGGTGGTCTTCCGGGATGGAGGAAACGTTCGGGTGGATGAGGAGAAAATCGCCGGCAGGCTTCGCGGGACGCTCCAACGCAGGTACGAGCGTCTGCGGAAAGACGAGAGTTTTTTGTCCCGATTCGCGACGCGATCCGGCGGCACTTTCAGACGTGGGAGAAGGAGGTCGACGTGCCCGCACCCCAGGTTTACCGGTATAACCGGATTTGAGGAAGGCCCGAACGGTATTGAGCCTACGTTCAGAATCGTGAGCCTCGGGCCTACAGCCGGGAGAAGGTCCGGGGAATCCGTCCGCTTTCTCCGGAGACGCCCATGAGCCGAATCCTGATTCGCGCCAACCGCGTCCTGACGCTCCGGGACCGCGAAGACGTTATCCGCGAAGGCGCGATCATCGTGGATGGAGGCAAGGTCGAGGCCGTCGGCCCCCATGCGGCGTTGTCCGCCCGCGGCCCCTTTGACGAAACGCTGGGCTCCCTCGATCACGACGTGGCCATGCCCGGCCTGGTCAGCGCCCACCATCACGTGGGGAACAACATCCGGGACGGGCTGGTGGACAGACCCCTGGAGACCTGGCTTCCCCTGATGAACGGCAGCTACCGCGTCGAGATGACCGAAGAGGAGGTCTACCTGCGCGCCCTCTTTGCCGCCCTGGAGCTTCAGCGGTGCGGCGTCACGACGGTGGTGGATTTTCACGCGATCACAACTTATCTCCCCCGGTGGGGGCTTCCGCCCTGCATCCGGGCCTACCTGGACGCGGGCGTCCGCGTATCCTTCGGCGTCTCCATCCGGGACCAGAACGCCTTTGTCTACGGAGACCACGGCCCCCTTCTCGACGGGCTTCCGGCGCCGCAGCGGGCATGGGTTCAGGAGCGCCTCGCCCCGCCCGACCTCAATGAATATTTCCGGGTGTTCGACGACATCTACGGCGAGTTTGACGGCCGGGGGGACATCATTCGGATCTTCCTGACGCCGATGGCGGCCCAGACGGCATCGGCGCCGCTGCTGAGGCGCGTCAAGGAAAAGGCGGCGGAGGCGGGAACCGGGATCCAGACCCACGTGGACGAGTCCCGGTATCAGATGATGTCCGGGCCCAGGCTCATGGGCCGAAGCCTCACCGCCCACCTCCATGAGATCGGCTTCCTGGGCCCGGAGGTCAGCTTCGCCCACTATGTCTGGCCCTCGGAAGAGGACATCAGGATGTTGGCGGACGCCGGGGCCGCCATCGTCCACAATCCATCCCAGAACCTGAAGCTCGCCAGCGGGATCGCGCCCATCACGAAAATGCGTGAGATGGGCCTCCGGTTCGCCTTCGGCACCGACGGCGCGACATTCAACGATGACAACGACATCTGGACCGAACTGCGCCTCGGCTGGTTCCTGGCGCGACCGCCCTCGATCGACTGGGCGCCGATCCCGGCCCGGGAATGGTTCGTCCGCTGCATCCGGGAGGGCGCCCGGATCGCCCTGCACGATGGCCTGGGCGGCCTGGAGGAAGGGAAGACCGCCGACATCGTCATCCTGGACGGAAGACGGATCTTCGACGACCCGGCCTCCCACCCGGACCTCGATCCGTGGACGGTCCTCCTTCACCGGTGCCAAGGGCCCAGGGACGTCCACACGGTCCTCACCAAAGGCGAGGTCGTCCGGCGGGATGGAAAGAGTGTCCTCGTGGACGAGGCGGATATCGACCGAAGGTTCCGCGAGACGGCGCGGAAGAGATATGAGCGGCTCGGGGGAGACTTGGAATTCTTCTCGCCGGTTCTGGAGGGAATCCGCCGCCACTGCCGGGGGTGGGAACAGGAGGCCGGCGTCCCCGCGCCCCGGCTTCATCGCTATAATCAGGTCTGAGAACAGACCGAAAGGAGTCGAACCCTCATGTCGAACGGAGAACCTTGGGCCTTGATCCTGGGCGCGTCCAGCGGCTTCGGCGGCGCGACGGCCCGGGCCTTGGCCAAAGACGGGATGAACATCATCGGCGTCCACCTGGACCGCAAGAAGACCCTCCCGCTGGCCGAGGCGATTCGGGACGAGATCATCGGAATGGGGAGGAAGGCCCTCTTTTTCAACGTGAACGCCGCCGATCCGGAAAAGCGGACGGAGGTTCTGGACGCGACGGCCGCGGCCTTTGAGGAGGCGGGGGGCGGAACCCTCAAGGCACTCCTTCACTCTCTCGCCTTCGGCACCCTCAGGCTCTACATCGCCGACGACCCCTCCGGAACCATGACGCAGAAACAGATGGAGATGACGCTGGACGTGATGGCGCACAGCCTGGTGTACTGGACGCAGGACATCGTCCACCGGGGCCTCATGGGACGCGGCGGCCGGATCTTCGCCATGACGAGCGAGGGGGGACACCGGGTCATCCCGAACTACGGGGCCATATCGGCCGCCAAAGCCGCCCTGGAGTCCCACATCCGCCAGCTCGCCGCCGAGCTCGCCACCCGGGGGATCACGGCCAATGCCATCCGGGCGGGCGTAACGGACACCCCGGCCCTTCGGATGATCCCCGGCCATGAGATGATGATCGAAGTCACCCGGCTGAGAAACCCCGGGGGCCGCCTGACCACGCCGGAGGACATCGGCGCCGCCATCACCGTTTTCTGCAAAAAGGGGACGGACTGGATGACCGGCAACGTGATCGGCGTGGACGGCGGAGAGGACGTCGTTGGCTTCGGCGAAGCGCCGAAGGGATAGAACCGTTGCCTGAACGCCCGAAACCGGCAGACCGGGAGGTCTACGACGACCCCATCTCGTTCCCCGACCGGGCGCGGGAAGGGGTGGCGCTTTTCAACGGCGGCGAATACTGGGAATCCCACGAAGCATGGGAGGACATCTGGCGGGAGGGAAACCCGACCGAGCGGCTCTTCTATCAGGGCCTGATCCAGGTCGCGGCCGGGTTCGTCAAGATTCAGAAGGTGTGGCGCGCGCCGGCCGTCTTGAACCTTCAGAAAGGACTCTCCAATCTGGAGGTTCTGGGAGACCCCGACGTTCCCATCGACCTGCCGGCCTTCGTTCGCGAGACCCGCGCCGTCCTGGAAAGCCTGAAAGCCCTCGGCCGGGTCCGGTTCGAGGAGGAGGCCTGGACCCGGTGGCCGAAAATCGCGCACCGGCCCGAGGAACCGCGCAGAATCTGACTCCGTGTCTTTCCGGTGAGCCGGCCGACGGCGGACCCGGACCTTGTGTGCGGGGCAAGCGGAGGGGCTTCGCTACATACTGAAATCGAGGTTCTGTTCCCGCAACGGCCCACGGCGATCCAACCGGTTTAGCTAAGGAAACACCCGCCCTTCGCATCGTTTTAATGAGATGGCCGGGAATTTCTTCAAGAGAAAACACGTCATCGACGGCCCCCGTCTCGATGGCCTCTTTGGGCATGCCGAAGATGACAGAGCTTGCCTCGTCCTGGGCAATGGTGTGCGCGCCGACGGCCTTCATCCGGGAGATGCCGTTCGCCCCATCCCCTCCCATCCCTGTCAGGATGACCCCCACGGTGTCCAAATCCGCGTATTGGGCCACTGACTCGAACAACACATCCACAGAAGGCCGGAACCTCCGCACCCGGGGGCCTTTGTGAATCTCCACAAAATATCGAGCCCCCAAGCGCCGCAATTCCATGTGGAAATTCCCCGAAGCAATGAGCGCCCGACCCGGCAGGACGGGTTCGCCCTGTTCGGCCTCCTTCACGTGGATGGCGCAGTTCTTATCCAGGCTCTCGGCCATGGCCTTGGTGTAGTACTCCGGCATGTGTTGCACGAGCAGAATCGCCGGGAAATTGACCGGAAGTCTCGGAAGGAGACTCCTCAACGCTTCCGGGCCTCCCATCGAGCTTCCAATCGCAACGATGAATCCCGGCGTTACCGGCAGGTCCGCCGGCGCGAGGGTCGGGACAGGCCGGGGATGCCGCCCCATGCGGGCCCTGGCGGCGGCGCGCACCTTCCGGATGATCTCCCGTCCGAACTCTTCAAGATTTTCATCTTTGCGGCTATCGGGTTTCGCGACGAAATCCACCGCGCCTTTCTCGAGGGCGGACAGGGTGATCTTCGCCCCCGCCCGGGTGAACGCGCTGACCATAATGACCGGAAGCGGGTCCGTGGACATGAGCCAGGTGAGGAAGGCAATGCCGTCCTCGCCCGGCATCTTCACGTCCAGCGTCATGCCGTCGGGCTTATGGATTCGCATTTTATTTCGGGCGGCACCGGCGTCCGGCGCGACATCGACCACCTCGATGTCGGGCGCTTGAGCGAGAATCTCTCTGAGAAGGAGACGCTCCAAAGGCGAATCCTCGACAATCAAAACACGGATCTTCCGACTCATCTCCGGCGTCCTTTCTCATGGTGAAAACACTTGGTGGAATTTCCGGGTTCCATTCGGGCTTCTCTCAAAAATCAGGCGGGCCGCCCGCTGGTCGAAGCGCTGACTTCCCGGCTCGTCCCCAGCCAGGACCCGAGCGCTGATTTCACGTGTTGAAACTCTTCTTCCAATCCCTGAAGGAGCATTCCCGCTCCCTCCAGCGAGTCCGCCTCCGCGCGCCGTTCCAGCTCAGCGCTCAATGCCCTCATGTTTCGCGCGCCCAATATCGCGCTGCCGCTCTTGAGGCTGTGGGCCTCCCGGCCGAGGTCTTGCGCGTTCTGCTGTGCCAAGGCCTCCTGGACGGCTGAAATTTGCATGGGCGTCTGCGATAGATAAGCGGCCACCGCTTCCTCCACGAAGCCGGAACCCGACGCTGCCGAAACAGCGGCCAATTCTTGCAGCTTCTCGAGGTCGAGGGTCGCTTCGCGGCGTCCCTCCTCCCCGGCGGGGGCCGGGGCGTCCTTCGTTCCCGCTTCTCCGACCCAGCGCGCCAGGACAGTCTTCAGCTCATCAACCTTCACTGGCTTGGGGACATAGTCGTCCATGCCCGCCGCCAGACACTTCTCCCGATCACCCTGCATGGCGTGGGCCGTCAGGGCGATGATCGGGATCCGAGAACCACCCTCCCGCTCCCTTCGGCGGATCAATGCCGTCGCCTCGTGGCCGTTCATCTCGGGCATGCGGCAATCCATGAAGATTACGTCGTAGGGGAGCATTTCAGACATATCGAGGGCCTCCTTGCCATTGGACACCACGTCCACGTGAAAGCCCAGATTCTCCAGCATCCCCTTCGCCACCTTTTGGTTCACGGCATTGTCTTCAGCCACCAAAACGCGAGAGAGAACCCGACCGTCCTGTCGGTCCCGCGCCGGGTTTTCAGATCGAGAATCGGCCGGGGCTGGCCGCGCAACCCTTTCCGGAAGGAGCCCCGTATCCGCCGAGCGGCACAAATCCGCCAGGGCGTTCATCAGATCGGATTGCTTCACAGGCTCGCTCAGGTATGCGGCGATCCCGGCTTTTGCCAGCCGATTCGTATCCACCCAACGTCCGAAGGGGGCGATGATGACCGGGGGGACCTTGCGCAGATTGGGGTCGGATTGGACGACACGGGCCAATGCCTCGGCGTCCACGCCGTCTTTTTGGCCGGTCAAAATGGCCGCCTGATATGGGTCGCCGCCCTCTTGGGCGTCATGAACCGCGTTCAGCGTCTCCTCGATGGAAGCGACGCAGACCACGCGCATTCCCCAATGCGTCACCTGCTCGTACAGGACTTGCCTGTTGAGCTCATTTCCGGCCGCGATCAGGACGCGAGGAGCGTCCGCCAGCTCCGGTCGGGGCGGAGGCGGCGGCGGGGCGGCGGAGTCGGGGGGAAGATGGAGGGTGACCCAAAAGGTCGATCCTGCGCCGGGCCTGCTGTTCACCCCGATGGTCCCTTCCATCAACTCGACGATCTGTTTGCAGATCGCAAGCCCCAAGCCTGTTCCGCCATGCGCGTGTGAGGCGGGAGCGTCGGCCTGTGTGAATTTTTCGAAGATCCGCTCGATCGCGCCTTCGCGGATGCCGATGCCGGTATCCTCTACGGAGATCCGAAGACCCGATTCACCCTCGCCCCCCGCATCCGCCTCGATGCCGAGCAGAACGTGCCCCTCGTTCGTGAACTTGATGGCGTTGCCCATGAAATTGATGAGAATCTGTCGGATTCGTCCGGGGTCTCCGATGAAGTGACGGGGGAGATCCGGGGCGTAGCGAGCAATGAGACACAGCCCCTTTTCACCGGCCTTCGGCGCGAGGAACTCGGTGGTCTCTTCCGCGACGGACAACAGGTCGAACGGGACCCGCTCGATGGTCAGTTTTTTCGCCTCAATCTTCGACAAATCGAGAATGTCATTCACAATCTCGAGCAGGTTCTCACCCGAGTCGCGAATCGCCTCGCCGTACGCGCGTTGTTGATCGCTGAGTCCGGTCCCGAGGAGAAGCCCCGTCATTCCAATCACACCGTTCATCGGCGTCCGGATCTCGTGGCTCATGTTGGCGAGAAATTCACTCTTCGCACGGCTGGCGACCTCGGCGGCGTCCTTCGCCTTCCGCAATGTCTCCTCGGCCCGCTTGCGCTCGATGATGTCGCGGGCGAATCCGCAATTGTACGCTTTGCCTCCGAACTCCAAGTAGTTGGCGGTCACCTCGACCGGAACCTCCCTGCCGTCTTTGGCGGTGTGGCGCGTTTCAAAGGTCATAGAGCCTGATTCCACCAAGTCCGCCCAACGCTTTGCCCATCCTTCCGGCGAGTGTAATCCGGATTGATTTCGAAGATGGTCATGGAGAGGAGCTCTTCGCGCGAGTACCCGAGATACTTGCCCACCGCGTCATTCACATAGAGGAACCGGCCGTCCGCCGCGATCCAGAAGGCCGCGTCTCCCGCCCGGTCAACGGAGAACTGCGTGAGCCGTAGCGCTTCCTCCGCCTCCTTACGCTCGGTGATGTCGCGGACGTAGGACACGCAGTATTCCTTGCCGCCGAACTCCAGATAGTTGACGGAGATCTCGACCGGGATGCTTTTTCCGTCCTTGGAGATTTGGAGGGTTTCGAAGGTGAAGATCCCGCGGCGTTTGTTGTCCGCCCACTGCCCGGGCCACTCCGCCGCCCGAAGTTTCGGGTCGATGTCCCAGACCGCCATCGAGAGCAGCTCTTCCTGCGCGTAACCGAGAAGACGGCAAGCCGCCTCGTTCACATAAGCGAACCCGCCGTCCGCATGTATCCAGAGGACCGCGTCCGCCGAGCGCTCGACGGAGAACTGCGTCAGCTTGAGCGCCTCCTCCGCCCGGTTGCGCTCGGTGATGTCGCGGCCGATCCCGCTGATTCCGACGACTTGGCCCGTATTTTCCCGCACGGCGGAGTACGTGACCGAGACCTCGAGCTGACTCCCGTCTTTGCGGTGGAAGGTTCGTTCCTCGTGCGGCAGGTTTCCTCCGGACTTCATACGTTCGTGGATCTCCTGCGTTATTTCTTCATCCTGGTCGAATATCTCACTGACGTGCGCCCCGACGGCTTCCCGCTCGGTGTAACCGTATATCGCCTCCGCGCCCGGGTTCCAGGAGGTGATCCGCCCTTCCAGGTCCGTGGTGACGATCCCGTCCAACGCCCCGCGGACGAAATTGTCGAGCCGCTCGCCGCTCTCCTTCGCCCGGGCGTAAAGCTCGGCGTTCCTCAGGTCGAGGGCCAGGTGGTCCGCCACGGAAACCAGCAAGTCCATCTGTTCTTTCGTCAGCGCGTCCGGCTTCTCGGAGCCGACGTTCAGGAACCCAACGCACTCCCCCTCGCTCAAAATGGGGGCGCAGAAGGCGGTCAGCAGGCCGGCCCGCACCAGGGATTGAATCCGGGGGTGGGGGGACTTTCGCGTGTCGGGCTCATAAAAGGGTTTTTTCGTTTCCAGGATCTGTTTGAACTGGCTCCCTTCGAGGCCCCGGTGGTCTTTAACAGGTTGCGGAAAAACGATTCTGAGGGGTCTGAAATGCCCCAATCTGTCATTCCGAGGGCGGCGATGAATCTCCACCGGAGTCAGCCTCATTCATAC
>PVBE011361050.1_pt1 | contig 21498 bp, 22 predicted proteins | sample 1631181 | NCBI WGS metagenome assembly PVBE01 (sample SAMN08397723, study PRJNA350692) | Marine metagenome, whole genome shotgun sequencing project. | isolation source: water | place: Pacific Ocean | collected 2012-04 | reverse complement strand
TGCTCGCTAACATTATTGGACGCACTTATCTGGATGCACCCATTCACGGTACCGCCGAAATGGTCGCCGCTTCCATCGTCATTGTCGTTTTCCTGCAGGTGGGTTATGCCATCCGCAGCCGATCAATGCTGCGGGCCGATTTCCTGGTCAACCATTTTCCGGATTGGCTGCAACGCACCTTGCTCGCCATCGGTTATCTGCTCGGTGCAACCTTTTTCCTGATGATTATTACCGGCGGCTGGGAAGAGAGTATTCTTTCCTATGTTGAAAACGAATTTGAGGGCGAAGGCGCCATGCGCGTACCGTCCTGGCCGGCGCGCTGGACAGTATTAGTCGGCAGTGCTCTGGCAATGATCAACTATTTCGTCATGGCCTATCTTGATATATTCAGGCCCGATTTGTTGGACAGCGAGGTGCTCACTGGTCCGGAGTCGGGCGTGTCCGGTTCGCAAGGATGATGGAGAGCATGCGTCATGTTTGAAGCCAATACCGCCATTATTCTCGTTGTTTGCTTGCTGGGTCTAGTAGCTTTTGGCGTCCACATCGCTATTGCGCTGGGCATGACCAGCGCCCTCGGCATCTGGCTCGTTACCGGTGCCGACAGCTATGCTTTCCGTACTGTGCAGACCATGCTGGCGGCGACCGCCTATGAAGCGATCCGCGCCTACGTCTTTGCCGTCATTCCCCTCTTTATGCTGATGGGTGAATTTATCGGTAGATCGGGAACTGTGACCGATGTCTACCGGGGGATCAACCGCCTGCTGAAAAAGATTCCTGGTCGTCTTGCTATTGCCACGGTGATCGGCAATGCCCTGTTCTCCTTTGTCACTGGGGTCAGCATTGCCTCCGCCGCCGCCTTTTCACGCATCGCCTATCCAGAAATGAAGCGTTTCGGGTATCACAAGGGTTTCGCGCTGGGCGCTGTCGCCGGGTCAAGTTGTCTCGGCATGCTCATACCGCCGAGCGTGCTGATGATCGTCTGGGGTATTCTTACTGAACAGTCGATTGGTCAAATTTTTGCAGCAGGTGTGCTACCTGGTCTTCTTCTGACGGCCCTGTTCATAATTTACGTCTTTTCTAGGTCTATTATAAATCCGGGCCTCGTGGGTGCCGGCGCTAGTTCGGAAACAGCTAAAGCCGTGGGTGCAGACATTACACTGGAAGACGTGGATGAAGTCTCCACCGGTCAGTTTATAGTTAGCCTCATTGGTATTATGTTGGTGATTGTCACTGTTTTGGGCGGTATTTGGTTCGGTATTTTCACACCGACCGAAGGCGCGGGTGCGGGCGCATTCATTGGGCTAATGCTGGGCATCATCAAAGGCATGCGGTTCCGCGAAATTATCGATTCGATTTTGAATGTGGGGCGGACGTCAGCGCCGATTTTACTACTGCTCGTTACGGCGGCGCTTTATTCACGGACACTCGCCATGACCGGCATGGCCAACGCCATTGAAGGCGTCTTTTTGGGATCTGGAATGCCTAATTGGTTGATTCTCACCGTCATGGTGGGAATCTGGTTCTTGTTGGGCATGATCATCGATTCCATATCAATCATGCTGCTGACGGCGGCTATCTTTGCACCGATCGCCGTTAAGATGGGTATGGATCCCATTGCCTTCGCCGTTGTCGGTATTATCGCCATTGAAGCAGGGCTCTATACGCCGCCCTTTGGATTGCTGGTCTATACCGTGAAATCTGCGATACAGAATATAGAACCGGATATGGACGTTATGACCATCTTTAAGAGTTCGACACCCTATTGGATGATAATGCTCATTGGCATGATTCTGATCATAAACTTTCCGGAGATCGCAACCTACTTACCGAGATTGCTGTTCGCCAGTTAGATGCCTTATATCAAAAAAACAGGCCCAGCTTCCACCCGTTCCGACCAGGAGACTTCTGCCATCGGGCATGGTCAGGATTAGAGTTAAGATATCGCCGTTTTTCTGGGCTTTTACCACTGCGTCGTAAATTTTTTTCAACCCTTTTGAAGCCGTGGCAACTTTGGCGCTGACTTTGCGGTCCGACGGGCAAAGTTCTACGGCGGTGTTATACATCATGCAACCGCGGCGCCCCATTCTGGTAGGCGCATTCCGCCGCTTTTTCGAAAATCTTCCGGATGGCGGAAACCTTGGGCCCCACTTGCTCCAACGGTGCCATCATGTGCGTTATTTCCGTCTCATAAAAATGATCGGGAGCTTCCAGGTGGAGTCGGCGCTTGTCGCCGAACGTGGCATAAAGGCTACCGCGGTTAATACCTATGGCGTCAACCGAGTCCTGCATGGAAGCACATTCGTAGCCCTTTTTTCCAAAAACGTGCATCGCTTTTTCGAGGACTTGTTACCGATTGAATTCCTTGGAACGCACCATACCGATCTCGGGTTTCCCAATTCATGAAAAAACAGCTTTCTATGAGGTCGTCCTTAAAATTCGCATATTGGAATGACAATTCAAGTATTTTCACACTATATTTCTGTGCAAGTTTTCGTGAATGCTTATTGTATCTGGCGTTCACTTGGCTGGCGCTCTAAAATCTTCCGTTGCCTGCAACCGGGCGGAGCAAAAAAAATTATCGGGGATAGGAGAATTACAAAATGAGCAAAGTTACGCTGGCACAGGCCGACACCATAATTGATGCGGCCATGGCCAAGGGGCATGAACTAGAATTAAATCCACTAACCGTAGCGGTAATGGATGACGGCGGGCATCTGGTTGCCTTTAAGCGTGAAGACAATAGCAGCCTTCTCAGGTTTGATATTGCCACCGGCAAGGCCTGGGGTGCCTTGGGCATGGGGGTGCCGTCGAGAGCTTTGGAGCAACGCTCCAAGGAACGCCCCGGTTTTGTGAACGGATTAATCACTGCTTCGGGCGGGCGGCTCATTCCGGCGGCTGGAGGTGTCCTGATCAAGGATGACAACGGGCTGACCATCGGCGCTGTCGGCATCAGCGGCGATACTTCTGACAATGATGAAACCTGCGCCTTCGCCGGTATCGAAGCGGCTGGCCTCGCCCATTCTTAGTAAATTAGAAAAGTATAAATGCTCGATTTTTCGATTATTACCACCCCGTTGTTCTACGCGGTTGCCATTCCGGCGGTGCTGTCCATGGGGATAGCCAAAGCGGGCATTGGTGGTACGGGCGGCTTGGCGACACCCTTAATGGCCCTAGCCGTCACCGTTCCCCAGGCTGCGGCCATCCTTTTACCGATTATTTGCATCGCCGATATTTTCGCTATTACCGTTTATCGGAAGAAGTGGGACAGGGACAATATCAAGATTATGATCCCGGCAGCGGCGGTTGGGATAATCTTCGGCACCTTAAGCTTTAAATACTTGGATCCGGCGGCAATTAAAATCGTTATTGGTGCGATCGCGGTTGTTTTTGCGCTGGAACGACTTTTGAACTACCTGTTTAAAAATGAAGTCCGGGAGCCAACCAAACCGGCTGTCATCAAAGGTGGCTTCTGGTGTTCCATATCCGGGTTTACCAGCTTCGTCGCCCATTCCGGCGCGCCGCCGCTGAACGTCTATATCATTCCCCAGAAAATGGACAAGTCGATCTATATGGGTACATTGGCGATTTATTACGCCTTCGTGAACTACGCCAAGATTGTTCCCTATTGGTGGCTGGGTCAGTTTCACATCACCAACCTCTGGACTTCAGTTGTTTTGTTGCCGGTGGTGCCGGTGGGGATTTTGCTGGGTCTTTGGATCCACAAAAACGTCAACGATGTTTTGTTTTACCGGATCATTATCACGGTGTTGTTCTTCACCGGCTTGAAGTTGTTATACGACGGTATCACCAAGCTGATCTAATTGCCGAACAGGTTGACGAGGAATAGGGTAATGCCGGGGAAGGTGACCAGCAGTCCTACCCGCACGACGTCCGAGGCAATGAACGGCGCCACGCCCTTAAAGGTTTGGGCGATGGGAGTGTCTTTAGACATAGAGTTGATCACGAACACATTCATCCCCACAGGAGGAGTGATAAGCCCTGTCTCCACAACGATCAACGCAACGATGCCGAACCAGACTTTAACGTCTTCTGGATTCATTCCGAAATCCATTTCTTCCAAAATCGGCCAGAAAATAGGAATGGTCAGCAGGATCATGGATAGCGAATCCATGACGCAGCCGCCGATTAGATAGAAAAACAATATCACCGCCAACACCAGGATAGGGGCCATTTGAGCGTCGCTGATCATGGCCGCCAGTTCCTGCGGCAGTTGGGTCAGAGCGAGAAAAACGTTCAGTACATCGGCACCGAAAATAATCAGGAAAATCATACCCGTGGTCTGGCCTGCGCCCAGGACACTTTCGATAAATCCGTCTTTGCGCATGCCACCGTTAAAAAACGCCAGGATGCCGGTGCCGATGGCGCCGAAGGCTGCGCCTTCGGTCGGCGTAAAGACGCCGGTATAAATGCCGCCGATAACCACGATGAAAATCAGTACCACCGTCCAGATTTCCTTGATGGCTGCCCATCTCTCCGAAGCCGTGGATCGCTCGCCGGAGGGTCCGGATTCAGGCGATACCCGGACATAGATCATAATGACGATAATGTAGCCGAGGGCGGCAATAAATCCCGGTATGAAAGCAGCTAGGAACATGGTGGCGATATTGGCTTCAACCAGAACGGCATAGATCACCAGGATCACCGACGGCGGGATCAATATTCCCAGGGTGCCGCCTGCCGCCAACGCACCGGTTGCCAAGGATCCGGAATAATTGAAACGCCGAAGTTCCGGTAGTGCCACTTGGCCCATGGTGGCTGCCGTGGCCAGGGATGAGCCGCAAATAGCGCCAAACCCGGCGCAGCCGCCAATGGCCGCCATAGCGACGCCACCCTTCCGATGGCCCAGGAACACATTGGCTGCATCAAACAGGGCTTTGCTCATGCCAGCACGAGTGGCGAACTGACCCATGAGCAGGAAAAGGGGTACTACGGACAAGTCATAGGTGGAAAAGCGCCAATAGGCTGCGCTGTTGAAATAGTTTAATAATGGAGTCCACCCGGCAACGGCGACGTACCCGGTAATGCCGACAGCGATCATGGCGATGGCGATGGGCAGTCTGAGGGCGATCAGGAGCAGGAGTACGCCCAGCATGAAAAAGCCGAATTCAAGGCCTTCCATTATAGTTCACCTTCCAGGGGATCGTGCTCGACTTGGGCTTCGAAATAGTGTTGCCAAATCGTGTAAATGGTCACACAGACCAACAATGCCATGCACGGCATGATAAAAATAAAAACGTACGCCCGGGGTATTTGCAGAATGACGGTTTCTTCATTGGTGTGAAGAAAATCGATGCCACCGACCGCTAGGCGCCACGTAATCAAGATGATAATCAAGCTGTAAAATACGGCGCTGATGGAATCCAATATTCCTTTGGTGCGGGGGGACGAATTGTGGGTAAAAAAATCAACTAGCACATTACCCTTTTTAAGTTGGCAATAGGGTAGAAACGTAAAGACTGCCACGGCGCAGGCCATTTCAACCAACTCAAAGTCGCCCGGAATAGGTACGTTGAAGAAATAACGTCCAATTACGCTGGCCACGGTGAGGATGCCTGCGGCGGTTAAGCAAGCTCCGCCGATAATGACGAAGGTCCGCGTCAAACGGGTAAGCACTCGGCCCACAGGATCGGACCGAGTGCTTAATGGTAGTGTTTCGGTCATAGCTCTTAGTCTAATTCCGAATGTTGATTAACAAAAAGGACTATTTCGAGTACTTTTCGATCAAAGCGTTGGCCTCGGCCAACAATGCCTTACCGTCATGCCCTTTCTTGGTTACGTCGGCAACCCACGCCTGATGGATTTTAGCCGCCGAGGCTTTCACCTTAGCAACGTCCGCATCGGACAGGGTGGCAAACTTATTACCCCGCTTGACGGCCATGGCTTTAAATTTACCTTCAATACCGTCATAGGCCTTACCGACTTTGGCGGCGATGTTCATGCCACTGTTTTTGTCGATGACTTTTTTCATATCGGCCGGCAATCCGTTATAGAACTTTTTGTTCATGCCCAAGAAGAAAGTGGCGGCGATCAAACCACGGGGGCCTTCGATCAAAGTATGATTGGGAGCGATCTGTTGAATTTTGAAAGGAATAACGATTTCCCACGGCAAAACCGCGCCGGCGACCACGCCTTTGGAAAGCGCTTGTGGTACTTTCGGCACCGGCATGAAGACCGGGGTCGCGCCCATGGATTTCAAAAGATCGCCCATGCCACGGTTGGTGGCGCGTACTTTGAGGCCGTTAAAGTCGGAAACGGTTTTAATCTGCTTTTTTACCATGTGAATTTTGAAACGTGCGGCCGTATGGAAAAGCAGGGGATGGACGTCCTTGTATTCGTCCATCAGGTGCTTTTGAGCAAATTCCTGAAAAGCCTGGGTGGTGGCTTCGGCGGTCGACACCATAAACGGCAAATCGAATACCGACGTCAGCGGAAAGCGGCCACCGCTGTAACCCGGTAGGGTCCAGCCAATTTCAGTGATGCCGTCTTTAATTTGGTTGAAAACCTGCGGTGGACGTCCGCCGAGGGACATGGCGTGATAAACCTGCGCCGAAATTCGGCCGCCTGAATCTTTCTCAAGCGCCTTCTTCATCGGCGACAGCAGAAACACGTTAACCGGCGCTTTTGACGGTGTCTGATGGTGCATTTTAATTTTGAAATCGGCGGCCGAAGCCTTATCGGTGCTGGCCGCATAGGTCAGTGCTACGGCGCCTGCCAAGATGGGTGTAATAATTTTTTTCATTGTAAGATTCTCCCATTTAAAGTGGTGAAGGTAATGTTAGATTGGGGCTGAATTTTGAAAACAAAGGTCAATCCCGATTTTCTCTTTTCAATCGTCGGCTTAAGGATCGCGTCGATTATCGTAGATATTATGTCTCCCCCGTCTTCTCCAGAAATTCAAGTGCTATTGTAGGACAATTTTCAGGCTCAAACAAACACCAGAGTTTCGGAACCTCTCAAAAGTGCGCACTTTTTTATATCGACAATTGACCAATCTCAGTTCCCGAAGTTAGCGGCAACCCAACATAGCGTCAAGATGTTATACTAATAACGAATATTTAGGGTTTTCCACAATGGCAGTTTCTAAACTTTCTGCATGCCATCCAGGAAGGATTCTAACTCCGTGCACAATGTATCGGCTTCGGTCGACAAGGTCGCAACCGCAGTATTCATTTGATCCGCTGCCTGGCCCGTTTCGCTGGCGCCTTTTGATACATCGGTGATATTGGTCGTTACATGTTAAGTGCTAGTCGCCGCCTGATGGACATTGCCGGTGATCTCTTGAGTTGCCGCGCCTTGTTCCACGACCGCCGCGGCAATGCGTGAGACTATTTCTTTTATGTTTCCAATCGTTGATGTAATACCGTTAATGGCTTCGGTGGAAGTTTTAGTTGCTGATTGGATAACTGAGATTTGTATCCCGATCCCTTCCGCCGCTTTGATGGTGGCATTTAAGGCCAGCAGGTTGGTCTGGCTAGCAATAAACAATGTGAGGTCAAATTAGCTAGCCCATATTAGGACCCCCACTGATTTTAGTCATAACTTCGGAAATCCTTAAAGAGAGTATTATATTATTCAGATAAAAAGGTATGACGGGCGGTTTCAATTAGGCGTTGGCGGTATACAGCGCCAGATTTGCGTTGCCGCTGGCCGACGATTGGGCGTAAGGACCGTATTGATTACCCGCCAAACTTTCCGTCTCCCGCTGTAGTGCTGCAGCAGCGCCAAGGAAGACACCAAGGCCCCGGCCACCCATTTCGCATTTTGCGTCCCGGGCATATTCGGGCAGCCATTTAATGGCGTCATCGATGGCGGTGTCTTTAACCATGCTGATGAATTTCTGATCCATTTCCTGATGCTCTGGCAGGGGCCATGTATCCGGTCCTCTCACCACCAGATGGGTGAGGGCATTGCTGACAACAACAACCACCCGCTTTTTTAGTTTTTTTGCCGTGGCGTCGATTAGTTCGCCAACCTTGAAATTCTCATCCAGGTCGGAGGCATAACACGTCGGCGTGACAACGGCGGGGATGGTGCCGTCAGGGTCAATATACTGCATGGGAACGGCGGTGCCGTAATCCCAATGGAAGTGTGGCGTATCGGTGGGATAACAGGGAATTTCTGCATCATTCAGTTGCGCCCCTAGGGCTTCTGCATATTCCCGGTTTCCGGGGCGGCTATAGGGCAGGCCAGGGATCAGATGCGGGGCTTCTTCGGCAATGCAGACGCCTTCATGCTGGTCGTGGGCCGTGACCACCCAGTCAAATGTTGTGATCCAATGAGTGGTATTTACGACAAATAAATCCGGTTTAAGTCCGCGCAGGATTTCGCCCATTTCCTTTAATCCGTCGATCAGTCCCAGAGTGAAATCCCAGGCTTTGTCTTCATAGGCCATACGCGGCGTGTGCGATGCGATTGACGAAGCAATTACGCCATATTTTCCGTCATTCATTGATTTAATCTCCTTTCTGGTGATCGGTGGCGACAAGTTCATGCACCACGTCAAATGTCTTTTCGATGTGTTGCGTCAGGACGCTTTTGAGTTTTTTGACATCCTTCACCATGGCTGCATCAAATATCTGTTTGTGCTCCTCATGCACATCGCGGCTTACACCGACAGTTTGCAGGGACATCCGCCGATACCGTTCCGAATGCGTATGCAGGACGGTCCGGAAGCGGCGGTTCCAGTGAGACGGGCAGGCGGCCACCAGGGCTTCATGGAATTCAGTGTTGCGTTGCTCCCAAATGTCCGAAGCCTCGCCCGCCAGATCACTGGCCTGCTCCTCGACATTGGTCAACCGGTGATAGGCGCCAACCAGACCGACCTCCCAATCTTCGTCACCGTTTTCAACGGACTTACAGGCGGCGCGTACTTCTAACAGGACACGCATTTCTGAGATGTCCCTGAGATCTTCAAGGGAGATCGGCGCGACATTGAAGCCGCGCTGCGCCGTCGCTGTTACCAGAGATTCGGATACCAGGAGGGACAGCGCTTCTCGAAGCGTGGCGGCGCTGACACCGTATTCTTCTTTCAAATGCTGGACCCGAAGTTTTTCACCGGGTTTTAATTTGCCGTAAATAATTTCTTCCCGAAGTTGGTTTAAGGCATCCAGGGCCAGCGTGCTGGATACCGGCGCGGCACTGTTTTCTGGGGTTTTCACGGTAATTTCATTACATTGCATAAAAATTTATCAGCTATCATGCAAAGAAAATATCAAAAAAATCTTGAAAAGTCGATAAAAATAAAATAAATCGATATTTATAATTTTCTCGGCGTGCATCCCTGATTGATTTAACAGGACGCTCTCTGCGTTTCACCATGGAGGATATAATGGATAAGGCCGTCAAAACTTCAGTCGGAGAGACGTTGAATTTTGTCGGGGGGGAATATCGGAAAAGTTCGTCGGGGAAGACCTTCGATAATATCAATCCCATAGACGGTTCTGTCGCGTCGATTGTCCACGAGGCTGACGCCACCGATGTTGATGCCGCCGTCACGGCTGCCAATGAGGCCCTCAACGGTGAATGGGGCCAGATGCCCCTGGCCAAGCGCCTGGAACTGGTCGCTGCCGTTGCCGACGAGATCAATCGCCGTTTCGATGAATTTCTTGAAGCCGAAGTTGCCGATACCGGCAAGCCGGTCAGTTTGGCGTCCCATATCGATATTCCGCGGGGCGCCGCTAATTTTCAAATTTTCGCCGATACCATGAAGAACCATCACGGTGAGTTCTATAACTCACCCACACCGGACGGAACGGGCGCCATCAACTATACATCCGAACGTCCCAAAGGCGTCATTGCCGTGGTCTGCCCGTGGAATCTCCCCTTGTTGTTGATGACCTGGAAAGTAGGGCCGGCGCTAGCCTGCGGTAACACCGTTGTGGTCAAGCCATCGGAGGAGACGCCCCAGACAGCCTCGCTGCTGGGAGAAGTGATGAACATAGTGGGTATCCCCAAAGGCGTCTACAATGTGGTTAACGGGTTCGGACCCAATTCCACTGGCGAGTTCCTGGTCAAGCATCCCAATGTCGATGCCATCACTTTTACCGGTGAGACGGTCACGGGTGAAGCGATCATGCAGAACGCCGCCGTCGGCATGCGCGATGTGTCGTTCGAACTGGGTGGTAAGAATTCCTCTATTGTTTTTGCTGACTGCGACATGAACAAGGCCATTGAAGGCACGGTCCGCTCGGTCTTCGCCAATTGCGGCCAAGTGTGTCTAAATACGGAAAAGGTCTTTGTCGAACGCCCCATATATGATGATTTTGTCGCCCGGCTTAAAACCGAAGTGGAGAAAATGAAACCGGGTCTGCCCGGTGATGATGGCACGGACATGGGGCCCCTGGTCAGTCAGGAACACCGTAAAAAGGTGCTCTCTTATTATGAGGCGGCGGTCAAAGAAGGCGCCACGGTCGTCACCGGCGGCGGCATTCCCGACATGCCCGATGACTTGAAAGACGGTTCCTGGATTGAGCCCACCATTTGGACCGGTCTGGCGGACGACGCCTCGCCCATTATCGACGAAATATTCGGGCCTTGTTGTCATATCAGGCCGTTCGATACGGAAGTGGAAGCCATCAAATTGGCCAATGACAGTAAATATGGACTGGCTTGTTCCATCTGGACGGAGAACCTCAGCCGCGCCCACAGGGTGGGCCCGCAGATGGATGTCGGACTGTGCTGGATCAACTGCTGGTTTCTGCGCGATCTCCGCACGCCCTTCGGCGGCGCCAAGCAGTCGGGTATTGGCCGTGAAGGCGGTGAATATTCCCTTGAGTTCTATCTGGAAACCAGCAACGTTTGCGTCAAACTATAATTCGGGAGGTAAATCGTGGTTGAAAACGCGATCATTCAAAAGGCAGCTGATCAACTGCAACAGGCTTATGACAGTGGTATCGGATGTTTGCCGGTCCGGGAACTATTGCCGGAAGGTGATATCGATGCGGCCTATGAAGTGCAGGAGGTCAATACTAAACGACGGCTTGAGGCAGGCGGGAGGCTGGTGGGCCGTAAAATCGGCCTGACGTCCAAGCTGGTGCAGAAGCAACTGGGCGTCGACCGGCCCGATTTCGGTATGTTGTTCGCCGATATGGAAATTGCCGATGGCGAGGAAGTGCCTTCGGACAAACTTCTGGCACCCCGCGTAGAGGGCGAAATCGCCTATGTGCTGGGTAAGGATCTTAATGTGGAGAACCCGACGACGACGGATGTCATCAAGGCTATCGATTACGCCACACCTTCTATTGAGATTGTCGACAGCCGTATCAAAGACTGGGATATCAATATTCAGGACACCATCGCTGACAATGCCTCGGCGGTACTCTATGTGCTGGGCAATCAGAAAGTATCACTGGATTCCTTTGATGGTCGGCTTTGCGGTATGGTGGTGGAGCATCGCGGTGAGCCGGTGTCCGTTGGCGCCGGCGCGGCCTGTCTCGGCCATCCGATTAACGCGGTCAAATGGCTGGCTGACGAGATGGTGCGGCGGGGACGGCCCTTATCGGCCGGCGACGTGGTGATGTCGGGTGCACTTGGCCCCATGGTGCCGGTCAAGTTCGGTGAAGTCTACGAGGTCAGTATTAACGGACTTGGTTCTGTACGAGCGGCATTCGGCGCTTAATCAACAAATTAAATTTAAGGAGAACATCGCGTGGGCGTGGATTTGGATAAATTAGCTAAGACAGTAGATGAGGCGGCGCGGTCGGCGACCGCCATTCCGCAGCTGTCGGAGAGCGAAAATTTTAGTCTTGACGAGGCTTACGAAATACAAGCCAAAAGCATTCAGCGGCGGTTCGATCGTGGCGAAGTGCGGGTCGGTATGAAAATGGGCTTTACCAGCCGCGCCAAGATGGTGCAGATGGGTGTTGACGATATGATTTGGGGCCGCCTCACCGACGGTATGTTGGTAGAGGATGGCGATGTCATCGACTTTGCCCAATACGTTCATCCCCGGGTGGAGCCGGAAGTCGCATTTCTCCTGAAAGCCCCGTTGGAAGGGCCGGTGACCCCCATCCAGGCCATGGCGGCGGTGGAAGCCATGGCCCCCGCCTTGGAGATCATCGATTCCCGCTATAAGGATTTCAAGTTTTCCGTTGAGGACGTGGTTGCCGACAATTCATCTTCTTCCGGGTTCGTGGTCGGCAACTGGTGCCGGCCCGACCAGGATATCGCCAACCGGGGCATGGTCATGGAGTTCAATGGCCGTCCGGTGCAGATCGGCTCCAGCGCTGCCATCCTCGGCAATCCGGCACGGTCCCTGGTGACGGCTTCCCGTATGGTGACGGAACATGGTGAACGTTTGGAAGCCGGCTGGATCGTCATGGCCGGCGGTGCTACGGCGGCGGAAGCCCTGTCACCCGGCGTATCTGTCCGCAATACCGTCGAAGGGTTGGGAAAAGTCGGATTCGGGGTTACGGGCTGATGGCTGAAAACAAAATTGATCTCAATGGCCGCAATGCGGTTGTGACCGGCGGCGCAGCGGGGCTTGGGTTCGCCATCGCCGATCGCTTGGCCGGTTCCGGCGCCAATGTCTGCATTTGGGATTTAAACCAAGATGCGATTGATGAGGCGGTGGGTAAGCTGACTGGTAACGCAGCCGGGGTTGTCTGCAATGTGGCCGATGCGGCGTCGGTTGCCGATGCTGTGGCGGCGACCAAGGAAAAACTGGGGTCTATCCATATCACCGTGAACAATGCCGGTATTTCCGGCCCCAACATGACTAGCTGGGAATATCCGCCGGAAGAATGGCAGAAGGTGATCGACGTTAATTTGACCGGCACTTTCCTGGTCTCCAGCACTGTCATCCCGGAGATGATCAACGCCGACTATGGCCGGATCGTCAATATCGCCTCGGTGGCGGGCAAGGATGGCAATCCCAAGGCACCCGCGTATTCAGCTAGTAAGGCCGGGATTATTGGTCTGACTAAAGCGCTCGGCAAGGAGTTGGCCAATACCAACGTATTGGTTAATTGTGTGACGCCGGCAGCGGTGCGTACGGCTATATTCGACCAGATGACCCAGGATCATATTGACTTTATGCTTTCTAAAATTCCCATGAACCGGTTCGGCCAGCCCGAGGAAATCGCTGCCATGGTGGCGTGGCTGAGTTCAGAAGAATGTTCGTTTTCAACCGGCGGCGTATTCGATCTGTCCGGTGGCCGGTCAACCTACTGATAGGAAATTGCCATGGAACTCGTTAGCTACCATAGCGATGGAATTGACCGTTACGGTGTGGTCAAGGAGGACGGCATCGTCGATATGTACGCTCGGTTGGGAAAGTCTTACCCGACCCTTCGGGACGTCATTGCGGCAGGTGAAATTGACCGGCTTCAGGAAATTGCCGACGGTGCCGATGCCGATCATTTTTTAGACGATGTGGATTTTAACCTGCCCATTCCCAACGTGCAGAAAATCATGTGCGCAGGGCGCAACTATCACGCCTATCATGAGGTCGTTGAGGAGGGAAAAACCCCAGAATATCCGAGCGTATTCGGCCGCTTTTTCAGCGGTTTCTCCGCCCATGGCGAGGATATTCTAAAACCGCAAGCCGGCGAACGGTTCGACTACGAAGGCGAATTGGTGGCCGTTATCGGTAAGCGTACGAGGCATATTTCCATTGATGACGCCTTGGATGCCATTGCTGGTTATACCATCATGAACGAAGGCACCGTCCGAGACTGGATGCCCAAGGGCACGCAGAACACACCGGCTAAGAATTTTTACCGCTCCGGCGGCATTGGCCCGTGGATCGTGACCAAGGAAGATGTCGGCGACCCGTCTGATCAGCACATTATCACGCGGCGCAACGGTGAGGTGGTACAGGACGGTGGCACCGATATGATGATTTTCGATACCCAATATCTGATATCGCATATATCAAAATTCACCTGGCTGGAGCCGGGCGACATGATCGCCACCGGCAGTCCCGGCGGTTCCATCATCGAAAGCGGTGATCCGCAATGGCTTCAGGCCGGCGATGTGGTGGAAGTGGAAATCCCGCTGATCGGCATCCTCAGTAATACGGTTGCCGATGAGTAATTTTATTCCGGCTTATAGGCGGTGCCTTTGATCTCCACTAGAAGATGCGGGTGCGGTAGTTGGTGGACGGCTACGGTGGTGCGGCACGGGCCGTCCTGGTCGGAGAAGAACTTGTTATAAATTTCGTTGAAACCGCCGAAATCGGCCATGTTGACCAGGAAGCAGGTGACATCAACGAGGTCCTCAAGACCGGCTCCCATTTTCTGCAAGTTGCCGCGCATATTCTCCAATACAGCTTCGGTCTGTGCCCGTATATCCAAGTTCATGGTGCCCATTTTATCCACTTCAACGCCGGCAAACGTATTGTCGGGACGGCGGGAACTAGTGCCAGAAACCATGATAAAATCACCGGTCCGTTTGATAAGTGGATAGTTGGCGCGGGGTTTAACGACTGCTTCTGACGACATGGGAAAACCTCTTTCAATGCTTATTTTCAACGCATCAAAGAGGCTTAAACAGATAACGACAGCGGCTCAAGCCTCATTTTATTCATGATAAGTAATTCGGTAAACGACGCCCAGAGAATCATCCGAAACCAAAAGAGAACCATCTTTCATCATTTTGATACCGACAGGTCGGCCCCAAGCTCTGTCACTAGGCAACCTTACCTAATGCGTTCCCTGAGGCTCGGGGTTTTATCGGCGTGACGTTTCGCATTCAGCAAGACCTGTCGGGATTTGAATGCATATATCTTCGGCCTGCCAATGGTCGGGCGCAGGTGCAGTTGCGGCGCAACCGGGCGGTTCAAAATTTTTCTTTTCCAGACTGGAGATTCGATCGCTTGCGGGTTGAAGTGCCCGGCCATTAAAGGGCCTATGTCGATCCGGTGACTGGCGCCTGGACTCACATGGGAATCGAGGTGGAGGGAGAAAAGGCGGTCCTTTTTGTCGACAACCGGGTACAACCGAACCTCATCGTCAAAGATTTGAAACACGGCCCCGATTGCCGTGGCGCCATCGGCCTTTTTATTTATAGCGGCACTGAGGGTTTCTTCAAAAACCTCAATGTAGAGGCTAATTCGTAACTTTAGGTCACGCTAAATTTTTCCGACGCACCATCTTCTTAGCAAGGTTTTCGGCGATGCCGGGACGGCTCCAGGGACAGGCGGGCAGGCAGAGACCGCAGCATTGATTATCGACGAAATAAGGCACGCACTTGTCAAAATCCACATACCACTTTTCTTCGCCCCGAACCCATTGTTTTTCTCTGGAAATTGCATCCGGTGGGCAGGCGTTGGCGCATACCTGACAGCTTTGGCAGAATTCATCCGAGCCGAAATTGTCCGGTGCATCCGCCACCAGCGGCATATCTGTTAGCACCATGGCAAGGCGGAAATTGGAGCCGAACTGTCGGTTGATCATAGAACCGTGCTTGCCCAATTGCCCGAGCCCGGCTTCAACGGCTGCCGGGATCATCAGGACATCTTCTGTGTTGGGGCCCATTTTTGCATCGGCGTAAAAGCCCTGTTCCCTGATCCAATTGGCCAACAGCTTTGCCGCCTTGGCCGCCCTGGCATACTGCACCATTACTTCCACATACGCATCTTCATGGGGCGCCGTGTTCAAATTGTCGTAATCGTGGGTGATAGCCAGCATAACCGCCCACTTACCTTTAGGCACAGGCTGGTCCTCATAAGTCCATTCCGGCCGATATTCCGTGATTCCTACCTGGTCCGAAGACCTCTCCAAACCCGCTTTTTTTACCACATCGCTCCAGCCCTCGGGCGTTCTTTCTTCCTGTTTATCGGCGATATCGGCAAGCGGTAGGTCTAGCCATTCCTGCCGCAACCCGCGGGAATCGACAATCCGCTGGTTTTTTTCATCCCTTTTATAGAAATAAAAAAGGACATCCGTATGGGCGATGGAACCGTCCGCCCGCCAAAAAACCGGCCGGGGCGGATGCCTTTCTGTTTCCCCAATCCCATTTACCGTATTGCCGGATACATCCGGCCACAATTTTATAACTTCCGGGCTTGGCTTCCAGGCCCCGGCACCGTCGGTTTTTGATTTCATCGTCTCAGTTTCCCCGAATTTATACGATTTTTTTAAAAGGTAATTGGTAAATCAAGGGCATACAAGTAGCCCATCCCTAATTATCTGGTTGTTGCCGTATTCTGCCTCCTATCATTGAATTTTTGGCGCTTTTTGCAGAGCAAAAAAAGTGTGGACTTAAGGGTCACCTTCAGCCATCATCCCGGCGCTAAATTTTTCGACATACGAATTATTGAGGAATCAAATATGGGAATGCTGGTTGATGGCAAATGGACCGATGACGACGGAATCCGCAATGACAAAGGGAAATTCGTTCGTCCCGATAGTATTTGCCGCAATTGGGTGACCAAGGACGGTGCGCCCGGACCCAGCGGGTCCGCTGGTTTTGAGGCGGAGCCCGGACGCTATCACCTCTACGTATCCCACAACTGTCCCTGGGCCTATCGGACAGTCCTGTTTCGTAAATTGAAAGGTCTTGAAGATCTGATCTCTATGGCCATATCCGCCTCATCGGTCAAAGGCGAGGGCTGGACCTACGTGGAGGAAGAAGGCTGTGTCCCTGATAGCGTAAACCAGATCAAATACCTCCACGAGGCTTATACAAAGTCAGATCCCCACTATACCGGACGCGTAACGGTGCCGACCCTGTGGGATAAAAAACAGAACATTATTGTCAGCAACGAATCCTCTGAAATTATCCGGATGTTTAATTCCGAGTTCAATCACCTGACCGGCAACGAGGATGACTATTATCACGAAGACCTGCGGGAAGAAATTGACACCATTAATGACGATGTCTACGGCAACCTGAACAACGGCGTTTACCGCTGCGGTTTCGCTGCCAGCCAGGAAGCCTATGAAGAGGCCTATGAAAAATTATTTGGTTGCCTGGACCGGATGGAAGAGCGCCTCAGTAAGCAACGTTACCTAGTGGGTGGGCGGTTGACGGAATCCGATTGGCGACTGTTCTCGACCCTGGTGCGATTCGATATCGTCTATTACGGCTTGTTCAAGTGTAACAAGCGCCATGTCTACGAATATCCCAATCTTTGGGATTATACCCTCGAACTTTATCAGTATCCGGGCGTTGCCGAAGTCAGCCGCCTCGATCATTTCAAGCGCGGCTATTACGCGGCAATGCCGAAATTAAATCCGCTGGCTATTGTTCCTGTGGGCCCGGATTTGGATTTCACCCAGTCCCACGACCGAAACCGTTTTCCTATCGCCTAATTACAACACTATTTGAAAGAGAGACCCCATAGAATGTCAGACGTAATCGAGTTTGAGAAAAAAGGCTCAATCGGTGTCATCATCATCAACAATCCACCCGCCAACGCCTTAAGCTTTGCTGTGGTTAAAGGCATCGGCCAAAGAATTACTGAATGCATGGAGGATAACGATTGCGTCGGTGCGGTTGTCACCGGTGCCGGTAAGATGTTTGTCGCCGGCGCCGATATTTCTGAGTTCAATGTGCCTCGGCCAGCCGATGTTCCGGAACTGGAAGACGTTATCAAGGCCATTGAAGATGCTCCCAAACCCGTCATTGCCGCCGTCAATGGCCTAGCCTTGGGTGGCGGACTGGAGTTAGCCATGGGCTGCCATTACCGCCTTGGCGCGCCGAAAATTGTTGTCGGCCAGCCAGAAGTAAAACTGGGCCTCATTCCAGGCGGCGGTGGTACTCAGCGCCTGCCGCGTCTGGCTGGTGTCGCTAAGGCCCTGGAAATGATTGTCGAGGGTGAACCTATCAACGCCCAGGACGCGCTTGATCACGGTGTGATTGATGGAGTTGTTGAGGAAGACATTGTTGCCCGCGCTATTACCTTTGCCGAGGAAAAAGCCGTCAGCGGAGAAGCGCCCCGGGCAACTGGAAAGGTGGAAGACAAGATTGGCGATTTCGATGCTGGTATTTTCGCCGAGTGGCGGGATAAAACCCTGCCCAAGACCAAAGGTCAGGATGCCCCTGGCGAATGCATTAACTGCATTGAAGTGGCCACCAATAAGCCTTTTGCCGAAGGGCTCAAACACGAGCGAAGAGTATTCGTCGAATTGCGGGACGGCAAAAAATCAAAAGGCATGCGCCACATGTTTTTCGCCGAGCGTTCGGTGGCGAAAATTCCTGATATTGGCCGCGATATCGTTCCCATGGATATCAATAAAGCCGCTATCATTGGCAGCGGCACTATGGGCGGCGGCATCGCTATGAATTTCGCCAATGCCGGCATTCCCGTGGTCGTCGTCGATGTGGCGCAGGACGCCCTGGATACTGGTCTCGGTAAAGTGGAAAGCAACTATGCTGGCTCTGTATCCCGCGGTCGTCTCACCCAAGAAAAAATGAATGATCGTATGGGTCTAATTAGAGGCACCACAGATTATGCCGATATTGCCGATGTCGACATCGTCATTGAAGCGGTCTTTGAGAATATGGATCTCAAAAAGCAGATATTTGGTGAATTGGATAAGATATGTAAGCCGGAGACCATTCTGGCCAGTAACACTTCGACCCTGGACATCAATGAAATTGCCGAGGCTACTGGTCGGCCTGGCAAGGTCTGCGGTACCCATTTCTTCAGCCCGGCCAACGTCATGAAGCTGTTGGAAAATGTGCGGACGGAAAAGGCCTCCAAGGAAACCATCACCACCATCATGAAATTGGCAGGCACGTTGCGCAAAATCGGTGTCCTGGTGGGTGTCGGTGACGGCTTCGTCGGTAATCGTATGCTGCACGTTGCCGCCCGAGTGGCCGAATTCATGGTCGAAGAGGGCGCTATGCCCTGGCAGGTGGACAAGGTCGTTACTGATTACGGTTTCCCGATGGGACCGTTCCAGCTCAATGATCTGGCCGGCATCGATGTACGCCACGCCATTCGTCAGGAACAGATGAAACTCTACGGAGACCGCCGCCAGTCGGTAGTCCTCGAGAATATCTACCAGACGGGCCGCTACGGCCAGAAGACCAATGGCGGCTGGTATACCTATGAAGGCGGCAGCCGCAAAGGTACGCCAGAGCCGGAGATCGAAGCAATGATCCTCAAAACCTCCGAGGAGATGGGCGTTGAGCGCCGTGAGTTCTCCGATGTGGAAATTCTGGAGCGCTATCTCTACGCCATCATCAACACCGGTGCTATGGTGCTGGAAGAAGGCCTGGCCATCCGGCCCAGCGATATTGATGTGATCTGGAATTTCGGTTACGGCTTCCCGCGCTATTGGGGTGGGCCAATGTTTGCCGCCGATCTGATCGGCCTCCCGAAGATTCTCGATAAAGTCAGCGAACTTCACGGCGAATACGGCGATTGGTTAAAGCCGTCGCCGCTGCTCAAATCACTCGCCGAAGAAGATAAAGGGTTTGGCGATTTCAAAGGTTAAAGTTTAACCGCAGCTGGAAACAAAATAGGCCGCGAGTTGGAACTAGTGGCCTATTGCATTTAATACGGGTTTCTAGCTGCAGGCTATTTTGGCGTCGTATTCGAATTTGCTATCCGACCATCCCTTGGTCCTGATTGCGGGCCTTGATTTTAAACGTTGCCTATTGGGAGTTGCGCAATTTTAACTAGCGTTTCGACAGCAAAGCCTTGTCTTCAATCCGGTAAATATTGATGGTGCCAAGGCGCGGCCATTTTTCACCCAGATTGGTCAATAGAAATATTGTTGTCGTATTATCGCACTTGGCGTTTATTTCAACGCCGAGGTCGTGTTTCGTAATTGAAGCAATCTCCGTTGGTTTTTTTGTGTCACTGTTGCACCGGCGGCGGTGCTGAAATTCTCCAACGATCCGGCTTCTTTCTCTTCCTGCTGGTCTTCCAAGCTATTCAAAACTTCGATACGCTGATCGATATCTTCGATATGTCTTTCCAGCTGTTTGCCTTCCAAACGCAAACCGTGGGATTTGACGACCGCGGCGGAACCAGCTTCGTGAAGGCGTTCCATCCGGGTGCGATATTTATTCCAGCGTGAAATATAGGACTTCCGATTGCTACGATATTTTTTGTTGACGGTTTTGATCACTTTGCTGTGGCTTTTTCCCCACCAATCTACCTTCGGCAGCGGTCCGTATTTGGCGGCTTCAGCGGTGTTGAACTGGGAACCTAATAAAAAGAATGCTGCAGCAAGTGCAGAAATGTAAATTTTTAAACTAATCTTCACTGAACCTAACCTAGCTATGCCATTATTTATTATCTAAGTAGGTATTTAGGACGGTCGAAGGGTAAATATAATTGTGGAATACCGATAGGTGGGAGTACCTGTAGCTTTACCTACCATAGGACGATTTTTGAAAAATATTTGATTCATTTATTTCAAGGCTTTACCATAATATTGACGCGCATCGGCTGTTTAAAGCGATAGCCGCCTTCGACTTTTTCGCCCAATTCCTCGAATCGGGACCGAAGTTCGGTGTCGTGCTTTTCGAATTTTGATTCGCGGTCCGCATTGATGGCGATCGAACTGGCGCGAAAGGCCTCAAAACTGGACCGTACCGTCGCCGCCATATAAGTCATTTCGCCAACCGGTAGAAACCCGTTTTCCTGAGCTTTCGATAACGCCTGATAGGCGAGGATTCTGATTTCCGTTTCATCGGCGATGGGCAGCGTCAATTGGAACTGGGGGCCTTCAGCCAGTGGCTCGAAAACGGTCATGCAGCCCGCCGTTTTGAGCACCCGGCTGGCTTCCTTGAGAGCGGTGATCATATGCTCCGGTGGAACGTGGTGAAAACTGTTGAAAAAAAGAACGATATCTGCCGACCGGTCCTCAAGGGGTAAATTCTCCGCGACGCCTTTGAGGAATGATTTATCAGCGGCTGGATCGGACGCGCGGGCAGTGTCCAGTTGTCTGTCACTGGGATCGATGCCGATAACCGTGGCGCCGTGGCCGGCCAGAATTCTGGCAATTCGGCCGCCACCGCAACCGATATCAATGATTTCCTTCCCCTGGGGCCCAAGGAGCCCGTTCAGCACTTCTGAACTATCCCTTACCTGAATTTCTTCGTTCTGTGGTTCTTCAAACATAGGCGAACGGTCTCTTGTCCCGTTGATTTTTAGTGATGATATCGGTGGGCTCCGCCAAAAGAAACCCATTTCAGGCCATCATTGCCAAACCTAAAAGGGCGGGTTGATTCCGCTCGATCAAATCTACGCCGAATAGAGGAGGCCGAGAGTTGATCCTGTATATCCGACTGTATACCGTCCGCCAGATAGACACCGCCCCTGGCTCCGGTGTAATCTTTTCCAAGCGGGCTATCGTACGTTATAGCTCCAGACGATGCGGCCTTTGGCATCAATCAGGGCACTGATGGCGCTGCTGCCGATAACACCCAGGTTCAAATCTGTCTGATCGGTTTCCGGCACGCTGAGTTCGGAAATTCCTATTTTATGAATCTAATACAACACTTCATAAACTTTAACGGATTCTGATTTACCGCGGATATTTAGATTGCCTTTGGGAAGTAAATCAAACTCTT
>PVBE012577513.1_pt1 | contig 21503 bp, 23 predicted proteins | sample 1631181 | NCBI WGS metagenome assembly PVBE01 (sample SAMN08397723, study PRJNA350692) | Marine metagenome, whole genome shotgun sequencing project. | isolation source: water | place: Pacific Ocean | collected 2012-04 | reverse complement strand
TCACCGTAATGTTCTTGCAGATGAACCGCAATTGCGTTCAATCATCGACAACGAACTTCTTTACGGCCTTCGCCTTCATGAGGATGCTCAAATCCTTTCAGGTGCAGGTACCAGCGAAGACCTAACAGGTATTTTGAACACCTCTGGTATTCAAACTTACTCATGGTCAGCAGGTGCAACTACACCAGTTGCAGACACCAAGGCTGATGCTATTAGGCGTGCAGCGACTCTGTCGTTCCTCGCTTACTACGAGCCATCTGGTGTAATTCTTAACCCCAACGACTGGGAAGACATCGAATTGACCAAAGATTCAAATGGTCAGTACTTGATGGCAGTTTCCATTGTTGCTGGTGCAGAATCACGCATCTGGCGAATCCCTGTTGTAGACACCCCAGCAATCGCTTCGGGCACCGCCCTTGTCGGTTCATTCGGTCAGGGTGCTCAACTTTACGATCGGGAAGAGGCCACAATCCGTGTCAGTGAACAACACAGTGACTTCTTCGTCAGGAACGCAATCGTCGTTCTTGCCGAACAGCGTCTAGCCCTTGCGGTGAAGCGCCCAGAGTCATTTGTGAAAGTCACCTTCGACGCTGCTCCTTCCTAAACCATAAGGACTGAGTAAGTCGAAAGACTGACCACAAATAATGTAAGATCCCCCGGAGCAATCCGGGGGATTTTTACGTTTACGGGAAAAAGGTGACTTGACAGGCTAGTATGACTTGTGCTAAACTAGTGTTATAGCCTAATTAAACTGAGGAGAATAATGAGAGAGACTTCTAAAATCAACCAACGGCGCACTCGCGTATTACACCAAAAACAACGTGACGACAAGATCGCGCAAGGTTGGCAATTCTCCGATGAGTACCACGGTGTAGGGCTTCCTTTAGTCAAAGGGCGACGGTTTAAATTTAAACCAAAAGATTTTATCTACAAGGGAGTGAACTACGGAATTGTAAGTAGGGCAGGTTGGTATAAGTTCATTGAACATGTGATTCATCCAAATGGAACAGAATGGGTTGAGTGTTACGGTCCATTTACGAAATCGGGTTCTTCCAAGATAGGGCATGGTAGTCATTCGCTTGCCTTGGATTGCATCGTGCAAGTGGAACGTAAATTGAAAGATCCTATCGAGGATCATAAAGCCCGTAAAGAAGCAGATTTAGGGTAAGACTTCGATCTTTGAATGTCCTTCATCAGTGAAGGACAGGTGTACTCGTTGCGCTTCTTGGATGGTTCCGTTGTAGTATTTGTAAACAAATGCGTCGGTCAAGTAGGGATCGTATTTAACTGGCGTACCTTTTTTGAATGGTTCATCAGTGATGTGTCCGCGAACGAAAGCGTGGACATTTTTACGTTTTTCTCGCAAAACTCTTTTTCGTCCAGCAGGCTGAACAACAAATTTTGCATCTTTCAGGGTGATTGATTGGACATGGTCGATTACCTTCCCTTTGTTTTCGCCAGTTAAAGCGCGAACGCTATAACAGTTCTTGTGGAGGTTTCGGTAAACTTCGACTCTGTTCATGATGTTGCATGCATGGATTGGACGACTTCACGGCTTGAGGGGTGTGGGTGTATGGGTTCTAAGTTAGCGCTTATTACCGTTCGTGTTCCACTGCCAACAGGTTGACGTGTCGTGTGATGTTCCATCCAAGATTGGAAAAGATACATTTTGCCTGCCGATGGCTCTATTACGTGTTGTGCTTCCAAGCCATTTCCATATGGAATTTTGAAAACTAATTGTGCATCTTTAGTAGAAGCGGTTGGATAGTAAACAAGCGAATAATATTCGTTTCGATGAGTATGCCAGTCCGCAAGGTGTGAATGCTGGGAGAGTGATTGTCCTTCTTCCAACGTCAAACCCCACATTGCGTTGATCCTGTATTTTCTGTGGAGTATTTCACTTGCTGTATCGTTAAAAAGTTTTTGTGTTTTAGCCATTAAATGAGTTGCAGGAAGAATTATGTTTCGATCTTCTGAAAAGCGCGCTACTCGGAGACGGTGACCGGGATCTATTTTTTCTTCTTCTATCTTTGAGGGGGCAGGTACTACTTTTCCTTGGGAAGAAATCTCTTTAACGATCTCTTCTCCGTCTAAATCTAAATAGCAACTAAGAATATCTACTCTAAGAACGTTTTCTTGATTGATCATTTTATGGGTTGTTTTCTAAATAAGAATCCCATAACGATCGGTGTATTAGGCATTCCTTGCAAGACGATATTGGATTAGGGGGAAGTGGACCTAATATTTCAGCGTTGGCTTCGTAAACGGTACCCACGTAATAACAGTGTCCGCAAATCCCTTCCAAATTAAGCCATGCACCTTCTTCTATAGATGCTTCTAAAGCGGCTACTACTTGATCAAGTGTTAAGGATTCTGGAATAGCCATACCTTAAATGTTATCTGATTGGGCAGGCTCCTGTGGCACAATCATCATCTAAGAGTTCACTTAAACCTGCAATAGGTACAAGCGAACCTGGATCTAAAACCTTTACATTGCTTCTAATTTCTTCATATTTATCTAAAGTTATTTCTTCTAGTGGTGCTTGAGTAAAGCCATGTTCACTATGAAGTAGGAAAGAAACTGATTTCATTGTTGTCCAGTTTTCCTTTAAGAAGGCTTGAACATCTTCAAGTTCGTGGGGTCTAATGTAGACAGTTACAGATACTGCATTGTCTGCCCATTCTTCTTGAAGGCGACATTGAAGTTCTAATTGCTGGACGGCTGTCATGTCCTTTGCGAGGATGGTTCCATCAGGAAATTCACAAGGAAATTCAACAACTTTAGTTTTGTTATCATTCTCAACCCACTCAACGTGGTAGCCAAGAGATTCGCAGTATTTCAATAGTGAGTCAGTGTGAGCCATCCGAACTCTACGAATATGATGCTTACTGTATCCAGGATGTACTCCTGGTGTCACTCCACCAAGAAGACTTAATGTTCCGCTTGGTTTGATTGTCGTTAAACGAACTGAGGTTGGCCATTCCTTATATGCAGACCAATTGATATCAAAGTTAAAAAGTTCTTCGTAGGCAGGTGAAAGCCAGTCAAGTTTGTCTAATGCTTGTGTCACACCTGTGACCCCTAAACCAAGACGCATATTCTTACTTGTAATTTCATCTGACTCGCGATCGAGATACGGGAGAGCAGCAACAGCCTTTTGAATCTTGTAGAGAAGTTTTGAAATGTCGATCAATTCTTCTTGGCTTTCAATATTTGGCAACATTATTTCTGCGAGATTGCATGACTCTCTGTTGGCTAGACCAATCTCTGCACAAGGGTTTGTTCCTTCAATTGATTTATCTTCACGGACTTCAAAACGGCGAGCATATTTTCTTGAAGCATCTAGATTGAACAATCCGTAAGGTTCGCCATTTCCTTTGTATCCTTCCCAGAACACGTCAGGAATACCTTCAATATCCGAGGTGACGATACTGTTATTTGACATGGCACGATGGAATGGAATATTTCCTAAGTCCCATCTTTTTGCATGAAGGTAATCAATATCGAATGGACTACCAAGAGCGATTTCCGCGCTTCTGCGGACGTTGCCTGCGACAACAACTGATCCAATAATATTGCAAATATCTAAGACTTCGACTGCGCGAAGGTTTCGCCCAATAGCCCCATTAAGAACATGACAGATTTTAGTAATACCTTCTATTAAAATGCTTGGACCACTAGCAGTTCCACCGAATGTTCGGATAGGTTCCCCTGCCGCCCTGATCAATTGTGTCGAGTAACTGAATTCCGTTGGATCGTCTTCATCTCCTAAATAGGTCTTTATTGCACGAAGAAGACATTCTGCCCAACCTTCTCTTTTGTCGGGAACAATGTAGTCAGCATCAGAAACATCGTGGTTATCTACAGCGCCTTGACGCACCACACCAAGACGGATTGGATTAAGAACAGAAAAACCAACACCTCCGCCAAGCATGAGACGTTCAAACATCCAAGAAAAATCTTCTGGTTTCTGAATGTCTACAAACCAGCAATTACAAAGACTGTCTCCGCCTAGTCGAAAGTTGTTGGGTGTTCCTAGTTGCCAAAGCATTCGTCCACCGGGCATACCTTTAAGGTTGAACATGTAATCGAACATGCGTTCGGATTCTTCGTCGCTTAATTCAGCACCTATTTCGTTAGCGCCATCTATGACACGTCTACAGGTTTGCCACCATTCTTCTGTCGCTTTGGTTCCCTCTCCCCATACTTCTTCCATAGTTAGGGGAATTTCGATTACTTCAATAAGTTCATCTCCCATTCCCAATTTCATCATGGCGTTCCAGCGGTGATGTCCATCGGCTATGTAGTTGTCGGTACTAGTCATGATCTGCTTATCTAGAACACTCCATTCTGTGTTCTTATGATCATCAACCATCTTAAGGATCTTGGCTTCACCAGGATAACCATTAGGTCTTTCTTTCAAGTCAGACACTTTTTTAGTTACAGTTATGCCGCCATTCCACACCCTGTGATTCTCTACGACTCTGGCATAAGTTCGTTTATAAACGATATAACCCAGCCCGTTAAAGCCCCATGGGGGTGTCTTTTGGGTATAAGAATCTAAGAATTTTTCACTGAGCATTTATCCATCCTCTGGCTTAATGTGAGGTTTTTATAGAAGGAGTTCCATTATGGCACTAGTTGTAAATACTAAAAGGGTTAAATCAGACCTAATTTTTGTGCTTCTGATCTGCTGATATGTGTCCCTGCTGCTACTACTAGTATTTTGGCTAGGTGAGTTTTCGTCACCCATTTTCTTTCTATGACATCTTCCTCTACGAGAAAAGTATTCTCGTCTGTTTCCTTATTGAAAACTATGTCATGATCTTCTGAAGTGCAATCGCCTGTGGCGTGTCCACATACGATGCAAGGACCGAGATCGGGAGCAAGAAATGTCACTCCAGGTATTGTCATTGCATCACTTCGTCCAACCATCTTTCAACCATACACCAGATTTGTGCTTCTTGTCGAAACGCGAAAAGAGAGGGCATAAGCCCTCTCGATTCACAGGTTTCATGGATAATGAAAGTGCTATTTAGTTTTTAGTTATCAAATTTCTAAGTCTGCGGAATTGACTTCGCTAGTTGAATAGCGTTCGTCGCTACCTAAAGCATCGAAGGCGGCATTATAGAAACGAATGTACTCTTCTGGATGCAAGGCTTCTAATGCTTTATGAGCCTTGTAGCCCGCCGTCATCTTGCGACGTTGACGGATTTTGCGAGCCTCTTGACGAGCAGTTTTTTCTGCATCAGACTCTTCGTTTTGATTTGCGGACAGTACTCTTTCGAGAACTTCTTTTTCCGCTGGTGTCATTTCAATCACGGTGTCCTCCTCATTATTTAATAGTTAGATAGTAGTTAACCGTGTATTAGAACATTACTTAAAAGAATTTACTATGGCAAGGGGTATTTATGATTTTTTTTGAACATTGTTTAAAGACTGCAAAACACACATAAGTGTAAAGAGTAAGAAAAACAGTCTTGAAGCGCCAAGAAATCCTATTCCAGGTTGAATTCCTGCAAGATTAGGGAATTCACTTACAAGGATCATGTTTATCAACATAAACAATGCTCCTCCGATAAAACTAATTAAACATGCAGCGGTTAAAATTCCTAAAAGAGACGCTATTTTTGAATTCTTTTTTGGTTTAGGGATTTCTGTTGTGCTTTTACTCATTTGGTTAATTATTCTATCGAATTCGTTATTGCTCATTTTCTTTATCCTTGCTATTAACGATCTGTGAGATGCGGGATTTAGAAAGATCAAATCTATTGGCTAGTTGAGACAGGCTATACCCCTGTTGTCTTAAAGATAGTATAAGTCGATTTCTTCCTATGGATGACTTTGGAGACATTGAACACCACGATACTAGACCTGTGAAGTTGAAGCAATAGGCTAAACTCTCACAGTAAACAATAATTAGAATTGGAGCGTTCAGTGCCTATACCGGATATATCAGATGATGCAGAACCTCGGACAGCAACTCGTCGTCGCCGTCGTCCTCGTTTTATGGATTTTGTCAATAGGGGTGTTGGAAATTTGGCTAGACGACGAGCAGCACAACTAAGAAGGCGTGGATAGTAAACCGAACTAAGAGGTATCGAAAGTGGCATTAGTAACTGTTGCAGATATTAAAAAATATATGGACATTACGTTCAGTAATACTCAAGAAGAAGCCTGCCAAATGGTTATTGATGGTTTAGAGGCAGATCTTGAACATTACATAGGGCGACCTGTGACTGCCGCGTCTTTTGTTGAAGAGCATGTGGCACCAGCAAATTATTCTGGTTCTTCTGCTTATAGTTTCTTTTATGACTACAACATTGACCGAACATCTTCTGTGGTTACTGATGTGACTAAGCCTCCATTTGTTTTGTACACACGACGATCACCTGTAGTTTCTGTTGCCAGTTTAACTGTGCAAGGTCCAAGTGATTCGAGTGCTTCCACACAGACTGTGGGTACGCATTACATAGTTAGAAGGTATGGCGTAGACATGTTCAATGTTCAGGATAATGACAAAATTGTCATTACCTATACGGCAGGATTAGATGCAGAGGAAGATAATACGAAGGCTTTGAAACTTATTGTTTTACGTGCAGCATCTCGTGAGGTGCAGAATTTACATGATGATGTTGTTGGCATGAAGGACTTGACCACAAGGGATGTTGCGCCAATGCAAACAGGGTTCACGGAGGAAGAATTGAATTCTGTTAAGCGATGGCGGCGCGTAAGAGTGGCTTAACATGGGTTTAGAAATGGTCGGACTAGCGCGAACCAGAATGTATTTTCGGAATATGGTTCGTAGATCAGGAAATTTTCGTTCTGAACTTAAATGGGCGCGCGACGAGTTAAAGAAAGCAAACAGACGCAACTTTGCTACGCAAGGAACTACCTCTGGGGAGCCGTGGAACAAACTAGACACGGAATATCAATCTTGGAAAATTGAACAATACGGTATAAGTGGTTTACCAACAATGATTCGTTCAGGTAATTTGTATCGTGATTTGACAACACTTGGTGGAAGAGTAAATCACATAGGTCTTAAGTCTGCAACATTTGGAACAGACTTGGAGTATGCAAAGTTTCATCAACATGGAACTCGTTTTATGCCTGCTCGTAAAATTATTTTTGTTCCCAAAGACTTTGCTAGACAACTGGGTGAAAAGGTTGGAGATTACATGGTTTATGGTTCTAAGGGTATGGAAGGCTATAGGCGAATAAAAGCCGTGGTGACTGACTAATGCCAGGAACTATGGAAGGACCCGCAGCGGCTAAAAAATATGTGAGTGATTTTCTTGCGGCTGATTTGCCGACGCGGTGTGTGGACTATCGAAACTCATTGAACTTATCGGATACAGAACTACCTAACCCTGTTAAGTATTTAACGTATGAACCGTTGACTATGGATAATTGGCCAACGATCATCACTCTAGTTGAGTCAACGTCAGGGATAATGCGAGACGACTTGTCAGACGCTTTAGATCCTACATATCAGGTCACTTACCGAATGCGAACATACGTTTGGGTTCGGGCTGTTGGTCCTGACATCGTCACAATATCAAGAGACAATATGACGATGGTTGTTCGTGATGCCTTATTGGACAGACCGGCACTTCGTACCGCTACTGAAACAGGGGTAGATTGCGATATAAAAGTTGACGAGGGAACCATTCAAGAAGATTTTTCTGATTTAACTCTTTTGAAGGGCGAAAGGTTTTTGGCTGCGTCGTTCCTTTCCTACGACCTAAGTCTGTATGAGACGATTAGTCGTGCTGCTAAGGGAACAATGCTGACTAACACAATAAATGAAACTTTAATTGAAAAAGTTCCGAACGCTCCGACTGCCGTAGGTGCAACTCCAGGAAACGCTCAGGCTGCTTTAACTTGGAGGGCTTCAACTTATTATGGCGGTGGATCAAATGTGTTGAGTGGCTACACAATTCAACAGTCGGTTGACAAGGGTGAGACTTGGACGACTGCTGTAGCCGATACTGGTACCACTAATCCTGTACACACTGTTACTGGTTTGACTAACGGAACTGCACATATTTTCAGAGTTGCAGGCTTAAATGCTGATGGAACGGGTGCTTACTCTTCTTCATCATTATCTGTAATACCTTCGGCTTAACCCCCTTATAAAAGTGTTAATATATGAGCATCTGAAACATGCAATGAAACACACTTTAGGGCATGTAAGATTTGTAAACGTAAGTTCGGAATAGCCAAATGGAGGCGCACGAATGCCGGGAGTAGTAGTAAATACCGCAGTTCGCAGTGGTCCAGCAACTGCTGGGGAAGCAGTCTCTGGGCAAGCATTTTTTGTTGGTACCACAGTAAGAGGCAAGGCAAGCGAGCCGACTCTTATCAGGAACCTAACAGAGTATAAAAAGTTTTTTGGAGGTCATGTATCGGGCAACCTTTATGCTCATACGCAAACCTACTTTGAAGAAGGTGGAAGTCGCCTGTACGTTCAGCGTGCTATAGCAGATGATGCAGCCGCAGGTACTAGGACTATTGCAGATTCAAATGGCTCTACAGTAGCCACCTTCACCGCAACAGATGCAGGCGCTTGGGCAGCAAACTTAAGTGTTGAAGTTCAATCAGGTGATGTTAGTGGTGTTCGCATACAAGTCAAATTAGATGGTGAAGTGGTTCTTACAACTGGTGATCTTGGGACTTTGGATGAAGTAGTCAATAACATAAATGCACAAAATGATCTTAAGCATCTTATGACTATTGCCAAAGAATCAGGTGCTTCTAACATGCCAGTCACAACTTCTGTTCTAGCGATGACAGGTGGCGCTGACGGAACGATGGTCACCGACGGAAGTGCCACGGACAACTACGTTGAGGCTCTCGCTAAGATAAATAAAGATTTAGGTCCGGGTGCTGTCGCAATCCCTGGCATTAATACAGCGGTTACGTATTGGCATGATGTTATTGATCACGCCAAAGCAAATAATCGCATTGCTATTTGTTCGTTCCCTTCCACTAATACGGCGGCTCAGGCTAAGAGCGCTATCAACTCGGCTTCTCCTGCGGTTTACACAGACGCAGATGCTATGTTTGCAGCCTTTTATTATCCGTGGGTGAAGATCCCTGATCCTGCTGATGCTGGTTTAGCAATCTCTATTACACCTGACGCATATGTTTGTGCGGCTAGGGCAAAAGCGGCTAATCAGGCTAAAGGTCCATGGAAAGTGGGCGCAGGAAGTATTTCTGAAGCAAAGTTTGTAACTGGTTTGTCAATGCCTTCAACACAGTTGATGGACAAGATAGTAGGCGACACCTTAGACAACGCTCGTATCAATGCGTTACGTATGATCAACGGAAGAGTCAGAGTGTATGGCGCTCGATCCGCTTCTTCCACTGAAAATGATTGGCGTTTCATTACTTCAAGAGACACTTTGAATCATGTTGTTTACATGATTGAAAAACGCATGGAAGATTATGTCTTCTCAACAATCGATAGTAGAGGCGCTTTGTTTCATGATATCGAGAATGGGATTATAGGAATCCTTGAACCAATTCGCAAAGCAGGTGGGCTTTATGAGGCTTACGGCTCAGATGGATTGTTATTAGATTCTGGTTATACCGTAAAGGTGGATTCGACTAATAATCCTGATTCAAATTTAAATAATGGACAAGTAACCGCAGATGTTGCAGTTCGTGTGTCGGCTGTTGGTGATAAAATAACAGTCAACGTCACTAAGTCGAACTTGACAACTGGTGTTCTCTAAGCAAGGAGTTAGAATAAATGTCATTAAAAATTTCACAGCGGCAAATAGTAGGATCGATTGAACCTTCATTAGGACACTCTATTGTTGCACCAAAGTTTGAAAACAGGTTTGCCCAGGTAACAGGTGGTGAAATTACTTCTGCTGTAGAAAAGGTTTATGACGGTGGAATTAAATTCCCTGAAACCCTTTGCGGACCTGCTGACATTGGTGACATCACTATGACACGCCATTATGAAACAGAACGTGACGGACTTCCCATTAAGGCTGTTAGAGGTCTTGTAGGGCAGGCATATTACAACATCAGTATTTCAGAATTGAATTGTGATTTGCAGGAGCCAGGCAGGATGAGACTGTATACAGATGCTCTTCTTGTTGGGATGACAGAACCAGATGGTGATGCTTCTTCTGGTGCTCCAGCCGCTTATAGTCTGACTTTTTCAATTGGAAAAGTAACTGAATAAAAATAGATAAATATAGATACTAATAACTAAACTTGAAACACCCTTATTAAAGGGTGTAACATTCGGTAGATACCGTATGTCATATATCAGGAGTGTGCATAATGGCAGAAGATGCCTCTAATAAACCAGAAACCATTTCTATGGGAATGGAAAAAACTACTCCTGCTGACTCCTTAAGAGGGGCGCAGGAAAAACTAACTGTTTTAGAACAGTTAAGAGCAGAAATCAGTAAAAAGGTCGAACGACCCGATATTGAGATTGGTGTTCCCGAAAGGCCAGGGGTTGCTGTACGTTTTTCCCCAAACGTTACACAAAATCAACTTCGTGCATGACGTAAGAATTCCGGTGAGGACAGCAAAGATGGTTTCGATCCTTTGAAATTCGCTTGTTATGTTGTCGGTTCAACGACACAATGCATCCTTATCAACGATGAAATCGTTACAGACGAAAACGGCATTGAACTTACTTTTGCTTCTGGCGAAATTTTGGAGATGACAAACGATCTTCGTCCCATCCCAGAAGGCATTCGCAGTTTTTATGGCGTTGATCCACATTTGGAGTCCACGGCATTGGCGATTTTGGATGCGGCAGGTTACGGCGAGGATGTTGAACTAGCCGCAAACCCTACGAAGGAATTATAGAAGAATATAAGGAATCCTCTATAATTCAGTCCGCCGCAACAATGGGAGAAGTGTTTGGTACTGATCCTATTAAACTTTTAGATGTTACCGAAGACGTATGGGCTATTCGAGTAGCATGTGCAATAGTGATAGCCGAACAACGTGCCAAGGAAGCCGAGGAACGTGAGAAGGCTAGACAAAAACAAAAACGTTAAAAGTATGTACTAAAGAAAGCCCATGGCATGGCGGTTGAACAGAAAGTAGTCGTAAGGGTCGAAATAGACCCAGACATGAGTAAAGCCGCAGCCGTCAATGCCACGCTTGCAATGTTTGACAGAAATGCCAAACAATCTAAAAAAAGTTTAGATAATCTTTCCAAATCATTGGCTGGAGACTTCGCCAAAGCAATGGGTCGTGTTGGCCAATTGATGGGGCAGTTTGGTGCCAAGATAATAAAGATAAATCTCAAAGCATTTGGTTTTGAACTTGCTGCTGTAACAGCAGGACTTTTGACTATGAAAGCGGCTTTGGCTACTGGTCAAGCGATCATGCGCGCCTGGGGGTCAACTGTCTCTTTTTTGAAGGTTGGTGTCGCTGGTTTAACAGCAGGTCTTGTTTCTCTTGTTGCAACAATTTCAGCGGCTAATAGACAGTTTGCTCAAGTTCAGTTAATGCCTTTTGTCGGCGGTTTACAGCAGGCTTCACAGGCAATGGCGGGAATGCGAATGCCTTCGGTTGCTCAAATGGGTGTACAAAATTTAAATCAGTTGGCTTCGACTCTTGCCCGTGGCGGTGTCGGAGTTAAAAACATCGGCTCACTAACAAGAGCATTCGGAAATTTCACGGGTGGTGATGTTAAAGCCACTCAAGGAATGGCTTCGGCTTGGACTCAAATGATGGAGTCTGGTAGTAGGGATTCTGTTGTAGCGCAAATGAAGTCTATGGGGCCTGCCTATAAGGATGCTGTAAAACAGTTTCAAGGTTATAAAGGCTCTGACCCCATGCAAGCATTTATCAGGGGCGAATTTACACCAGATCAATTTAAGGACTCTTTAGGCAACCTTGATCAAACGGTCATGGGTGGCTTTAAGGGAATGATCACCAAGTTTTACAATCAACTTGCTGACATGGGTGCGATTTTCTTAGACCCTCTTCGTAATGCTATGACGCAAATTGAAGGCATTGTTAAAACAGGGCTTTTGCGAGTTCAGGGAACTATCAACGCATTTGGTTTACACACATTCATGCCTGGTTTGGTCAACTCTGTTGAACGAATAACAAACTTTTTTGTGAAGTTGATTGTTCGAGATCTTCCACGTTTGATGGAAGTGATGGGAAAGATCGCTGATTGGTGGAGAGATTTCAGGGCAGGGACTTCTAAATTCTTTGATCGTTTAGGCGATTCGATGAAGAAGTATTCTGACTCTGCGGCTATTGCTTGGGAGATGACCAAAAATCTTTTCGGAGAGATTGGTGATTTCGTTTCGGGTCGATTCGGTGAATGGAATGATTTAATCAATAAGAATGCTGGAGATTTTGAACGATTCGGTACTGTTTTCGGTGGTGCTTTTACTGGGGTGCTTGATGTTATAACTAGAACTAAGGATGAGTTTTTCAGAATTCTTCCAGAGGTTAATAATTTCCTTCAGTTCTTAAAAGAAGATGTTTTCCCTCTTATGGCAGATTTTGCTACAAACTTTATAACGGCTTTCAAATCTGCTCTTCCTGTTGTTCAACGTCTTACTACTGCTTTTATGCCTTTACTGAAATTGTTGAATTCGTTGATTGGTGCGCTGGCTGCTATGCCGGGTGGTCTTGGTGGCTTGATGGTGTTAGGTGCTGGTTGGTTGAGCATGACTAAAGGCGGTCAAGCAGCCTTTGGGTATATGCGGCAAGGTTTTATGGGTACTGGTACAAAACCGGATAGCGCATTTGGTGGTTTGGGTTACGGCATTGGTCAATTTTTTGGTGGGGGGCGAAACAGTTTCAATTTGCTGCGTAACGGTGGAATAGTAGAAGGTCCGAATCTTGATGGAACAGCCGGAGTTCGGATAAAGGGTGTGGGTACAAAACAAGCCCTGATAACGACGGGTAAAAATGTTTTAGGTAGTCAAGGCGGCATGGGCATGGGCATGATGCTGGCAGGAATGCTTATAGGCCAAGCAACAGGCAATGCAGGTGTCGGAGGTGCTTTATCTTCAGGTATAGGTGCTGGTTCTATAGGAAGGATGATGATAGGAGGCAAAAAGGGTTGGGGAGCCGCTGGTTTAATGATGGGTGCCTCAATGCTGGCGGGTTCTCAAGGTTACGATACTGCCACTCAAGGAGCCGTAACTGGAGGTATAGGTGGGGCGAGTATTGGCATGGGCTTGATGGCATCAGGTGTTCCGCATGCAGTGGCCGCCGGAGCGCTAATCACCGGGGCAAGCGTAGCATTAGGCTGGTTTAGAGGAAAGCGTAACGCCGAAAAAAAGGAATTAAAGACTCAAACTTCAGTATTGGATATGTTCACAGATGTCGGAGCGTTTGAGGGGATTACCAGCAGACAAGGGATTCTTGATGCTTCAGGAGAATTCCAAAAAATGTTCCAACTGGGTGAAGACGGTGAGAGGAGTTCTGACTTTAAAAATTGGGTTCAGAACAACAACTTACATGAAGACACGGCATGGAATTTAGGGGAAACCACATCGGGAATGATGGCTGATCTTGCATCGGGAGCGATAGGACGCTTGAATGATAGTGTTGCAACGCTTGCTAAAATAACAGGACTATCTGCTCACGAAGTTGAAGAAGCGGCAAACAGAATGGGCATTGCTCTTCATGAACACCATCAGATGATCGGTGGAACTGCAAGTAACGCTTATTCGCTGTTGCAATTTGCTACTGAAATCTGGGGTGATTATAAAACCACCACCACACATGGTGGAATCTCCATGTTCAATGATGCAGGTGTAAGAGCGTATGGGGGCAGGGTAAACCAAAACTTATTTAAAACCAATATCGCTAGGCGCAGCGCCATTGATGAGTCCAAAGCAATAAATAATGTTGGGTTGCAGGAAATTTTGACAACAGGCAAGTTAAGCGATGAAACGGCTGATGCCATGATACAGGCAGCGGTATCGCAAGCAACCGCTCAGGGTATTACTAGCGGTTCAGGTCTTGCCAGTTACGGTCGCGACTTTGCGGCAGGGTTAATAGCCTTTGATAAGGCAAATAATTTAGGTGGTGCTTTCGATCCTATGGCTAATGAACTTATCAGAATTAGCGATTTGGCATTTGAAGACTTTAAGGAGTCCACGGAAGTTAAGCAATTAAAAGGACTAGCCGGATTAACTAATCCTCTTACTGGTAAAACTTTTGGTGAAGAAGCATGGGGTCCTCTTGCCGGTAAACAAGGCATAGATGACCCCACGCTTAAGAAGATGTGGGAAAATGGAACGATAGAAGAACAGTTGGCTACTTTAAATATGCAACTTTGGAAGAACGCTGCTGACGCACAAAACGAATTTTCGGAAGCACTTGCTAATAGTAAAAAAGTGGTGGTTGATTTTGCGGAAAAAGCAGTACTCGCTGCTCAGGCATTAGGCACCATACCCATACTGGATGAAAGCAGGGCACCTACAGAAGACGGCATAATACACACAGATAGTGGGCCTCTGCATATTGACATGGGCATTATGGCATCCTACGAACGAGATGCAATGATGGGGCTACCTCAAGGGACTACGTGGGAGATACTTCAGAAGGCGACGCAATAATGGCTATAGCAGAATTTTATGTTTCCATGAGTGACGGAATGTATTCACAATATTTGGAAGGCGAGAAAGAGCGGTTAGTACAGTTTTACGAAGCGCAACGTCTAGTTTTACGGCAAGTCCCCACGAATCCAGATGATTTACAGATAAGTCCGTCTTATTACAGCAGTGAGTTGGGGATAAGTATTGATTCGGCAAGATATGTGAATCGAAAAATGGGACACACTATTGACGATTCTGGTCAGGTCATACTGAAAACTTTTGAATTCCCTTATGGTCCTCAAAGAATCAATTATGGGGGAAACCAATTGGCGTATACGGAAGTTGCGCGACCTGCATTGAAACCGTTGCTTCGTGCTACTAATCCAATAAATAGAAAAATAACTTTTAATGCTTTATTGGCTGATCGTGCTTCGCATGGACTTGTTTCTATCGACGATCAATTGGAAACATTGAAAGAAATAGGTATGGAAGATGTGGATCTTCTTATGCAATATGGTGGTGTAGTGGTTCCGTATCATTTAAGAATGACAGGTTTAGGGGTGACTTCTAAACAAATAACTCCGGGTGCTCTTATCACACAGGCGACGGTAGCGATTGAACTTACAGAAATCGAACCGTTAAATACAGAAATTGTTCATTTGCAAGCAGTTTTATATGAACCACCGTTAGAGGATGGTGACGATGATGATGGCGAAAGTGGCCCGGAGATGGACGATTCTGCTACTCACGCAAATAGAGACCCTATGGCAACGCTCATAGATAGTAAAATAGTTAACCCAGCCGATCAAGTTTATCTTAACTGAGAATTATTTATGGAACCCATTGCAACTTTGGAATTAGGTGAAATCGGTTCTGACCGTAATGCTGAGGTATCAAAAAATGTAGTCAGCATTAGCCTGGATCTAACATCTAACATGACTTCTCAAATGAGTATAAATGTTTATGATCCTGATTTTAAAATGATGAAGGCTAATTACTTCCAGTTGCGTCGTCCTGTGAGTTATAGGGGTCTTGCGTGGGAAATCGCTTCTGCGTCGGCGGATCGTGCTCCTGGTGCTCCAGATCATGTGCAAATTGCATGTCGTTCTGGTGCCGTTCAAAGAATGAGAAGAGATAAGGGTGCTAAAAGTTGGGATCTTTCTGCATCGGGTTTCGCTAGTGCAATAGCGGATGAATTTGGTTTAAAAAAGTTTATTCAAAAATCTGCTGGCGGGGGTTCCATCACGCGTCAGTCGGGCGATAATGCCGATGAGTCAACATGGGATGTTTTAACACGGGTGGCTGCTGACAACGAGTTTCTTTGTTTTGAATCTTACGGGGTTTTATATTTTACTTCTGAAGAGTTTCTTGTTGAACGACAACCCGGAATTGTTGTTGATGTGGATGCTCCACCAGATGCTCCGTGGTATCCGTATAGTTGGAAATTCACAGCGAACGATGATGATTGGAGAGGTAGTAACGCCAGCGTCTTGCTTCCTCGTATTAATGCTAAAAAACTTAGACCGGGTATGAGTGTTCAATTTCTGAATGTTGGAGTTTTTGGTCCTACGGACACAAGTTATATCAAAGATATCGCAACATTAGAAGATGATTCTGCGCCTACTACTCGTAAACATTTAATTACCCAAGTCGCTTGGGTAGAAGGGTCTAATAATCCTGTTCAGGTAATGGCACGAACCATTGTGGAAACGGATGATACGGCTGGAGACACATCTGTTGGATTGGGTGTTTACACTTATGGTAGTCGTACTTTAAAACGAGGTTTAAGTGGTACAGATGTTAAAAGGCTTCAATTGGCAATCGGAATGCCTCCAAAAGAACAAGACGGTATTTTTGGACCTATCACGGAAGCGTTCGTTAAAACGTGGCAGCAAATTGCTAAATTGGGTGTTAGAACCGTGACGTTGATAGGTGACTTGAACCCTGCTGATCGTTCATTTTTTGGGGCGAAATCACAAATTGTTACTTATGCAGGTGATGGAATCATAGATGACGATGATTGGAAAATTTTATTGCGATATCCGGCTCAAAGGTCAGATGAACATCCGATGTTGCATGGAGATTTGTTCGATGCTTCTTTAGCAGAAGCCTTAGCAGAATATGAATATGATTTGAAGGGCAGGGATGTTTTAGATTCGAGTCTTGGTGTTGGTCCGACTATTAATACTGGAGATTCGTCCTATAATGATGGGGCAGAGGAAATCACTCCTCCTGTAACAAATACGAATCATCCTATGTATGGGAATTTTGAGTAACTATGAATGCATATAAGGGCGAAAATTACAAGCGGTTACGTACCACAAAGGCTTATTCGCCGGGGACTCCTATCAGTTCAGGATTTTATAGGGCTACAGTTAAAAAAGTAACGGCTACTAATGACGCATGGACACCTCCTAAAATAGAGGTTGATACCGATCTTGGTCACTCTAATGTGGAAGTTACAGATTTTGTTGGTTCCCCTCCCAGGGTAGGCGAGGAAGTTTGGGTTACTTTTTGTGAAAGTAGACCCGATGATTTGATGATAATTAATCCACAACATCAAAACGACAACGAAAACCAATACTACGGGGTTACTCGTTTTGGTGGACAGACAGAAAAGTGGGGGGTTACGTTAAAGATCGAACCCACATCTCATCCTGATTCCCGACGCACTACCATAATGATGGATGGAACAATTATGGGAACAGATATTAACGGGGATAAAACGGAGGGCGATTGGTTCGTTTACGACCATATCAACGGTAAATATATGTTGTCACATACTGGACATTCCAACACCACGAATGGTGGACTCATGATCAAGTCTACTGGACTGTCTGAGCGGTATCTAACCATTCAACCGGCCTATGTCCAGACTGGATATGAGTACAGTGCAATCTTCGGTAACAACGCTAACCAATGGTTGTTAATAAACAGGGGTGTTTATACTTACAACCATCTTCCGTATAACGACAACGCCTACGACCTTGGCTGGAGTTCGGGGGGTGTTAACATCAGATGGCAGGACATACATCTGATAAACAGTCCTTCTGTCACCTCCGACAAGAACGAGAAAACGGACATTGCCGACTCTGATTTAGGGCTAAATTTTATTAAAGCCCTGCGTCCTGTGTCTTTTAAGTGGATTGACCGTGGGGATGGCGATGCAGGAGTTAGAACACACTACGGACTTTTAGCACAAGACGTTGAGACAGTATTGGGTGATGCTGCTCCTAATACAGCCTTGTGGATGACCACTCACGTTGACGCAAAGGACGCTGTGCCAGCAGACGAACACCTGCCCGGACAGCCTGCTGTGGAAGAACACGATGTTCAAGGGTTGAGATACACGGAACTGATTTCACCCATTATTAAAGCAATTCAAGAGTTAGAGGCTCGTGTTGCGGCTCTAGAGAGTTGATAGTTCTATACTAATAAGTGGCACGAAAAGGGGATTTATAAGGCCACTAATATAGAAGGTGTTAACAATGGCGATCCCCGCTAAACGAGGCGTAGACCTCTCCCTCCTCCATCCGCGATTCATTAAAAGGCTAGAAGCCTTCTTCAACGACCCACGTATAAGAGGTCGAGTACAAGTGACAAGCGGATGTAGAAGTTATGCAAAACAAAAATATTTTTATGATGGCTATAAAAAACGTAAGGCTGGTTTTAATTTAGCCGCGAATCCTGACAGGCGTTTTGGACCTAAAGGTTTGAATGGTCAAGGGATATGGCGGGGGTCTTGGCATATGGAGCAAGAAGACGGGTATTGCTACGCGGTGGACTTCGGTTTATGTGGTAGTGGTATTAAGAAATGGGAAGTTCAAAATATTGCCAAGTCTTATGGTATTCATCCTACTGTCGCTTCTGAGTGGTGGCATCATCAGCCAAGACAGTCTTCTGATTGGTTTGATGCTCCTGCGCTAGTTGATGGTGGAGTTAAGGAAGATGTTAAAGAACCTGCTGTGGATTGGGCGGCTTTGGCTAGGTACTTGGAAGCATTAACGGCTGAGATTCAAACTAATCCTATGAGACGTAAGGAACGTTCTGAACGCGTGAAAGTCTTGCAACGACGTTTAGGTGCTTTAGGTATTGATTGCGGAAACCCAGATGGAATTTTTGGTTGGACTACTTGGCGAAAAGTTCGTCAATTTCAGAGAATTAATCGCTTATCCCGTGATGGCATTGTGGGCGCTGGTACTTGGGGTGAAATGTGGGGAGATGAGCCTCTCTCATAGGTTTGTTTCATTCCCTATGCAATACACAAGGTAAAATCCTTATTATTGTTGATGCTAAAGTAGGATGTTATGGACGTATTATCTATGCCGCTTCGTTTAAAAAGTAATGGAGAATTTTTTAAAGTTTCCGATACTTCTAATGCGTATAAGGCAGAACAAATAAAAGCCTTTATGTCAACACATAAACAGGAACGCAAAGTTTTCCCTTCTTTCGGTATCGTTGATCCCACTTTCGATGGTTTGAATGCTTCTGATATTTTGGGTGAATTTATTCAGTTTTATGGAAATGAAATTGATTTAGTCGGGGTTGATATAGTGCGTCAGCGTGGTGCGTTAGACAAAATTGAAGTGAAATTTAGTTAGGAGCAGTTATGGCAGTTTCTCCAGATTGGTCAGATTACGTAGATTTAACTCCTTTTGATCAAACAGTTAGTTCGATTTTAGAAGAAAGTCTCACGCAGGCACGAGCCTTGATCCCAGAGTGGACTCCCCGTGTTGGACAAATAGAGACCACGATGATGGAGGCAACTGCTTATCAGACCGCAAATATTGTTAGAGCAGCGAACAGGTTGCCGGGTGCGACTGTAGAAACTCTTTTAAAGTTGTTTAATATCACTCGTTCTAACGGCGTGAAAGCAACAGCAACTGTAAATATTACTTTTACAGACACAGCGGGTTATACGCTTCCTGCGAATACTGCTCTTGCTCATTATGGAACAGATGGGTCTATTTCTGTTTTCATGTTAGATACAGCGGTTACGACAACTGCTGGAAATATTTCCGTATCAGGGGCGGCTGTCACGGCGCAAAGTGTCGGTACAGATTTTAATGCTGTTTCTAATGGAAGCACGCTACAAGTTTTATCTACGGTGCCGTATGTTTCTAGTGTTGTTTTAGCAACTAAGCCTTCTGGTGGTTTGAATATGGAAACAGATTCCGAATATTTCACTAGGGCTATTACAACTTTAAGTAGTTATTCATCTGTTTTAGCAACAGAAAGCCAATTAAGATCATATGTTCTAACCACTTACGTAGGAACTGTTTACAGGGCTAAGGCATACAATAAGCGGCGTTGGGCAGATCGAAATATGGTTACAGGGGGAGGGACACACACAGGGCATGTATTACTTGTTGTTGCTGGTGAAAATGTGAATGGATACAGCAATTCCATAGAAGATGCGACTGTTTCTGCTGCAACTATTTCCACTATTCAAACATCGGCAACGGATAAAACTGCTACAGGGTTAACGATTGAGGTTCATAACGCTGAACTTGTCGGAATAGGTGTGACTGCAACTCTAAAAAGATTAGATACTGCTGCTTCAGGAACTGTGTCTTCAGCATGTGAAACTGCATTGCAGAATTATTTAGATTCTGATGCTTGGGAGTGGGACACAGAAAATGATCGTGTTGTTCGTAAGAATGAAATAGTCAGCCTTTTAGATGGGGTTACAGGTGTTGATTATGTGTCTTCTGTAACTCTCACGCTTCCAGAGGAAACAGTCGCTGCTGCTACAACAGCAGATTTAGGAACTGCTACTTATGCTAATGAGGCAGATGGCGTTGGAGCGACCATAACTAATGGAGGAAGCCAAGCGGCATTTTCCACTGATGGGCAGTCGCCTAGTTTGAATGCTCGCATATTAGTAAAGGATCAATCGACAGCAGCACAAAATGGAATATACACGTTAAGCGTTGTTGGTGATGGCTCTACAAATTGGGTTTTAACTCGTGCTACGGATGCAGACACAATCAATGAAATGGTTGTAGATAAATTTGTTTGGGTCACCGCTGGAAGCACAAACGGAAGCAAAGGTTTTTCATGTGGCGCATCGGGAGTAATCGGAACTGATTCCATTACGTTCACTCAAACAACTAACGCTGTTCGAGCAGAGGTTTTGAGTTCTGACGCTACAGATGGCACTGGTGCGTTGGATGGCGATATCAGAATGAATCATTTAGGAATGTTGACATATCCAAGCACTATTTCTCTTACGGTAAGTTAAATGGCCATAACAAGTACTGTTAATTTACTTGCAGATGACACTAAAGAAATATATGACGTTCACCGTTGGACAGTAGGTAACGTATCTATAAAAAAATCAACTGGTATAGCGCGACAGGAAACAAAATTAGGTAGCGGAGTGGGTAATCCTGGACTTCGTGTTGTTTCTCTTGCCGCTGGAGATGCTGTTGTGCGATCTCCTTTATTTAAAATTGATCCAACGAAACAGTATCAAAGTTTTGGATATGTAATAACGGGTGCTGCTTTAGCGGGAAAAACTGTTGAAGCAAAATTTGAATATTTTGATGTTGAATTCGGTGCTGGAACTCCTTTAAGTTATGTTGGAGAAGAAGAATCTAACGGATCGTGGGTCGCGTCTACAGCAACTCATGAAGTTTCAATTGCTGCGGACAGTGATGGAACTGCTGAAGTTCCGGCTTATGCATCTTTACCTTTGGTTGCATTTCCTTATGGTTTTCGTCGTGGTACTCCTGCTTATGGGTCTAAAAGGTTTTGGGTTCCGGCTTCTGCTAATTATGCACGTTTGGTTTTTACGATAAAAGGGGTTACGGCTGCGGATCAAGGGTTTTACATTACAGATGTCTCCGTAGTAGATGTTTCGTCTCTTTTAGGTAATAAGACTTTAAGTGATACTTATAGATTGTTGCCTGAATTTATTCGGATGTCGGATTTAGATG
>PVBE010770020.1_pt1 | contig 21508 bp, 19 predicted proteins | sample 1631181 | NCBI WGS metagenome assembly PVBE01 (sample SAMN08397723, study PRJNA350692) | Marine metagenome, whole genome shotgun sequencing project. | isolation source: water | place: Pacific Ocean | collected 2012-04 | reverse complement strand
TCTTCGAGATCGAATTCATAGAAAAGACGGTCTTGCTGGCCTACCGCCGCACCCATCATCGATCCGCCCTCCTGCGATTCAGCAGAAATAGAGAATCACGACGAGCAAACGATCTCAACCGACTTCTTCAACACTCTCGGCGATTTGCCGACAACAGGAGGTCTTATGGAGGTGCGGGCAACCGCCACAGCGCCTTCATCGTCGGGATCAGCTTGTTGGCGGCGTCATCCGTCGTCGCTCTCGTCTTGGGGGCCGTGAAGTACGGTCTGTTCGAAGCCGCCATACGCTAGAGCGATTACTGCGAGCGGCTCGGCCCGGCTTCCAGGTGAAGCTGGTGGCGATGATCGAGCGCCGCGACCTTCGGGGCCGCGATCTCGAGATTCCGCTGGCCGAGACTTCCGTGCCGCCGCAAATCGGGCTGAACGGCGGGTAGGCCCGGCGAAGGCGCCAAGCGGATCTCGGCCATCGTGGTCTGGGCCTCCAACTCGCGGATGGCATCCAGCACCGTGTCCGACATGTCGGCCGGCTGGGTCTCTTCCTCGACATGGCTCGACCGAGAGTTTGGGTCGGCGGTATCGGCGCGATCGTCGGACGCTTCGTCGCCGAGACCGAGGGACCGGTATCGGGCTTCGAAAAACGTGCCGAACAGGATCTCCGCGCTCAGGTTCAAGGCGCGGTAGCCGCCATCGTCGGGGTCGGGGCCGAGATAATTGCCGGGCAGGTCGCCGACGACGGTCGGATCGGCCGGGCCGAGCAGGCCCTCTTCGACATCGACATAGCTCCCGTCCGCCTGCACGCCGGGCGTCGACGTCGGGGCCTCGCCGTCTGACGGCGCCCCGGTTGGCGGCGTCTGGGCGCCACTGTCGGAGACCCGCACCGGGGCCCTGGCCGCTTCGGCCCGCAACCCGGCGGCATGCGCGCGCCAGCGGGCGGCGTCGGCTGGATCGGCGGCCTGATCCGCCAGCTCGTCCCATTGTTCCGCGTTGTCCTCCAAATGATCGGCATATTCCTCCGCCGACATGCCGTTGCTCGTCTCGGAATCGCTGTTGGAGGCGGCACCGTCGGCCGAGGTGCCGTCGTCGGAATAATGCGGCGCGGGGTCGGCCCCGGCCTCGTCCCAGTCGATGCCGTCGCCGCTCAGGATATCGCCGACGGCGGACGAATCCGTGAAGCCGACGCCGAGGTCGCCGTAGGAATGGCTGGGACCGGTATCCGGGTCGGCGCCGCCAACCAGATCGGCGCCGGTGGCCGCGGGGGGCGTCTCGGCGCTGGCCGGAGGTGTCGCGACCCCGACGGCGATCGCCAGGAGAGCCGCCGTCCGCAATGCCGTGATCGATGCGCGCATCTGTCGTACTCCTGGTGCCTGCGTTAACCAACATCTATGCACTGCCCGCCGATCGGCGAGTGACGACGGTTACTCGGAGACCGATTTTCGCTAATTCCCGGCTATCAAAGCCCCTCTCCACCCGCTTGCGGGGGGAGAGGGCAGGTGAGGGGGGTGGCCTCGCGGATATCGCCTGCCTCATGCCCTTCACTCGGCACATACCCGGCCAGGGCGTCCTCGAGTTCGAGCAGTGCGGCATGGTTCTCAGCCAGTTTTCTCGCTCGTCGCACTGGCTCAGAGACCTGTTCGTCAATGATCGCGGCGAACCTTGCCTCCGATAGGCGCGACCCGGAGAAGTCCGACACACGAAAAACCGAGAATTCGCCCGAGGGCGCGGGAAAGTGAACGCGTTAAGAACATCGCTGCTTCGAAACCCGGAGAAGCGCGCAACTCCAGGCTTTTCAAATCCTGCGAACCTTATGCTTCGTCAAAAACGGATGGAGAGAGAGACATGAGCAGAACGCTGAAATTCTACGGCGCCAGCGACGACCTGTTCGAGATCGAGGGCACCAAGGGCGACGAGCCAGACGAGGTGGGCAGCTATAACAGCGCCCCCGTCGTCTCGATCCGCTCGAACGAAGGCGAGATGTTGGTGATCGGCCAATACAGCGTCGGCGGCACCGCTTGCTGGATGGTTGGCGTCGCGCCCTTCGAAGAAGACGTGCCGACCCCCAGTGGCCGATGTCCTATCGGCTCGCCAAGGAAGGTTACTCCGCTGAACTGACCATCGAGGCGCCGGACAACGCCTTGGTCGAACTGGTGTCGCAATAGCGAGGCTCGGCGGATGCGGCACCCCTGGACCAACTCTCTACCAATCTTTGCCTTCGCCTGCTTTCCGCAGCCGGTCATAGTTGTAGTTCTTAATGGTGGGGGAAACGAGGTTATTTCTTTCCGCGATCGGCCCTGTGTCAAGATTGGGCTCGTAGATCCTCGCGAATCCACCGCGATGTCGCTGAGCAAAGGAATCAATGTAGTCAACATACCCATAGAGCCACAGTTTCGTTTTTCCGATCTTAATGTCAGGCAAAGCGCCCGGATCCATAAATATCACGCGAGTATTAAAAACGTAACCTTGCGTGACCAAGAATGCTTCGATCGTGTCGTCGATCGGCCCCTCTCGGTGATAATTCGGTGTATCGGGCAATGGCGTACTGGAAGGCGGCCAATGGAGTTTGAGAAGGATTTCGGTGACCGTGGCAGGCGTGCGTCCCAAATTCCTCGCCTCAACGGCGACGGTCACGGCGCCCGTGTCTTTATCGATGGCCAGCCCAGGGGCGGTGTGGGACAGCGCTACGTATGCACGTTCCGACGCCGAAATCGTCTTGGCCGTTCTCAAAGCCGCTTTGGCAGACATGTGGGTTACAAACCACAGTCCAATGGTGGAAATGGCCAGAACAATCGTAAAGAGCGCGATTGCGACGGTCGCCCAATCACCGAGATCTTCGGGCCACCAGTTCAGTGTTCCGAGATTCTTGCCAGGCGCCACGGGCGGCGTCACGGCCTGCCATTTCGTGGCTGCAGGTGGGGACGTGGTTGGCGCCGCCGGCGTCTTCGTAGCAGCGGGCGGAGAAGCGGCCGAGGGTTGTGTGACGGGGGCGCTGCCGGTCTGCTGGGCATCCGCCGCCGGAGCGAGGAGCGCCAAAGCCAATACCGCCAGAACCAGGGCCATGCGGATCATGCTCGCAACCTACTTGAGAAAGGCGGCGGCGTGCAAATGCGCAATCTGATGTCGTCTCATTGAGGAGCGATAGGAGACGACCATGGAAGGACTAACTGGAAACGAAGTCGCGCTGGCGCAAAAAGCCGCTCAGATCAACATTGGCTGGTGGCGAGATCACGGCAACGGCAGCGATTTCGAAAAGCAGGACATCGCCAATTTAGAGGCGCTGAACAAGAAGCTGGGTCGGATCCTCGATGAGGCATTCCCGACCGACGACGAGGGCGAGATCGACGACAGCAAGAGCGACGACGTCCTGCTGACACCAGTCGCGGAATAGAGGGCCAAACGATCCACGTTCGGCGTCGTTCCCGCGAACGCGGGAATTCAGGGCAACAGACGAAGCCCATGTTGTATAATGAGTTACTGGATGCCCGGCCCCGCTAAAAGTCGTTTCGTCTGAGGTGGTCGAGCACTGCTTCCAGCGGCTCGACGTCGCCGAACTTGGCGTCGATGTCGAACAGGTTCCAGGCCACCGCGCCGGCGATCCGGTCGCCCACCGCTTCGCGGACCACGATCGGGCGGAAGCCGTCGGCGATCGCGTCCTCGACGCTGTTCCTGACGCAGGCGCTGGCGGTGACGCCGGTGACCACCACGGTATCGACGCCGGCCGCCTGCAACATGCCGGCGAGCGGGGTGCCGTGAAAGGCGCTGGCCCGCTTCTTGGTGAGGACGATCTCGCCCGCCCGGGGTGCCACCCGGTCGTCGATCTCCGCCGCCTCGCTGCCGACCCGCAGCGTCTCGGCCGGGATCTTGTAGGCCCAGAGGCCCGCATCGGTGATCGCACCATCGACCACCTCGTAGGCGGTGGTGGTGAAGACGATCGGCAGGCCCTTGGCCCGAAAGGCGTCGAGCAGGGCCTGGTTCGCCGGGATCACGGTATCCATCTCGGCGCAGGAGAAGGCGTTGCCCGGCCGGGTCCAGCCCACCGCCATGTCGATCACCAGCAGCGCCGGCTTTTTCCCCCAACCGATCCGGCGCTGGAAGCCACGGCCCTGGTAAAGTTCGGAATTGGCGCCGAAGACTTTTTCCAGGGCCGCTTCTATTTCGTCCGACATCTGGTTCCCGCCTCTACTGAAATTGCTTCAAGCCGCAGGGTGGACAGCATCCGCCGCCGACGCAAGGGGCGCCAGGCCCCGGATCATGTCCGCCGCCTTCTCGGCGATCATTATCGTCGGCGCGCTGGTGTTGCCGCCGATCAGCGATGGCATCACCGAGGCGTCGACGACGCGCAGGCCCTCCAGCCCGCGGACCCGCAAGCTGTCGTCGACCACCGCCATCTCGTCCTGGCCCATCCGGCAGGTCCCGACCGGATGATAGATCGTCTCGGCCACGGCGTGGATCCAGGCGTCGAGGTCGGCGTCGCTTTGACGTTCCGGCCCCGGCTGCAGCTCCGGCCCCCGGAACGGGTCGAAGGCTTTCTGGGCCATGATTTCGCGCACCATCGCGACCGCCCGGCGCAAGGTCGCCACGTCGTTGTCGGAGGCCAGATAATTGGCCTGAATGCGAACCGGCGCCAACGGATCGGCCGAGCGTAAGCCGACCTGGCCCCGGCTTTCCGGGCGCAGCACGCAGATCCGGCAGGTGAAGCCGTCGTGATCGAGCGGCCCGGCCGTCAACGCCGAGAGCAACGGCCAGCGGATCCGGGCGGTGGCGAGACCGCCGAGCAAGTGACACTGCACGTCCGGCATCTCCAGCTCGGGCCGGGTCTTCAGGAAGGTGCCGCCCTCGACCGGGAAGGTGGTGGCGAAGCCGCTTTTGAAGAACTGCGCCCGCAGCATGGAAAGCGCGATCCGGTCGGCCCTGATCTGGCTATAGAGCGTGATCGGCTGGGTGCAGAGGTGCTGCACCGGCACGTCGATGTGGTCCTGCAGGTTCCGGCCGACGCCGGGCAGATGGTGCCGACAGTCGATGCCGTGCTCGGCCAAGGCCTCGGCCTCGCCGATCCCCGACAGCAGCAGCAGTTGCGGCGAATTCAGCGTGCCGCCCGCCAGCAGCACCTCGGCCTCGGCCCTGGCCTCCAGGCGCCGGCCACGCCTGAGATACTCGACACCGACGGCGCGGCGGCCCTCGAAAAGGACCCGCGTCGCCTGCGCCTTGGTCGCGATCTCGAGGTTCGGGCGATTGCGAACCGGCTTCAGGTAAGCGTCGGCGGCACTGCAGCGCCGGCCGTCCCGAATGGTGAAGTCGTAGCGCCCGAAACCTTCCTGGGCGGCGCCGTTGAAGTCCTCGGTCCCGGCGTGGCCGGCCTCGATCCCGGCCTCGACAAAGGCGTCGTAGAGCGGATTGTCGGACTTGCCCCGGGCCACCTTGAGCGGCCCCTCCCGGCCGTGGAAAGCATCGTCCCGGCTCTCGTGTCCCTCGGCGCGGCGAAAATAGGGCAGCACCTCGGCATGGGACCAGCCCCGGTTGCCGAGCTGGGACCAATGGTCGTAGTCGCCCCTGTTGCCGCGGATGTAGATCATCGAGTGGATCGAGGAGGAGCCACCCAGAACCTTACCGCGCGGCCAGGAGATGCGGCGGCCCTCCAGGTGTGGTTCCGGCTCGGTCTGATAGCCCCAGCTGAAGAGCCGCGAGCGGACCAGCTTGCCGCTGCCGAGCGGTATGCGGATCAGCGGATTCCAGTCGCCGCCACCGGCTTCCAGCAACAACACCCGGCAGTTCGCGTCGGCGCTCAACCGGCCGGCCAGCACCGAGCCGGCGGAGCCGGAGCCGACGACGATGTAGTCATATGCACGCATTTCTGCCCCCGCTGTTCCTCGCCGATGCTAGCATGCGCGCGTCGCCAACATAGAAGCCTCTGGACGAAACCCCGCGTTTTGCGCTTTTGTGGGGATCATTGAACCGCTGGCCCTCAGGCGCCGGCACCGAAATGTGGGATATCTCATAGACCATGGAACGCTCGTTCAAGAAGGAGGTGGCACTCCTGAAGCTCGGCGAGGGCGAGACCTTTCACGGCGAGGGCATCCTCGCCGTCACCAAGGCGTTGTTGCAATCGGGCGTCTCGTATGTCGGCGGCTATCAGGGGGCACCGGTCAGCCACCTGATGGACGTCTTGAAGGATGCCGAGGACATTCTCGACGAGCTGGGCGTGCACACCGAGGTTTGCGCCAACGAGGCGGGTGCGGCGGCGATGCTGGGCGCCTCGATCAACTATCCACTGCGGGGCGCCGTCACCTGGAAATCGATCGTCGGCACCAACGTCGCCTCGGACGCGCTATCCAATCTGGCCTCGGCCGGGGTCAAGGGCGGCGTCCTGATCGTGATCGGCGAGGATTACGGCGAGGGCTCCTCCATCATCCAGGAGCGGACCCACGCCTACGCGATGAAATCGCAGGTCTGGCTGATGGACCCGCGCCCCAATCTGCCGAAGATCGTCGAGCTGGCGGAAGCCGCCTTCGAGCTTTCCGAGGTCTCCAACACGCCGGTGATGTTGGAGCTTCGAATTCGCGCCTGCCACGTCTGGGGCAGCTTCCAGACCAAGGACAACCGAGCCCCGGAATTCTCGCGCAACCGGGTCTTGGAGGAGCCTGATTTCGATTACGGCCGGATCTGCCTGCCGCCCGCGACCTACGCCCAGGAAAAGCACAAGATCGAACACCGGCTGCCGGCGACGCGGGCTTTCGTCACCGAGCGGCGGTTGAACGAAGTTTTCGACGGCGAGCAGAAAAGCCTCGGCATCATCACCCAGGGCGGCCTCTACAACGTCGTGGTCAGGGCCCTGCAACGCCTCGGCCTCGCCGACGGCGACGGCACCTCGGCGATCCCGATCTACGTCCTGAACGTGACCTATCCATTGCTCGCCGACGAGTTCACCGAGTTCTGCCGCGACAAGCGCAGCGTGCTGGTCGTCGAGGAGGGCCAGCCCGACTTCATCGAGCAGGCGACCAACGTCTTCCTGCGCAAGGCCGGCCTCGCCACCCTGGTCGCCGGCAAGTCGGTGTTGCCGATGGCCGGCGAATACACCGGCGAGGTGGTGCTGACCGGCGTCTCGCGCTTCATCGAGGAGGCCGCGCCGAACGATATCGATCTCGATCGGGTCCGCCGCCCGGTCGAAGAGGTCGCCGAGCTGAAGGCCGAGGCGCGTGCATTGCTGGGCGCCCCGGTACCGCCACGCCCCCCCGGATTTTGTGTCGGCTGCCCCGAACGGCCAGTGTTCTCGGCGATGAAGATCCTGGAGAAGGATCTCGGCCGTTTCCATGTTTCGGCCGACATCGGCTGTCACACCTTCGCCGCCCTGCCCCCCTTCAACATCGGCAACTCGGTGTTGGGCTATGGCTTGGGACTGGCCAGTTCGACCGGGGTCGCGCCCGCCTTCGGCGACAAGCGCGTGGTCTCGATCATGGGCGACGGCGGCTTCTGGCACAACGGCCTGACCAGCGGCATCGCCAACGCGGTCTTCAACCGGGACGACAGCGTTCTGGTGATCATGCGGAACGGCTACACCTCGGCGACGGGGGCGCAGTTCATCCCCTCCACGCGGGGCGATATCCGCCTCGCCGGCGAGGAGATGGACATTCCGGCGGCCCTAAAGGGGGTCGGCGTCAAATGGGTCCGCAGTGTCCACACCTACAAGGTGGGCCAGGTGGTCGCTCTGCTGCGCGAGGCGATGACGACGACGACCAAGGGCCTGAAGGTGATCATCGCCGACGCCGAATGCATGCTGGCGGTGCAGCGCCGGAAGAAGCCGGAGGTGCGCCGCCTGTTGGCCGAGGGCCGGCGTGTCGTTCGTACCCGCTTTGGTATCGACGAAGAGACCTGCACCGGCGATCACGCTTGCGTCCGCCTCTCGGGCTGCCCCTCGCTCACCATCAAGCCGTCCGGCGATCCACTGAAGCCGGACCCGGTGGCGCATGTCGACAACGACTGCGTCGGCTGCAGCCTCTGCGGCGAGGTCGCGCATGCCGCGGTGCTCTGCCCCTCCTTCTTCCGGGCCGAGATCGTGCAGAACCCGAACTGGTTCGACCGGCTCCGCGCCAGCATCGCGGACCAGGTGATCGGCTGGCTGCAGCAGCGGATGGCACCGATCGCTCATGGCTAACCCAAAGGAAAAGGCGAGCGGCGAGCGGCCGATCAGCCTGTTGATCGCGGCGCTTGGCGGCGAGGGCGGCGGCGTGCTGACCAGCTGGGTCGTCGAGGCGGCGACCCTGGCCGGCCATCCGGTACAGAGCACCTCGATCCCCGGCGTGGCGCAGCGGACCGGGGCGACCACCTACTATGTCGAGATCCATCCCCGGCCCCGTTCCTCGCGCGACGGCGCCGCGCCGGTGATGACGCTGACACCCGGCCCCGGCGACATCGACCTGATGGTCGCCTCCGAGATCCTGGAGGCCGGCCGGGCGATGGAGAACGGCTATGTCTCGCCGGAGCGAACGACCCTGATCGCCTCGACCCATCGGGTCTACGCGGTCGGCGAGAAAAGCGCCGTGGCCGACGGCCGCTTCGATGCGCCAACCGTGGTGAAAGCGGCGCAACAGCTCAGCCAGCATGCAATTCTGCTCGATTTCGGCGCCCTGGCGCGGCAGAGCGGCAGCGTCATCAACGCTGTCCTCGCCGGCGCCGTCGCCGCCAGCGGCAAGCTGCCGTTCGCGGATTCCCACCTCGAGGAGGCGATCCGGCGATCGGGTATAGCGGTGGCCGCCAACCTCGAGGGCTTTCGCCTGGGCCGGCAACAGGCCCTGGCGCCGCCCGAACGCGCAGTCGTCTCGGAGCCGGCGACCGACGCCGGCACGTCCGAGCGGCTGGCTCGACTGCCCGCCGTCGAGGCCCTGTTGTCCCGGCTCGACGGCTGTCTTCCAAGCGGCGCCTCGCAACTGCCCCGGGCCGGTCTGTTGAAGGTCGTCGATTTCCAAGATACCGCCTATGGCGACCTCTATATCGATCGTCTGGCGCGCGTGGTCGGGGCGCCGGGAAAGGGCGGCAAGGCGCGGCAGGCCGAGCTGGCGGCACGGACCGCGCGCGGTCTCGCCAACTGGATGGCCTATGACGACGTGATCCGCGTCGCCGACCTTCGCACCCGGGGCGAGCGCTTCGCCCGGGTCCGCCGAGAAGTCGGCGCCGGCGACGACCAGCCGCTCCACATCGTCGACTATTTCAAGCCCGGCCTGGAGGAGCTTTGTGCCATTCTGCCACCGGCGCTAGCCCGCCCGATCCTCGACTGGGCCGGGTGGACGGGGCGGCTCGACCGCTGGCATTTCGGCCTGCATGTTCGGACCTCTTCGATCACGGGGTTCTTGATGCTGCGCTTTCTCGCCGGCTTGCGCCGGTTCCGGCGTCACGGCCACCGCTATCGCGGCGAACAGCCGGCGATCGAGGCTTGGCTCGACAGCATCGTCGAGGCCAAGGCGGAAGACCTTGGGCTCGCCTTGGAGATCGCGGAATGCGCCCGGCTGATCCGCGGCTATGGCGAGACCCATCGACGCGGACGCGCCAACTTCGATCGAATTCTCGATCGAGTGGCCCGGGCGGGGCTCGCCGACGGCGTCAAGCCGCGCACCCTGGCGAAGGCGGTCGAGGTGCCCGCGAAGCAGCACTCACCGACCCGGAGGGCCGGGCCCTCGACGAGCTGATCGCCGCCGAATAGCGCGAAAGGGCCGTCATGGACGATGCCACCATCGCCGCCGCGGCACGACTGCTCGGCGTCGAGCTGACCGTGGACGAGCGGGCCCTGTTGCCGGAGCGGCTGGAAACCCAACTTGCCGACGCCCGGCAGCGGCGCGCCCTCGGTTTCGCCAATGCCGAACCACCGGCGAGCCTGTTCGACCCACGCCCCGCCGGCTTCACGCCGCCGGACTGGCCGGGCCCGGCCTTCGCGCTGGCGCCACCGCCGCCGCTGCCCGAGGCCGAGGCCGAGATCGCCTTCGCGCCGGTGGCGAGCCAGGCGGCTTGGCTGCGGAGCGGCAAACTCGGCGCCCGACGCTTGACCGAGATTTACCTCGCCCGCATCGAACGGCTGGCCGGCCGGCTGGAATGCTTCGTCACCCCGACGCCCGAGCTGGCCCTGGCCCAAGCCGACGCCGCCGAGGCCGAGATCGCCGCCGGCCGGTGGCGCGGGCCGCTGCACGGCATTCCCTATGCGGCCAAGGACCTGCTGGACAGCGCCGGCATCGCCACCACCTGGGGCGCCGATCATCTGGTCGACCGGGTCCCCGAGGAAGATGCCGAGGTAGTGGCACGATTGGCGACGGCAGGTGCGGTATTGCTCGGCAAGGCGACGCTCGGCGCGCTTGCCTACGGCGACATCTGGCACGGCGGCCAGACGCGCAATCCCTGGAACCCGGAGGAAGGCTCCACCGGCTCCAGCGCCGGCTCGGCGGCGGCGGTCGCGGCCGGGCTCGCCGGCTTCGCCATCGGCTCGGAGACGCTCGGCTCGATCGTGACACCCTGTCTGCGCTGCGGCGCCACCGGGCTCCGACCGACCTACGGCCGGGTCTCGCGCCATGGTGCCATGGCGCTGGCCTGGTCGCTGGACAAGATCGGCCCGATCTGCCGCCGCGCCATCGACACCGGGCTAGTGTTGGAGGCCTTGAATGGCCAAGACCCGCGCGACCCGAGCACCGTCGAGGTGCCGTTCCAGGCCCCGGCGGCGGATGCCGGCGGCATGCGGATCGGCTACGTCGCCACCGACTTCGAGGCCGAGGGAACGCGGCCGGAAGACCGCGCGATCCTGGAAACACTTCGAAGCCTCGGCCATGAGCTGGTGGCGCTGGAGCGACCCGACTTGCCCTGGCAATCGCTGATGGCGATCCTTTTCGCCGAGGCGGCGGCTGCCTTCGAGGACTTGACCCTCGATGATTTGGACGACCGCCTCGCCCGCCAGGACGCCACCGCCTGGCCCAACGTCTTCCGCGCCGCCCGCTTCCTCTCGGCCGTCGATCACGTACAGGCGGACCGCTTGCGCCGCCGCGCCATGGACTGGATGGCGGCCAGCTTCGATTCTGTCGAGGCGATGGTGACGCCGGTGCTGGCCGGGCCGATGCTGGTGATCAGCAACTTCACCGGCCATCCGGCGCTGACGCTGCCGACGACGATGATCGAAAGCCGCCGCCGGGGCCAGCGCCGCTTCTCCACCAGCGGTTTCGGAATGCCCCTGGCGGAGGAGGATGGACCGGTGCACCGCGTCCCCCATGGCATCACCCTGATCGGCCGGCTCTACGACGAGGCCCGCCTAATAGCGCTCGGCGATCAGTTGGAGCGCGCCTGCAGCGTCGTCGTCGAGCGGCCGCCGATGGCGGTCGCATAAGCCACGAAAGGAGACCCGAACATGGCCTTCAAGCTCTTGCTCCTGAGTGATGGAGATAGTGTCGAGAGCCAAACGGCTGAGCGGGAATGGCCGGCTCGGCTGAAAGCTGAGCTGCCGGAAATCGAAGTTCATGCCGCCATCTCGCCGGCGGCCGCCGAAGCGGTGATCGCCGAGGTCGATGCCGCCTACGGCTACCTGCCGCCCGAGGTCTTCGCGCAGGCTCGAAAGCTTCGCTGGTTGGCCTCGCCGCAGGCCGGGCCGAACCCGCGTTTCTATCACCAGGCGCTGGTCGACAGCGAGGTCGTGGTGACCAACGTCGCCGGCATCTACAACGATCACATCGGCGCCCAGATCATGGCCTACCTCTTGAGCTTCGCCAGGGGGCTGCACCTCTATCACGACCGACAGCGCCACCGCGCCTGGGAGACCGACGCGCCAACCGTCTATCTGCCGGAAGCGCGCGCCGTGATCGTCGGTGTCGGCGGCATCGGCGGCGAGGCGGCCAGGCTCGTCGCCGCCTTCGGTATCCACGTCACCGGCGTCGACCCCCGGGTCGGGACGACGCCCGCCGGGGTCGCCGAGCTGATCCGCCCGGATGCCCTCGACGAGGCTTTGCCGACAGCCGATTTCGTCATCCTGACAGCACCCCAGACACCGGCGACCGAGGGTTTCTTCGACGCCGCCAAGTTTCGGCTGATGAAGCAAAGCGCCTACTTCATCAATATCGGCCGGGGCGCCACGGTACGGCTGGACGACCTCGACGCCGCCTTGCGCCAGGGTGAAATCGCGGGTGCCGCCCTCGACGTTTTCGAGATCGAGCCGCTGCCCGCGACGCACCCGCTCTGGGACGCGCCCGGCATGGTGATCACGCCGCACGTCGCCGCCGCCGGCCCCTATCTCGACGAACGGCGCTGGCAGGTCTTCGCCGAAAACTGCCGCCGTTTCGAGGCCGGACGACCGCTGCTCAACGTGGTCGACAAGACCAATTGGTATTAGCCTATCCAAAGAGGTTCACAGCATGCGCGTTCTCACCACCCTTCCCCAGGACGACCTGTGCCAGGTGCCCGCGGCAGCAACGGCGGCCGAGGCGGCGGGCTATGACAGCCTCGTCACCATGGAGAACCGGCACAACCCCTTCCTGCCCCTGGCCGTGGCGGCGACGGCGACGAAGCAGGTCGAGCTCGCCACCGGTATCGCCATCGCCTTCCTCCGAAGCCCGATGGCGGTCGCCAACATGGGCTGGGACCTGCAGGCGGCCTCGAGGGGACGCTTCGTGGTCGGCCTCGGCAGTCAGGTCAAGGCCCACAACGAACGCCGCTTTTCGGTCCCCTGGAGCCCGCCGGCCCCCCGCATGCGCGAATATGTCGAAAGCCTGCGCGCGATCTGGCGCAGCTGGCTCACCGGTGCTGTGCTCGATTACCGGGGCAAGCATTATTCCTTCACGTTGATGACCCCCAACTTCGTGCCCGAGGCCTCGGGCCAGCCGATGCCCGCCGTGACCCTGGCCGCGGTCGGCCCGGTGATGCTGAGCCTCGCCGGCGAGCTCGCCGACGGCGTCCGCCTGCATCCCTTCTGTACCCGGAAATACGTCGACGAGGTGGTGCTGCCCAGGATCGAGGCCGGTCTGGCGGCGCGCGGCGGCGCCCGCGAGAACTTCGAGATCGCGGGCGGTGGTTTCATCGCCACCGGCGCGGACGACGAAGCAGTGGCGGCGCGCGTCGAATGGGTTCGCCAGCGGGTCGGCTTCTATGGTTCGACCCGAGCCTATTGGCCGGTCTTCGAGGCGCATGGACTGGAGGACTTGGGTCAAAAGCTGCTCGGCCATTCGCGCGCCGGCACTTGGGATCGGATGGCGGGCGAGATCTCGGACGACGTATTGGGACTGTTCACCGCGATCGGCCGTCACGACGAGATCGCCGGCGTCATCGAGGCGCGCTTCGCCGGCGTCGCCGACAGCATCAACGCCTCCGTCGCCTCCGACATCCCGGCTGGTCTGCCGGCGGACCTGATTCAGGACATCCAGCGGATTCCAAGGGCCTTCACCGGCTTTCGAACGGCGGCTTGGGAATAGCGTCGGCTCAACCGATCAAGAGATGCGCACTCGCCGTCGCGATCGGCTCGTCCTGGCTCTGCTGCCAGGCCTGGGCCTGAACGTTGACGACGCGGCGCCCCTGCCGCGTGATCCGGCCGCGCGCCAAGGTATTCAGCGGCCGCCCGGGCCTGAGATAGTCGATCGAGATGTTGACGATCCTGGGCAAGGCCTCGGTGTCGACCTCGGCCATCACGGTGGCGATGGCGGCGCATTCGAGAAGCGCGCCGGTAACCCCGCCGTGCAGTGCCGGCAGCGTCGGGTTGCCGATCAGCTTGTCGTCGAAGGGCATCACCAGAAGCAGCCCCTCTGGGTCTCGTCGGACCTCGAGGCCGAGATAGCGATGATAGGGAATGGCGGCGTTGAGGGCGGCGAGATCGCCGCTCCGGCGGGCCTGGCGCATCAGCTCGGTCAAACTCATCGCCCCGTCCCCGCGATCGAGACCGGCACCGGCTCGCCCGGGGTCGCCAGCATGAAAGCGCCGGTGCAGTGCGCGATCGGGTCGTCCATGTCTTCCTGGTAGGCGAAGCCGCGCGTGAAGGCGACGCTGCGGGTCAGCTTGAAGCAGTGGGCGTGACCGAGAACCTTCTGCCCGGGCGTCGCCGGCCTGAGGTAGTCGATCCTGAGATCGAGGGTCGCCATCGGTATCGGCGCGGACAAGGCCGAAATCACCGCGAGACCGCTGACGGTGTCCATCAGCACGGTGACGGCGCCGCCGTGCAGAACACCGCTATCGGGGTTGCCGATCAAGCGATCCTGATAGTCGAGAGAGAGCGTCAGCTTGCCCTTCTCGACCGCCTGAACCTGGATATCGAGGTGGCGAGCATGGGGAATGCCCTCGGCGACGAGGCCGCGGACATAGTCGAATAGATCGGCGTTTTCGTGCTCTTCCATCACCGCTCGAAGGATCTTCGGCCGGACGGCCAGATTGACAGCGGATGCCTTCCTGTCAAGCCGCCGTATCCGAACATCACACCCCTTGGTCTCACTTACGCTTGGGCGTATATAAAGACGCCATGCCGAGGCCCCTGACGCACACCGCATACGCCATCATCGTATTCGCCATCGCCGGCCTGGCGGCGGTGGAGGGTCGAACCCAGAGCGTCAACTTCTTTCGGATCGCCACCGGCACCACCGTCGGCACCTATTTCCCGATCGGCCGTCTGATCGCCAGCGCGATTACCAACCCGCCCGGCTCGCGCGCCTGCGAGGATGGTGGCAGCTGCGGCGTACCGGGCCTGATCGCGGTCGCGCACAGCACCCAAGGGGCGCTGCAGAACATCCAGATGATCGGCCGTGGCATGGTCGAGTCCGGCTTCGTACAGGCCGACCTGGCGCATCTGGCCCTGCTTGGCGAAGGCCCCTTTCAGGGCACCGGGCCGCTCGACAATCTCACCACCATCGCCAGCCTCTATTCCGAAAGCGTGCAGGTCGTGGTCCGCCGCGAGAGCGGGATTGGCAGTTTCGCCGATCTCACCGGCCGGCGGATCTCACTCGGCACGCGGCAAGGCGGCACCGCCGAGTGGGCACTGGCGGTGCTTGCCGCCAACGGCGTTTCGATCAAGGACTTCATCAAGGAATACGACGAGCCGGCCCGGGCCGCGGACCGGCTCCGCGCCGGCCAACTCGACGCAATGATTGTGATCGACGGCTATCCGGTACCGGTGATCGCCGATCTGGCCGGCGACGGTCTGGTCGATCTGCTGGCGATCGAGGGCCCGCCGGCGCAATCCCTGCTGGCCGACTACGCCTACTACCGGGCCGAAACCATTCCGGGCGGTGCCTACAGGGGAATCGGGGCCAGGCGAACGCTGGCCATCGGCGCCCACTGGCTGACCTCGGCCGAGATCGACGCCGACCTCGTCTACCAGATCACCAAGGCGCTCTGGAACCCGGGCAACCGCAAGCTCCTCGACGGCGGCCACCCCAAAGGCCGCCGGATTCGGCTGGAAAGCGCCCTCGATGGCCTCGCCGTGCCGCTGCACGAGGGCGCCCGGCGCTTCTATCAGGAGCAGGGCCAGCTCGACTGAAACCTTCGGCGGCGCCTGGAATCGTCTCTCCGCGAACGGTGGCCATGGCCGTTTTTCCGCCTCTCGTCGATCTTTCTCTTTTCAGCTGGGCGCGTCGGCCTCATCCTAGGCGCGACGGGGCCGTTCCCCGACAGAACCGAAAACGAGGTCGAGCCGTGATTCCTTTCGTCGTCGAGACCGCCGAGGCGGCCATTCCGATCTGGCCGGTCGCCAAGGATGCCTACGAGGCTTGGCTGGCGAAGCAGCCGGACCCGGTCGGCAACTGGCTTCGGGCCACCGAATTCAAGCCGGAGGCGGGTGCCAGCCGACTGGTCGCCGACGCCGACGGGCGGATCGCCGGCGTCGCGCTGGGGCTCGGCGATAGCCCCGATCACTGGTGCTGGGGCGATCTGGCCCGCGAGTTGCCGACGGGCAACTATCGGATCGAGGCGGAACTGACGGCGGAAGCAGCGACGGCGGCGGTGCTCGGCTGGTCGCTCGGCGGCTATGCCTTTACCCGCTACCGCAAGCCGGAGACGGAGCGGGCAACCCTGGTCGCCCCCGCCGCCGCCGACAGCGCCCATGTCGCCCGCGCGGTCGGCGCGATCACCCTGGTCCGCGACCTGATCAACACGCCGGCCGCGGACCTCGGTCCGGCGGAGCTGGCGGCGGCGGCGGAGGCGATGGCGAAACGCCACGGCGCCGCCAGCCGGGTCATCGTCGGCGAGCAACTGTTGGCGGAGAATTATCCGGCGATCCATTCCGTCGGCCGCGCCAGCGACCGGGCGCCGCGGCTGGTCGATCTCACCTGGGGCGATGGCGACGCACCGAAGGTGACGCTGGTCGGCAAGGGGGTCTGCTTCGATTCGGGCGGCCTCGATCTGAAGCCGGCCGCCGGCATGCTGAAGATGAAGAAGGACATGGGCGGAGCCGCCAACATCCTCGGCCTCGCCGACATGATCATGGGCGCGGGCCTCGGCGTCAGGCTTCGGGTCCTGATCCCGGCGGTCGAGAACATGGTCTCGGGCAACGCCTTCCGGCCAGGCGACGTGCTGCAGACCCGAAAGGGCAAGACCGTCGAGGTCGGCAACACCGACGCCGAGGGCCGGATCATCCTCGCCGATGCCCTGGCCGAAGCCGATTCGGAAAGCCCGGATCTGTTGCTCGACATGGCGACCTTGACCGGCGCGGCCAGGGTCGCCGTCGGCGCCGATCTTCCCGCCCTCTATACCGGCGACGACCGGCTCGCCGAGGAACTGGCCGCCGAGGGCGCGCGCGCCGGCGATCCGGTCTGGCGTCTGCCGCTCCACGGTCCCTATGGCGAGGGCCTGAAGAGCCACGTCGCCGACCTCAACAACGTCGCTGATTCACCCATGGCCGGCTCGGTGACGGCGGCGCTTTTCCTCGAGTCCTTCGTTACCGGCACCAGCGCTTGGGCGCATCTGGACCTCTACGCCTGGAACGATCGGGCCCGGCCCGGCCGGCCGATCGGCGGCGAAGCACAGGCGATCCGCGCCCTCTATCGCCTGATCGAACGGCGCTACCGCTGATCCCGATCGGGCGAAGCGGCACCGGTCTTGACCTGAAAGGGAAACCTCGCTTCACTGGCGCCTCGAAACGCCCCCGGAACAATAATGGGGCGCGAAAGAGCGGAGCGAGGAGAGGCGTGGTGGGGGAGTTTTCGGCTCAAGAAGCGTTGGCGATCTGGCGCCGGACCATGACGGAGAGCGTCCGTTCGGATCAGCCCGACCTGTCGGCGCGGCAGATGGCGTTGCTGCTGACGGTCTACCAGGATCCGGTGCCACCGACCGTGCGCGGCCTGGCCGCCCATCTGAACGTCTCCAAGCCGGCGATCGTTCGGGCCCTCGACAGCCTCGGCAAACTCGAGTTCGTTCGCCGCGGCCGCGACGAGAGCGACCGGCGCAGCGTCTTGATCCATCGCACCGTGAAGGGTGCGGTTTTCCTGAGCGAGTTCGCCGGGCTGATCGCCGCCGCCGCGAAACCGGAATGAGCGAGGCTCACGATCCACGCATCACGCCGGTGCGCGACGATCTGGCGGCGGCAAAACTAGAAGGCGTGATCGAGCGACCCCGATACGTCGAAGGCGTGGCGCGGCAAGTGGCATCCGCGTCCCTGCCGCTCAGCTTCAGCGCTTGCCACCAGGCCCGCCTCGAGAGCGAGCTTCTGCTCGGCGAGGATTTTACCGTTTATGACGAGGCCAGTGGCTGGGCCTGGGGCCAGGCCGCGCGCGATGGCTATGTCGGTTGGGTGCCGGCGGCCGATTTGAGGTCGGAGATCGTGCGGCCGAGCCATCTGGTATCGGTGCCGGCGAGCCACCTCTATCCCGAGCCGGACCTGAAATCTCGCCCGACGGCCAGGCTGTCGCTCGAATGCCGGGTCGAGATCGTCGCCGCGGACGGCGACTTCGCCGAAGCCGCCGGCGGCGGCTGGATCTACGCCAAGCATCTGGCGCCGGTGGCGGCGACGGCGGCAAACTATATCGAGACAGCGCTCGGCTTTCTCGGCGTGCCCTATCTCTGGGGTGGGCGAACCTCGCTCGGCCTCGACTGCTCGGCCTTGATCCAACTGGCCTTGCTGAGAGCCGGTATCGGAGCCCCCCGCGACAGCGACCAACAGGCCCGGATCGTCGGCGAGGCGGTCACCGACTGGCACGGCCTCGACGACCTTCGCGCCGGCGACTTGGTCTTCTTTCCAGGCCATGCCGGTATCGTCATGGACGGTTGGCGATTTCTGCACGCCAACGCCTTCGACATGGTGGTCGAGGTCGAAAGCCTGAGCGAGGTTCTCGACCGCGCCAACGCCAGCGGCCAAGGGGTCGGCGCCGTCCGCCGCCTCTGGACCGACCCGGAACGGCGCACGGAAACCCGCTAGAGATCTATCCACTCACGTGGTACCGCCGGGCCGCCCGCTCCCCCGTCCCAACCACCCCGAGGGTACCATCCATGGCTGGTTGGGACGGGGGAGCGGGCGGTTCAGCCATAATCGAAAATGTTCTAGTAGCCGCGTTCGAGGTCCAGCACGCCTGTCATCGCCTCGCCCCGCTGATGGCGGCGAATGTTCTCCGCCACGGTTCGCGCGGCCGAGCGCGGCACGATTTCGCCGGCGACATGCGGCGTCATGACGACGCGGGGGTGCTTCCAGTAGGGATGCCCGGCCGGTAGCGGCTCGTCGTTGAAGACGTCCAGAAAGGCACCGGCGATCCGGCCGGAGGCGAGTGCCGCCAACAAATCCTCGTCCACGACATGGCCGCCCCGGCCGAGGTTGACGACCACCGCGCCCGCCGGCAAGGCGCCCAACAGTTCGGCATCGATGATGCCGCGCGTCTGCTCCGTCAGCGGCAGGACGCAGACCAGGTAGCGACAGTTCGGCAGCATCGCCGCCAAACCCTCGGGCCCGTGGTGACAGGCGATCTCGGGGATCTCTCGCGGCGTCCGGCTCCAGCCCCGGACCTGGAAGCCGAAGCTGCGAAATTTGGTCGCGATGTCGATGCCGATGGCGCCGAGACCGAGCACGCCGACGGTGCATTCGGGGGTGTAGAGGGGCCAGCGCCGGTGCCAGGTCTCGGTCGCCCGGTCGGCCTGGTATTCGGGCATCAGGCGGTGGAAGTGCAGCACGCCCAGGATCGCGTATTCGCTCATCATGTCGCGCAGGTAGGCGTCAATCATGCGAACCACGGGAAGCTGCTTCGGCCGCTCGGGATCGACCAGGATATGGTCGGCGCCGGCGCCGACCGAGAAGATCGCACGCAAGTTGGGAAGCGACGCCAGCATGCCGGGTTTCGGCTTCCAGACCAACGCGTAGCCGATCTCCGATTTGTCACCGAATTCGGGCGCGACCCGGATCTCCGCCTCAGGCAGGTTTCTCTGCAACTCCGGCACCCAGAGGTCGATCGGATCCTCCTCGGAGCTGAACAACAACACGGTCATGCTAAACCTCCCTCTATGCGAACCTCGGCGAAGCTATCCTAGGGCAAGCGCCGGGACCACCGGAACTACGAGAGGAATGACGCCATGGTGTTTCAGGTCGCCTGCAACCACGGTCTCGGGCTCGCCTTCGAGCCGGCCCGGACCGCACTTCTGGTCATCGACATGCAGCGCGACTTTCTCGACGCGCAAGGCTATCTCGCCGCCGGCGGCGACGATGTCTCGGTCCTGCGCGCGATCATCCCCCGCGTGGCCGAGGTATTGGCGGCGTCGCGCGAGGCCGGCCTTCACGTCGTCCACACCCGAGAAGGCTATGGCCCGGACCTTTCCGACATGCACGAATTGAAGCGGGAGCGGGCCTCCGCCGGCCAGCCCGGGCCCCTGGGCCGGTTTCTGATCCGGGGCGAGCCGGGCCACGAGATCGTGCCGGAGTTGGCGCCCCTGCCGGGCGAGCCGGTGGTCGACAAGCCGGGCTTCGGCGCCTTCTACCGGACCCAGATGGCCGAGCTTCTGGCGGCGCGGCGGATCACGCACTTGGTATTGTGTGGCGTCACCACGCAATGCTGCGTCCACTCGACGCTTCGCGAGGCGGTCGATCGCGGTTTCCGTTGCCTGACGCTGGAGGATTGCTGCGCCGCCGTCGACCCCGCCCTGCACGCCGCCGCGATCTCCCTGATCTACGGCGAGAACCACCTCTTCGGCTGGGTCGCCACGTCGGACGCTTTCGTCGGCGCGTTGCCCCTCAACTCCTGACGGCGCCGGTCTCGGTGGCGCGGAGTTCGAAGGCGGCGGCCATTAGCGCCCGGGTGTAGTCGGACTTGGGATCGTCGAAGATCTGGTCGGCCGGGCCCTGCTCGACCACCTTGCCGTCGCGCAGCACCAGAACCGTGTTCGCCAGTGCCCGGACGACGCGAAGGTCGTGGCTGATGAAGAGGTAGGTGAGCTTGTGGCGGCGCTGCAACTCGCGCAACAGCTCGACGATCTGCGCCTGCACCGACATATCGAGGGCCGAGGTCGGCTCGTCCAGGACCACGAAACGCGGCTTCAGCACCAAGGCCCGGGCGATCGCGACGCGCTGGCGCTGGCCGCCCGAGAATTCGTGCGGATACCGGTCCATACTGTCCGGCGACAGCTCGACCTCGGCCAAGGCCTCGGCGATCAGTTGGCGGCGTTCGCCGTAGCCGCCGCCATGGCCGTGCACCAGCATCCCCTCTTCGACGATCTGGGCGATCGAGAGCCGGGGGCTCAGCGAGCCGAAGGGGTCCTGGAAGACGATCTGCATTTGGGCCCTGAGGGGCCGGAGTTCGCGGGTCTTCATCTGGTCGAGGGCATGCGCGTCGAAGCGGATGCCGCCCTCGCTTCGAATCAACCGCAGCAGCGCCAGGCCGAGCGTGGTCTTGCCCGAACCCGATTCGCCGACGACACCGATGGTCTCGCCCTCGGCCACGGAAAACGAGACGTCGTCGACGGCGCGGACATGATCGATGGTGCGGCGGAAGACGCCGGCCTTGATCGGGAAATAGACCTTGAGCCGATCCGCCGACAGGACGACGGGTGCGGCGGAGGCGACCGGCTCGGGCCGGCCCTTGGGCTCGGAAGAGAGCAAGTGACGGGTATAGGGGTGTTGGGGCCGCTCGAAGATCTCGGCGACCGAGTTCTGCTCGACGATGCGGCCGCCGGTCATCACCGAGACCCGGTCCGCCACTTTGCGGACGATGCCGAGGTCGTGCGTGATCAGCAGCATCGCCATCCGGAACTCGGCCCGCAGATCGGCCAACAGCGCCAGGATCTGCGCCTGGATGGTGACGTCCAGCGCCGTCGTGGCCTCGTCGGCGATCAGCAAGTCCGGCTCGTTGGCCAGCGCCATCGCGATCATCACCCGCTGGCGCTGGCCGCCCGAAAGCTGGTGCGGGTAGGAATCGAGCCGCTTCTCGGGCTCCTGGATGCGGACCAGGTGCAGCAGCTCCAGCGTCCGCTCGCGGGCCTGGCGCGGCGTCATCCGCTTGTGCAGCAGCAGCATCTCGTTGATCTGCTTCTCGACCGTGTGCAGCGGATTGAGCGAGGTCATCGGTTCCTGGAAGATCATCGAGATCTCGTTGCCCCGGACCCGGTCCAACACCGCC
>PVBE012327036.1_pt1 | contig 21512 bp, 22 predicted proteins | sample 1631181 | NCBI WGS metagenome assembly PVBE01 (sample SAMN08397723, study PRJNA350692) | Marine metagenome, whole genome shotgun sequencing project. | isolation source: water | place: Pacific Ocean | collected 2012-04 | reverse complement strand
TAGAGGTTATTAATATGTCAGATTCGATGAGTTTCGACTTTGAGCAAAATGAAAAACGGCCGCTAGAGGAATATACTGAAAAAGCCTATTTAGATTATTCCATGTACGTCATTCTGGACCGCGCCTTACCTCATATTGGTGACGGACTAAAGCCTGTGCAACGTCGTATTATCTATGCAATGTCTGAATTAGGGTTAAAAGCTACCTCAAAATACAAAAAATCAGCAAGAACCGTGGGTGATGTTATTGGTAAATTTCATCCCCATGGTGATTCAGCTTGTTATGAAGCCATGGTATTGATGGCACAAGATTTTTCTTATCGCTATCCCTTAATTGATGGACAGGGAAACTGGGGCTCAATGGATGATCCAAAGTCCTTTGCAGCAATGCGATATACCGAATCAAAATTGACTGCTTATGCTGACATATTACTTAATGAGGTAGAACAGGGGACGGTTGATTGGCTCCCTAATTTCGATGGAACTCTCGAGGAACCAAAATTATTACCAGCAAGATTACCTAATATCTTATTAAACGGGACAACTGGAATTGCAGTAGGAATGGCAACCGATATCCCCCCGCATAATTTAAAAGAAGTTATCAGCGCATGTATTAGATTACTAGAAGCGCCAAAAAGCTCTGTGCTTGAATTATGCAAGCATATTAAAGGCCCGGATTTTCCAACGAACGCTGAAATTATTAGTTCTAAATCATCAATACATGAAATTTATAAAACAGGAAATGGTTCGATAAAAATGCGCGCAGTCTGGGAAAAAGAAGACGAAAATATTGTGATAACGTCGTTACCATATCAAAGTTCTGGAAATAAAGTTTTAGAGCAGATTGCATCTCAAATGCAGTCAAAAAAATTACCTATGATCGATGATCTTCGGGATGAATCAGACCATGAGAACCCAACCAGATTAATTTTAGTGCCACGTTCAAACCGTATTGATATAGAGGAACTAATGTTGCATTTATTTGCAACAACTGATCTTGAGCGTAGTTATCGAGTTAATTTAAATATAATAGGTCTCAATGGTCGCCCACAAGTCAAAGACTTAAAAACTATTTTAAAAGAGTGGCTAGAATATAGAATTGAAACTTCCCGCAAGAGACTACAGTTTAGATTAGATAATATTATTTCTTTAATTCACATTTTAAATGGCCTAATGATTGCTTATTTAAATATAGATAAAATTATTAAGATAATTAGGAAAGAAGAAAATCCAAAAAGTGTTTTAATAAAAAACTTTAAATTAAGCGATATACAAGCTAATGCTATTTTAGATTTAAGATTACGAAAATTAGCAAAACTTGAAGAACAAAAGATCAAGATTGAATTAAGTAATCTAAAAAAAGAGAAGAAACAGCTAGAAACTATATTAGGATCGAAATCACGTCTGAAAACATTAGTTAGACGAGAGCTTGAAAACGATGCAAAACTATTTAGTGATGAACGTCAATCTCCTATTAAGGAGGCGGAAGATGCTAAGGTAATTGATGAGAATAGCCTTATTAGTTCTGAAGCAGTTAGTATTATTCTGTCAAAAAAAGGATGGGTGCGTGCTGCAAAAGGGCATGATGTTGATCCAGTTTCATTAAATTATAAAAGCGGCGATGATTTTAAACAGATAGGTTTGGGAAAAACCAATCAACTTGCTGTTTTCCTTGACTCAAGCGGCCGTTGTTACTCATTACCTTCCTATTCACTACCATCTGCTCGTAGTTTTGGCGAGCCAATTTCCGCAAGACTAACTCCGCCAGATGGCGTTAGTTTTGAAGGTGTTATGACAGGTGATCCATCAACTATTTATCTTGTAGGAACAGATAGTGGTTACGGGTTTATGGTAAAATTAGAGGATACGTATACGAAAAACAGAAATGGCAAATCAATAATAAAAGCACCAAACAACTCCAAGGTTTTACTTCCCACAAGAGTAAATAATATTAAAAATGATTGGGTCGCGGCAGTAAGTTCTATTGGGAGATTATTGATGTTTCCTATATCTGAATTGACATTATTACCAAAAGGAAAAGGCCTAAAGATAATTCAAATCCCTCCTGCTAAACTTAAAACAAGAGAAGAATATGTTGTTGCAATGACTGTAATGAGTGAAATGGATAACCTCATCATTTATACAGATAAAAGACGCACGATAATGAAAGTTGATGAGCAAGAGCATTATATTGGTGAGAGAGGGCGTAGGGGGAGCATGTTGAAACGTGGCTTCCGAAATGTTGTAAGAATTTCGTCTGAAATCTCATAAATAGAATAATAAAAGATAAATATTATAATTAGGAGAAGCCTTAGTGGCCTATAGTACTAGTGAATTTAAACCGGGACTTAAAATTATCGTTGATGGGGATCCCTGCACTATTATTGATAATGAGTTTGTCAAACCCGGCAAAGGACAAGCATTTAATCGTATTAAAATACGTAACTTAAAAACAAGTAGGGTCTTAGAAAAAACATATAAATCTGGTGATTCGCTAGAAGCTGCAGATGTTGTTGAAATAGAAATGCAATATCTATATAACGATGGTGAAAATTGGTATTTTATGGATCAAAATACTTTTGAGCAGTATGCTGCCAATGAAAATGTAATCGCTGACGCTAAACAATGGATCACAGGCGAAGAGATCTGTTTTGTTACTCTTTGGAATGAAGTACCGCTTACAATTGCACCGCCTAATTTTGTCATTTTAAAAATTAAAGATACAGATCCGGGTGTGCGTGGCGATACTGCTCAAGGTGGCTCAAAACCTGCAACACTCGAAACTGGCACTATAGTTAAAGTGCCACTATTTATTGATGCTGGGGACTCTTTAAAGATTGATACACGAACGGGCGAATACGTAAGCCGCGCCAAAGAATAAGTAAATTAATATTTAATTAACGATTTTTCTGATTCACAACATTATTTCTCAAATAAATTGGCGATATCTGTTCGGCAGAAATAAACTTACCATCTCGATAAGCTAGTTTTGCTAATTCAATTACATCTTTTGCGTGCGGATAAACATCATCCTTAAAATCTATAATATTACATTTGAATTTTGATCTAATTTCTTCGGAGTAGGTTTTCCATCCAGTTCCAGCACCAAACCATTCATTTTTAGTGGGAGATGAAATATTACTAGGCAGGCATACGCTTTCTTTTATTACTTCTTCCATTATGTTAGAGCTATTTTTTTTATAAAGCCCCCAATAAATTTCTTTCATACGCGCATCTATTGCAGTTGCAATATAATTGTAATCTTTTGAAAATTGCTGCGCTAATGCAGCTAATGTCGAAACTGGTATTACAGGAATATCAAAAGGAAAGGCAAGCCCCTGAGCTATTCCTATTGCTATACGTACGCCAGTAAATGCTCCCGGACCGCACCCTAAAGCAATCACATCCAAAGAATTCACCTTTATGTCTGCTTCTTTAAGAAGAGAATCAATCATGGGAAGGATTAATTCTGTATGTTTCCTTGGCGCTATTTTATGACGATACACACATGAATTGTCGATTTCGAGTGCTGCTGAGCATGCCTCGGTTGCTGTTTCAATAGCTAGAATTTTCATAATTTAATTAATTATTGGTAATAGGATTCACTATAACTTAAATTTAATATCAAAAAGATAAATCATAATCAATCTCTCATTTTATTTTAGTTTCAACGTTTATATAACCCCCTTATAATAGATGACTATGTATAACTCGTTTGAGACTATGATTGGGCTACGTTATGTACGTGCTCGAAGACGCAATCATTTTATTTCCTTTATTTCAATGTCATCCATGATTGGCGTTGCTCTTGGTGTCATGGCATTAATTACTGTAATTTCTGTTATGAATGGTTTTGAAAAAGAACTCAAGGATCGAATACTTGGTATGGCATCCCATGCTGTCATTGAAGAATTGAATGGTTTAAAGGACTGGCAATTAGTAATAAACAATATAAAAGATCACCCAGAAATTGTCGGTGCCGCCCCATATTTTCACGCAGAAGGTATGCTAACTAAAGATAAAATTGTTAATGGGGTAATAATACGCGGAATTTTACCGCATGAAGAAAAGAATGTTGCAATTGTTGCTGAGAAAATGATTGAAGGCGATTTAAATGATTTAAAATCTACTGAATTTAATATTGTATTGGGCTCTGAACTTGCGAGAAAACTCAATTTAAAAATTGGAGATAAAGTAACATTAGTAGCCCCTCAAGTAAATTTTACTCCTGCCGGTATTTTGCCAAGGTTAAAACAATTTACATTAATTGGTATTTTTGAAGTTGGTATGCATGAATTTGATAGTGGTTTAGCATTAATCCATATGAATGATGCATTGCGATTATTTCGTAAATCAAATCCTACTGGAATACGGTTAAAAACGAATAATATACTAAAAGCACCCACTATCAGCAGAGAAATTGCGAGTCAATTATCGAGTAAGTATTGGGTGATAGACTGGACACAACGGCATTCGAATTTTTTTCGTGCACTAAAAACTGAGAAGACGGTAATGTTTGTTATATTAACGTTAATCGTTGCAGTTGCTGCATTTAATATTATATCAACACTTGTGATGGCAGTGTCAGACAAGCAATCTGATATTGCAGTATTAAGAACACTTGGCGCAAGCCCGAAAAGTATTTTAAAAATATTTATAATACAAGGCACAATTATTGGCGCTATTGGTATTTTATTAGGGGTTATTGGAGGCGTCTGGCTAGCATCAAACATAGAAACTTTAGTGCCCGCTTTAGAAAATATTCTTGGGTACAAATTTCTTTCTCCTGATGTGTATTATATAAGCGATCTTCCCTCGGATATGCATTGGAGCGATGTTATACTTATAAGCGTTGTTTCTTTTGTGTTATGTTTATTAGCGACAATCTATCCTGCATTTCGGGCCGCTAACACCTTACCAGCCGAAGCATTACGTTATGAGTAATATATTGATTGCAGCTCACAATGTTAGAAAATCATTTAATGACGGGGATTTATCTGTCAATGTTTTAAAGGGTATTGAATTTAGTATTCAGAAAAATCAAAGCATCGCTATTATTGGTACCTCTGGATCAGGTAAAAGCACATTACTGCATTTACTTGCTGGTTTAGATATACCAGACAGCGGAAGCATTTTTATTAACAAAAAAAGCATAAATGAATTAAATAATGAAGAGCGAGGTCAATTACGTAATGAATATCTTGGCTTTATCTATCAATTTCATCATTTATTGCCAGAATTTACTGCAAAAGAAAATGTCGCTATGCCATTATTAATTAGACGATGCGCTAAGCGTGCTGCCTATGAAAAAGCAGAAGTTATACTATCTGAAGTTGGGTTATCAGAACGCATGACGCATAAACCAGGGGAACTGTCAGGGGGAGAACGTCAACGTACTGCAATTGCTAGGGCACTAGTCACTAATCCCTCATGTATACTTGCCGATGAACCAACTGGTAATCTAGATGAAAAATCAGCTAATGAGGTTTTTGAATTAATCTTAGAGCTCAATCAAAATCATAATAGTAGCTTGATAATGGTTACGCATAATGTAGAACTTTCTAAAAGAGCAGATAAAATTTGCGAATTAAGAGATGGAGTCCTTATAGATAAATAAAATTCATTTACTATAATTTATGTCTACGCCCCCATTTTATTATAGCTCCGAAACGCCACATCAACCTTACAAGGGAATATGTTATAGCAGAAGCAATTAACCCCAAAATAAAACAACCAACCAGCAAAGGCTCCCAAATATTTAGAAATATAGTATTAAACCACTCGTATAAAGTTGTGTTATTTAGGCTAATATTTTCAATTTTTTGTTCATCAATCAATAAGATAATTGAGCCCAATTTATAGCAATAAAAAAAGATAAATGGAATTGTAATTGGATTAGTAAAAAATGAGAAAAGTATTGAAATAGGTAGATTCATTCTAAGGTAAATTGCAAGGATTGCCGCGCTAAATGTTTGAATAGGGAACGGTATAAATGCACAAAATATTCCAATTGCGGCTCCGCCGGCAGAAGAGCGCCTATGGATATGCCAGATATTTGGGTCATGCAGATATTCAGCAAGTAGCCGCAGGATCTTATTATCTTCTATGCTTTTCTTATGCGGTATATAATGCTTAACAAGATCTCGGAAAGTCATTTATTTTAGAATTTCTAACGTATAAAAAGCGCGCTATTATAGCCTAATATTTAGTAATAAGAGCAAATTAAATAGTTCTCTGTGGGAATATAGGTGCTTCTTCATTTTCTTGGTAGAATAACAGCGAAAATTTTAGAGGTAAGATGATTTGTTTGAACTAATTCGTGCCGGTGGTTTTTTAATGTGGCCTATTTTGGCATGTTCTATAATTTCTATGGCTATCATTGCCGAACGTTTTTGGTCGCTGAGAGAGACTAAGATAGTACCGACTAATTTAGTTGCTAATGTATGGCAATGGCATAAATCAGATCAGCTTGATGCAAAACGTATTCAAGCCTTACGCACAAATTCACCATTGGGAATGATTTTAGCGGCAGGACTGTTAAATCGAAAACATTCTCGCGAAATCATGAAAGAAAGTATTGAGGAAGTTGGGCGGCTTGTAGCGCATGGTTTAGAACGTTTTCTTAATACACTGGGAACAATATCATCGATTACTCCATTACTGGGATTGTTGGGAACCGTCATTGGTATGATAAAAGTTTTTACTGTTATAACTTCTCAGGGAATTGGTGACCCAAGTGTTCTCTCTGAAGGTATTTCAGAAGCATTACTTACAACAGCAGCTGGGCTCTCAGTAGCAATTCCAAGCTTGATGTTTTATAGGTACTTTCGAGGTAAAGTTGATGATCTAGTTGTAACTATGGAGCAAGAAGCTTTGAAGATGGTCGAAGTTATGCATGGTATTCGAGAAAAGGATAATTCGTAATAAATATAGAATTAATGAATTTTAAATCAAAAAACAAAGATGAATTTAATCTAGATATAACACCATTAATCGATGTTGTATTTTTACTGTTGATTTTTTTTATGGTATCAACAACATTTAAACATGAATCTGAAATTAATATTACGTTACCAAGCGCATCTAATAAGATTGTGGATGCAAAGCCAGACGCTATCAATATAGGCTTGGATTTAGCAGGTAATATTTACGTCAATGGAAATGTATTAATTAATTCAGAATTTAAAACAATAAAAACTGCGTTGCTTGATAAAATTGAATATTCAGACAAACCACCTGTAATTATTAGTGCAGATGCTAATGTTAAATATCAATCAGTTGTACGTTTATTAGATATACTTCGTCAATTAGAGTTAGTTAAAATAACATATGCTACTCAAATACTAAAAGACGAAAAAAATTAGATATCTAATATAAATTTTATGAGGAAATTCTTTTTTTTAGAAAATCTTATTGAAAAAGTCTGGCATTCTAAGAATATATTTAGTTTACTTCTTTTCCCGTTAAGTTTGATATACATATCTATTATTTATCTTAGACGCACGCTTTATCAGTTAGGTTTAATTTCTATAACTAAAATTAATGCTCCAACAATTGTTGTTGGAAATATAGTTGCGGGCGGTACAGGTAAAACACCTCTTGTTATTTGGTTGGCTAAGTATTTTAAGGGCAAGGGGTTTTTACCAGGTATTGTTAGTAGAGGTTATGGCGGCAAATATTTATCAAATACAGAATTAGTTAAACCAACTAGCAACCCTCTATTAGTAGGGGATGAGCCAGTAATAATTGCAAGAAATACTAATTGCCCTGTTGTTGTTGCAAAAAAACGAGCAAAAGGAGCAAAGGAATTAGTTGAAAAATATAATTGTAATATAATTCTATGCGATGACGGTATGCAGCATTATTCACTTGCTAGAGATATAGAAATCGCCGTTATTGATGGCCAGCGCCGTTTTGGTAACAATTATTGTTTCCCTGCCGGCCCTCTACGAGAACCCAAAAACAGAATATTTAAGGCTGATTTAATTGTAAGTAAGTATAATGCCAGAACGTGTGAGCATAAAATGGATTATACCTATAACCAATTAGTATCATTAAATGAACTGCCTAAGACTATTCCTGTGTCAGATTTGCATGGCATGACTGTACATGCAATAGCAGGAATAAATAATCCAGATCATTTTTTTTCATATCTTCGTAGTCATAAATTAGAGCTAATTATTCATAAATTCCCTGACCATTACTCATTTACTAAAGATGACGTAAGATTTGATGATAATTTTCCAGTAGTTATGACTGAGAAAGATGCGGTAAAATGCTTAAATTACTCAAGCGACAAACATTGGTATGTACCAATTTCGGCTGAATTGCCAAAATCATTTATTTACGATCTAGATAAACTTATGGAGAAAATCATTAATGGATAAAAAATTACTCGAAATTATGGTTTGTCCTGTTACAAAAGGACCTTTGATATATGATAAAGAAAATCAAGAATTAATTTCTAAGTCAGCTCTTCTAGCTTATCCTATACGTAATAATATACCAATCATGCTTGAAGAGGAGGCTAGACAAATTAGCGAAGAAGAAATGGAAAAATTTAACTAGTGCCAACAAATTTTTCTATAATTATACCAGCACGTTATAATTCCTCTAGGCTTCCTGGAAAACCCTTATTATTGATAAAAGATAAACCCTTAATTCAGCATATCTTTGAAACAGCTTCTAGCACACAAGCTGAGAAAATTCTAATTGCTACTGATAATAGCGAGATTATAGATACTGTTACATCATTTGGTGGAACAGCAATATTAACATCATCTGAACATCAATCTGGTACTGATAGAATTGCTGAGGTAGTTGAAAAACTTAATATCAATGATGAAGAAATAATAATAAATCTTCAGGGGGATGAATTTGATTTGCCAGCACAATTAATAAACAAACTGGCATCAAATTTATCAAAAAATACTAATTTCGATGTTGCAACGTTATGTGTTCGAATTCAAAGCATGAATGAATATACAAATCCGAATGTAGTTAAAGTTATTTTTGACGCGGAAAATAGCGCCATTTATTTTAGCCGTTCCCCAATACCATCAGACAGATCTGGTAAATTGCCTGAAGAAGCTTATAAACATATTGGTCTTTATGCGTACCGCGCTGGGTACTTAAAAAAATTTACTCAATTAAAAAAATGTAAGTTAGAAAAGGTAGAACAGTTAGAGCAACTACGTATACTTTATAATGGCGGTAAGATTCATTTGGATGTTGTAGCAAATAATAAAGCGATTGGAATTGATACGAGCGAAGATTTAAATGCGGCTCGTCTACAAGTGAAAAATAAATAATGCGGCAATAGACTTATTTAGCTCTGTAGGTAATTCTACCTTTAGAAAGGTCATATGGCGTCATTTCAACGGTAACCTGGTCACCAGTGAGGATCCGTATGTAATGTTTACGCATTTTTCCTGAAATATGAGCAGTTATAAGATGGCCATTTTCTAGTTCAACCCGAAACATTGTATTCGGCAATGTTTCGACGACTGTACCTTCCATTTCAATTTGATCTTCTTTTGCCATATATATATACCTTAGTTAAAAAGGTTGGGATTTTGCACTAATTTTATGCGCCTGCATAGTTATTTTAAGTGTTTCTAATGCAATAAAATTTTTTTAAAATTGCAGAAATCTTTTAGGAATTTAGTAAATTGATTTCTTGTAATCAGTTGTGCGCCGAGAGTTTGCAAATGTTTTGAATTTATTTGGCAATCAATTAATTGAAAGTTCATTTCTTCAAGTCGTTTCGCAAGATGAACAAGAGTTATCTTAGACGTATTGGTCATTAGACTAAACATAGATTCGCCAAAAAAAATTTTACCCATAGCTATTCCGTATAATCCGCCAACAAGTTCCTTCTTATGCCAACATTCAACTGAATGGGCATAACCTATTTTATGTAAATTGATAAATGCTTTTTTAATATCAGCAGTTATCCACGTATCATTATCTTTATTTCTGTTAATTGAACATTGACTAATAACTTTTGCAAAATTTCTATTATATGTAATCTGAAATTGGTTTTTTCGGAGACATTTTTTGAGACTATGGGAAATATGGATTTTATTTGGCTTTAATATACATCGTGGATTTGGAGCCCACCATAATATAGGTTCGCCCTCATTATACCATGGGAATATTCCTTTTTGATAAGCACTAAGTAGTCTTGTTTCGGCGAGATCACCCCCAATCGCAAGTAAACCGTTTGGATTTTTTAAGGCATCAGTAATATCAGGAAAATCAATCGCCATTTTTTTATTTTTGACGAGGTATAATAATTTTTTTTTATTACTATTATATTTATGAGTATCCATTAAAAAACATTTATTTAATTAATAAAATTATGGATTAATAATAGTCTTCTTTCCGATAACTTTTAATGCCGCTCTTTTTGAGCCGACCAATGAAAAGCTTGTTTCTTTGTAGTTTCCATTATCTAATACGTAACGGAATTTTATTGTATTACCATTTAGCAATGCATCTAGCGATAATGAATTAATGTTATTATTTGTAATATATCCTAATACAAATTCACTCCAGTTTAAATTAGATATGCATGGAGCATCGTTGAAGGAAGTATTTCTTACTAATGTCAAATCAACTTGATACGTGGGACATATTCCATTTAAAAAAAGATTAAGTTTTGAATTAAGTGTAAAGCGCGTTCTAACAGCGCCAACACTATCTCTATAAATTTCTAAGCTATGACCGCTTCTATTTTCAGTGTACGCAACTTGCGTCTTTTTATCGCTATTTAGATTAGCGTGTGAAACAATGTGCCATTCTGCAATAGCTAGTGAGGGCGCGCAGAAAATAAAAAGTAAAATTTTTACACATAGGTAAGAACTTTTCTTCTTGATAGATTTCTTCATGCTATTTAATTTTATGTTCATGAACGAATAAAAATCCTCTACAATAAGCAAATTTAGAGCTAGTTTATCTTAAATTAACAATTTTTTATAAAAAAATGAACCGTAGACAGTTTATCAACAGCATAATTTCAGCTCTTTTATTCTTTTTTCAGATACGATTTGGAGCGGCAGAAAAAACAAATAATCCAATAGCTGATTTTTTCAGGTCATCTGATTTAATCAAGAATAACACTGTTATACTGATGGACCCTATATTTTTGCAGCATCACATTAGCCCGAATCATCCTGAGACACCAAAAAGAATGGAGCACATTCAAAAAGCCATAATTGAGTGTGATTTATATCGTATAACACGACAAATCAGTCCAGATACTGAAGCGCTAAAATGGACAAGGAAAGTCCATACCGATGAGCATATTCAGGCAATTAAAAAAAGATTCCCTATAGCTCATAAAGTTGCTGCTGCAGGCGTAAGCGCATGTCTTATAGGTGTTGATAGGGTTGCATCCAAAGAAAACACTAATGTATTTTGTGCAACCAGACCTCCAGGCCACCACGCATTAAATACGGGAAGAGAAGAGGGTTTTTGCTATTATAATAATATTGCAATTGCAGCTAAATATGCGCAAAAAAAATATAAGCTAGAGAAAATACTGATCGTTGACTGGGATTATCATCATGGAAATTCGACTGAAGCAATATTTTACAATGATCCAAGTGTCTTATTTTTTTCGACTCATGATCAGTTTGCCTATCCCGGAACTGGTGATCCATCAAAAAAGGGAAAGGGTGATGGGGTAGGTTATAATATAAATATTCATCTACCATGTGGCGCAACTGACAAAATGATAATAGATGAATTTAATAATATATTGGTACCTGCAGCAAAAAAGTTTCAACCTGATTTAGTTTTAATCTCCGCAGGATTTGATAGCCGCACAAATGATTTGCTTGGGTGTTTTGACATAACAGATAATGGTTTTATTGCATTAACAAAAATTGTAATGAATATTGCAAACGAATATTGTGATGATCGTTTAGTTTCAATTCTAGAGGGCGGCTATAACCTGGAAGGTAATGCAAAAGCTGTAGCTATTCACGCTTCAACATTAGAGAAAAATATTTTTTCTGATGTTGCTGTAAGTCCTTCTGGATGTCAATAAAATAATAATTTGATGTTTCGTGACTATTGGGAATCAGCATCAGTATTTGATTTTGTGTAAATGGGAAAAGGCATAATATTTTCACTTTTACCATTAGCATCTGAAATTTTTGCAGTGCCTTGTCTTTTAACTTCATCAATTCTTATAATTGAATGCATTGGAATATATGTTCTCTCAACATCATTGAATTCATTTTTTAGATTTTCTTCGGCTGGATCAATTACAACTGATGTTTTTTCGCCAAACAGAAGTTTTTCGATTTCAATAAAGCCAAACATGGCACTATGGTGAACATTCTTAGCATATATTTCATAAACTTTACCTTGATTATGAAATAATATTTTATAGATTTGATTTTCAGACATATTAAGTGTTTAGATCCTATGGGTAGTTAAGTCTTTTTGTATTTATATAACATCGTATCATAAATTACTAAGAGGACTATAACTGATATACTAGTGTACCGCTAGGGCCTAGCGGCCAACTCATTTCAATCCAAAATAATAACAATAATAACCATGTAATTAGGAATGATATAGTATACGGTAACATCATAGCAATCACAGTACCAAGCCCTGAACCACGAACATATTTTTTAACTTCCATTAAAATAATAATCATATATGGATTCATCGGTGTAATAACATTACTTACCGAGTCACCTATTCGGTAACTTGCTTGAGTTAATTCAGGGCTTATTCCAATTTGCATAAGCATTGGGACAAATACAGGCGCAAAAAATGCATACTTTGCCGAAGAAGAACCAATAAAAAGATTTATGAAAACAGCCATCAAAATAAAGCAACTCAACAAAAGCGAATTTTCAATTTCTAAACCCTTTAAAAAACCCCCGCCAGCTATTGCTAGCACATGACCCAATCCTGAATAATTAAAAGCAGCAATAAATTGTGCCGCAAAGAATGCTAATACAATGTATGGGCCTAATTTACTTAAAACTTGGCCTAAAATTTTTGCAATATCATGATTATTATTAATTTTCTGATTCAATATACCGTAGAGGAGGCCGGGAATAAAAAAGATAATGAAAAGTAGCGGTACTGTTACTTCAACCCATCTTTGGAAATGCTCTCCGTTTCCATATAACGGAGCATTTTCATATACGGTAAAAAGATAAAAAATAATTAATAGCGTTACAAGGGAGAGCGATGAATAAAATAATGCTGAATTTTCCCTTTGCATGAAACTATTAGTATTTTCATATTTTTTTATAGCAATTTTTTTTACTGAAGGCTCAACAATTCTTTCTGTTACATACCAGCCTATTAAAGTTAATGTAATTGTTGATGCAATCATAAACCACCAGTTACTAGTAACAGCTACAACATAGTCTGGATCAATAATTCTTGCTCCAATTTGTGTAAATCCTGCAAGAAGCGGATCCAGGGCAGTGATAAATATATTGGCACTAAAGCCTGCCGATACACCGGCAAAAGAAACCGCGATACCAAGTAAAGGAGATCGGCCAGCCGAAGAATAGAGTGCTGCTGCAATAGGAATGAGAACGACATAACCTGCATCTAAAGCAATAGACGAAAGAATCCCTAGAAGCATAGTTATCGGTGTCAGTAAATTTTTACGAATTCGTGTAATCACGAAATGCAATAATGCTGGAAGAAAGCCAGTCTTTTCAGCAAAACCAATACCAAGCATACCAACCAAGACAATACCTAATGGGGGGAAGAGTATAAAGTTATTAACCATTGACGATAATAACCACCATACCCCGTCTGAAGATAAAAGATTTTTGACGATAACCAAATTATTATTATGGTCAGTTATAGAAAAATTAAGCTTTGAAATTATCATCGATAAAGCAAATATAAGAAGTGTGCCCATAAAAAATAAAATAGATGGGTCTGGTAATTTGTTACCAGTTTTTTCGATCAATGATAGTAATTTCATTTTTTTAAAGTATATTTTATAAAATTATCGATGCCATTAATGTATTTATCTCCGCTAGTAAGAAAACCATCATTATGAAGTCCATCGATCTCTAGAAAGATTTTCGGCGAATTAGCAAATTTAAATAGTTTTTCACCAAACTTATAAGGAACAATATCATCATTTTTGCTATGAATAAAAAGTATTGGAGATTTTACATCAGGTATTCTTTTGATTGACGGGTAATAAATTTTTGTTAGTAAATTGATAGGAAGATAAGGATAGTTATAGTTACCCATATCTATTATTGATGTAAAACTAGATTCAACTATTAATGCACACGTTTTATATTTTTGCGCAAGCCAGATAGCAATTGCCCCACCCAACGACCGACCAAAAATAATAATTTCATTCTCATCAATATGTTTTTTATTTTTAAGAAAATTCAAGGCTGTTTCGGCGTCAATATATGTTCCTTCTTCAGAGGGATAGCCAGAGCTATTACCATAGCCACGATAATCAACAATAAAAACAGATAATCTGAGTTGGTGAAAAATATTTATACTATCTATTCTTGTTGAAATGTTTCCTCCATTACCATGAAGGAAGAGTAATGTTGCCCGTGAACTCTCATGAGGTATCCACCATGAATTTATTCTTTCACCATCATTTGTTAAAAGCAGATGACTTTCATAATCTAAATTATAAAATTCAGGTGTTGATATATATTCTTTGCTAGGGACATAAATTAGATTTTTTTGATTAAAATAAATTATCAGTGAAAATATAAACCAAGTAAGCGCTACTATAGATAGCGTTGATTTTATTAAATGCCGGTATGAGAATTTCACTATTTTTATTTTATTTCTAAAACAATTTTCCCCATTGTATGACCTTCTTCAATTATAGCGTGAGCATTAGCTGCTTCTTCTAGAGGTTTAATATGACTTGTGTGAATTTTTAGTCTTCCACTATCAAAGAGTTTTGCACATTTATCTAGTATTTTGGTTTGTTGAATTTGTTTATTTTTTAAGTCATATATTAATGGGGATAGCATAACTTCGAAATTTAAATTTATATTTTTAAATCGCGCCATCGACCAATCAATTGTTTCGTCTGGCTGTAAAAGTGTTGTTATTTGACCATAATGAGTAATTGCTAAAAGAATATTTTGTATTTCTTTTCCGCCAACATTGTCTAGTGCTATATCTACCCCCCGATTATTTGTTAAGTTTAATATTTCTTTCATAACATTTTGTTTTTTATAATTAAGTATATAATCTGCACCCAATTTTTTTACAAAATCTGCCTTATGCTTGTTACTAATACTGGTAAATACTATTGATTCCTTATATTTTGCTAACTGAATTGCTATATGACCAACACCACCAGCACCAGCATTTATAAATATAGTTTTATTTTTTGTAAGTTGCGCATGGTTAAATAAGGCTTCCCATGCAGTAATAAGGACTAAGGGCGCCGCCGCCGCCTCAACAAAACTAAGCGATTCAGGTTTATGAGCTAAAAACCGTTGATTCAGTACTTTGTATTCAGCATAGTTGCCCTGTATTCCATCAAGCCCACCATGAAAGAAATAAACAGCATCACCTTTTTTTACTTTAGTAACTTTTGCGCCTATTCCCTCGACAATCCCAGATCCATCACAACCTAAAATTGCTGGAAATTTAGTTAAAGGATAACTCCCCGATCTGAGTTTAGAATCAATAGGGTTAACGCCTGCCGCTTTAATGCTAACAAGTACATCAAAATCATTATGGATATGAGGTTTTGTTATATTTTGGATTTGTAATTTTTTTGGATTCCCAATTGATTTTATTGAGATTACTTTCATTATAATTATAGCGATTGAATGACTTTATTTTTCATCGAGATACGCCTCAGCATCTAACGCAGCCATACACCCATTACCGGCAGAAGTAATAGCTTGTCGGTATATATGATCAGAAACATCACCTGCCGCGAAGACTCCTGGTATATTTGTTGAGGTTGCCTGTCCGTTGAGACCGCTTTTTGTTGTTATATATCCATTTTTCATATCCAATTGACCTTCAAATAATTTTGTATTTGGTAGGTGGCCAATTGCAATAAAAACACCTTTTAGCGCTAATTTTTTTGTCTTTTTATCAAGCGTATTTTTAATTTTTATTCCAGTAACACCTGTTTTATCCCCCAAAACTTCATCTAAAATAGAGTTCCACATAATAGATATATTCTTTTTCTTTAATAATCTATCGACTAGAATTTTTTCAGCGCGAAATTTATCTCTACGATGAACGACTACAACTTTCTTGGCTATATTTGATAGATAAAGGGCTTCTTCAATTGCGGTATTGCCGCCACCTATAACAGCAACATCAGTATCGCGATAAAAAAAACCATCACATGTTGCACATGCCGAAACACCGCGCCCTTTATAGTTATTTTCTGAAGGAATCCCCAGATACTTTGCTGAAGCCCCTGTAGCTATAATTAGAGCATCACAAGAATAAATACCTTGTTCTCCTGTCAATATAAGAGCTTTAGTAGATAAATTCGCTGCATTAATGTGATCAGAAATAACTTCGGTGTTAAATTGTTCTACGTGAGCAAGCATTCGATCCATTAGGTCTGGGCCTTGTAAACCATGGACGTCCCCCGGCCAATTATCCACGTCAGTGGTGGTAGTTAGTTGCCCTCCTTTTTGGAGCCCGGTAATTAATACAGGAGAAAGATTTGCACGTGCAGCGTATAATGCGGCTGTATATCCAGCTGGCCCTGATCCCAGTATAAGTAGCTTTATTTGGCGTTGTTCAATCATTAAATCTAGTGGCACCTAAATGCGGGTATGAACTGATATATTTGAGAATGCGATATGGTACGTTATCGCAGTATTATCAGCAAAAAAACTTAGAAAAGGTTTGTTTTAAAAAAATAAATGTTTAAATAATTCTATATTAATCATATAATTAAATACTTATATTGATAAAAAGGTTTAATGTGAAACAGGCAACTCGTAAATCAAAAATTGTACAACCTATATCTGATAAAGTAGTGAAAAATATCAGAGAAGTATTGGTCTTTGCGTCACTTATTTTTGCCTTATATTTGTTAATTTCACTATTTTCATTCAATGCAGATGATTCGGCATGGTCTTCTTCCGTCAGTAATGGCGACATTCAAAATCATGCAGGAGCTGTGGGCGCATATATTGCTGATTTTTTGTTATCAGTATTTGGCTACTTCGGTTATTTAATTCCCTTTCTTTTCTTAATGAGCGGATGGAGACTGTATCAGACGCGTTTAAATCAAAAAACTTTTGATCATTTTATATTTTCAATTCATTTAATAGGCGTATTAGTGTTATTCGTTGGGGGGTGTGGAATTTTATGGATGCACTTTAACGCAAATACCTGGCTACCTTCCGAAATTAGAGGGGCGGGGGGTATCGTAGGTTATACGGTAGGACCTGTATTATTAAAATTAACAGGGTTTGATGGTAGTACATTAATAATGTTAGCACTGTTTATGATAGGACTAACTCTATACACAGGTCTTTCTTGGCTTTTGGTAGTAGACTCGATCGGGAAGTTTGCTTTAAATGCAATTACCAAATTACGTAATAATTTATCTTCACTCAATGATTTTATTGAAGGGCGACGTGCTCGTAAAGATAGAAGTACTATTTTTAAAATTGAGCAGGACATTATTGAGCAACGTGATCCACTTAAAATTGAGCCTATTATTTCAGATTTAAAACCTAGTATTCGTTCTGTTATGGAAAAGCAGGAGAATTTATTTGAACCTGCAATGGAAACAGTTCTTCCGCCATTAAATTTATTAGATGAACCTGCAACTTCAATAGGACAATATTCAAAGGAAACGCTTGAAGCAATGTCAAGGCAAGTTGAATTAAAATTAAAAGATTTTGGTGTAGATGTGAAAGTTGTAGCAGTCCACCCCGGGCCAGTTATCACACGTTTTGAATTAGATCCTGCTCCCGGAATAAAAGGCAATCAAATTATTAATCTTTCAAAAGATTTGGCTCGTTCACTTGCGGTTGTAAGTGTGCGTATTGTTGACGTAATACCAGGTAAGCCATATATAGGGCTTGAAATTCCAAATGAAAATCGTGAATTAGTTACCTTGGGTGAAATCTTAAACACCAATCAGTATGAATCAATTAGTTCGCCATTAGCTCTAGCTTTAGGAAAAAATATAAGCGGAGTACCTGTTGTAACAGATTTAGATAAGATGCCTCACTTATTGGTTGCTGGCACGACGGGATCAGGAAAATCAGTTGCATTAAATGCAATGATACTAAGCTTGCTTTACAAATCAACCGCATCAGAAGTGCGGATGATAATGATTGATCCCAAAATGCTTGAATTATCAGTATACGAAGGTATTCCTAATTTATTATCACCTGTGGTTACGGATATGAAGGAAGCGGCAAACGCCTTACGTTGGTGTGTTGCCGAAATGGAAAGACGTTATAAACTTATGGCAAAACTTGGTGTGCGAAACATAAGCGGCTATAACCGTAAAGTTACCGAAGCAATAGATAAGGGACAGCCAATTTCTGATCCATTTTATATTCCCGTAACTGATGAAGATGAAATTCCTTATTTAGAAAAATTATCTTTCATAGTTGTTGTTATTGATGAGTTAGCAGACATGATGATGACTACAGGAAAGAAAGTAGAGGAATTAATTGCTCGACTAGCTCAAAAAGCTAGAGCAGCTGGAATTCATTTAATCTTAGCTACACAACGCCCTTCAGTTGATGTGATTACAGGTTTAATTAAAGCTAATATACCATGTCGTATTGCATTTCAAGTTTCATCAAAAGTTGATTCAAGAACAATCATCGACCAAATGGGAGCGGAACAATTATTAGGTCATGGTGACATGTTATTCTTGCCGGCCGGGACCAGTAATCCTGAGCGTATTCATGGCGCATTTGTTTCTGACGAAGAAGTGCACAAGGTTGTTGATAATTTAAAATCACTTGGTAGGCCTGAATATAACGAGGATATACTTCGCGGACCTAATGAGGGTGGTGCTGACGCAATACCAGGATTAGATGTTCCAAGCGAAGAGATGGATCCCCTATATGATGAAGCTGTTCGCATTGTTATAGAAACACGCAAACCATCAATTTCTTATATACAGAGAAGACTAAAGGTTGGTTATAATCGCGCAGCAAGAATAGTTGAAGAAATGGAAAAAAGCGGTTTAGTGGGGCCTCTTGAGTCAAATGGCAGTCGAGAAATACTAATTCCACCAACAAATGAATAATATGGCTAAGCTAAAATTAATATTATTTATCTTTATATATTTTTTTTCTGCAACACTAAGCAATGCTGAGAGCTTAAATGATCCATTACAAAATTTTTTAAAAAACCTCGAATCATTAGAAGTTAGATTCATTCAAAAATTAGTGAATGAAAATGGTGAGGAATTAGAAAAAACAGAAGGAGTATTATACCTTCAACGCCCAGAAAAATTTTATTGGCATTATCAAAAACCATACTCTCAAAAAATAATCTCTAATGGCAACATACTATGGATCTTCGATGAAGATTTAGAGCAAGTTACAGTAAAAAATATCGATAATAGAATTGATGAAACACCTGCTGGAATTATATTAGGGAATAAATCTATTCAAGAACATTTTGTTCATTTAAATATGGGTGTAATAGACGGTTATGATTGGGTGGAATTAACACCAAAAAATCTTGAGGCTCAATATAAAAATATAAAAATGGGCTTTGATGGAGATAAATTAGGAATGATGATAATAACTGATAATCTGGAGCAAACTACCCGTATTGATTTTAGTGATTTTAAAAAAAATATTACTTTATCATCAAGCATTTTCAATTTTGAAGTTCCAAATAATGTTGATATTTATGATGAAAGAAAATAATTATTTTAACCACCAAAATATAATCTATTAATTCATCATGAAAATAAATGATTATCGACCACTTGCCGATAGAATGCGTCCCGAATCAATTGAATCATATATTGGGCAAAAACATATTTTAGATATCGGAAAACCTCTGAGACAAGCTATTGAACAAGGGAGTTTACACTCAATGATCTTTTGGGGTCCTCCTGGTACTGGAAAAACAACATTAGCAAGATTAATTTCTAAATCATGTAATGCTCAATTTCTTACTCTTTCTGCTGTTTTAAGTGGTGTAAAAGATATACGAACAGCTATTGACAAAGCACATCAATACAGAGATGTTTACAATAAAGATACAATACTGTTCGTCGACGAAGCACATCGATTTAATAAAACACAACAAGACGCATTTTTACCTTATGTTGAAGATGGTACGATTGTATTTATTGGTGCAACAACAGAAAATCCATCGTTTGAACTTAATAACGCACTATTATCCAGATTACGAGTTTATGTTCTAAAACCATTATCGGAAAAAGAAATAAATGAGATTCTTATTCAAGCCTTAACTGATAATGCGAATGGATTATCAAAACATGAATTGAAAATAGATGAGAATGCATTGTTGAAATTATCAAAAGTTGCTGATGGCGATGCACGACGAGCACTTAATTTATTAGAGATTGTATCCGATTTTGCTGAAAATAAAATAGTCACGCAAGAGCTAATTAATAATGTATTAAAAGATGGATCGTTAAGGCGTTTTGATAAAAGTGGTGAAGCATTCTATGATCAAATCTCTGCTTTACATAAAGCTGTAAGAGGCTCAAATCCAGACGCATCACTTTATTGGTTTGTGAGAATGATTGACGGAGGCTGCGACCCTTTTTATATTATTCGACGTGTTGTTCGAATGGCATCCGAAGATATTGGTAATGCTGACCCAAGAGGTGTCAGACTGGCATTAGATGCATGGGAAACACAGGAACGTTTAGGCTCGCCAGAGGGCGAGCTAGCTATCGCACAAGCCATCGTATATCTTGCCTGTGCTGCTAAAAGTAACGCTGTTTATAAGGCATTTAATTTAGCAATGAAAGACGCTAAAGAATTAGGATCGTTGGATGTACCTCTCCATTTACGTAACGCTCCAACAAAACTAATGAAAGAGCTGGACTATGGTAAGGATTATCGATATGCGCATAACGAAACTGATGCTTACGCAGCAGGCGAAAATTATTTTCCAGATGATATGAAATCAAGAGAGTATTATCATCCCGTTAATAGAGGATTGGAGATTAAAATTGCGGAAAAGCTAGCGATTTTAAGAGATCGAGATAAGCTAGCCAATAAATAAAAATTATGATGAGTATAATATCTATAGCAATAGGCGGTGCTGCAGGTTCGTTATGTAGGTACGGTATGTCGAATGGAATTTATTTATTATTAGGCAGAAGTTTTCCGTATGGCACATTAGCCGTAAATATACTTGGATCATTCATAATGGGAAGCGTTTACATTTTGATGATTGAAAGAGCAAGTGTTAGCGAAGAGTTACGTGCTGGAGTCACAATTGGTTTACTTGGCGCTTTCACTACATTTTCAACATTTTCAATTGAAACTATAAATCTAATTGAATCAGGCG
>PVBE010264552.1_pt1 | contig 21513 bp, 16 predicted proteins | sample 1631181 | NCBI WGS metagenome assembly PVBE01 (sample SAMN08397723, study PRJNA350692) | Marine metagenome, whole genome shotgun sequencing project. | isolation source: water | place: Pacific Ocean | collected 2012-04 | reverse complement strand
CGCATCGGTGACTGGTACGAGCAGGGCAACTGGTACCGCGGCGGCGCCGAGCAGATGCTGTTCTTCTCGTGGCTCTACGGCGTCCAGAACACGCAGCGTCCGCGGTTCGATCGGGACACGCCTCGCGAAGACATGGTCCGACTCTCGCGGTACTTCGACCTCGCCCCCGAGATGCCGAAGGTGGACTGGCCCAAGGCGTTCTGGCATCTCCCCGTCGAGGATCTGATGCGGAGCGTGGGCGGCCCGAAGGGCATCTTCGCGGATCGCGCACCGGTCAGAACCGGCGGGCGCATGATCCAACGCAAGCCCGATGATCCCGCCTGGTACAAGGGGGGGCTGTACCACGATGACGAGCCGTTCGGCGTTCCCAGCATGTGGTTCATGTCCTGGTACGACGTGTCCGTCGGTCCGAACCTGGCGCTCTTCAATCACGTGACGAAGAAGGGCGTCGACGCGGAGACGCGCGAGAATCAGTTCGCGGTGGTCGCTCCCGTCGCGCACTGTTCGTTCACGCGGGCGACGGCGAACACCGTCGTGGGCGAGCGGAGCATGGGCGACGCACGCTGGGACTACAACAAGCTCATCTACTCGTGGTGGGACCACTGGCTAAAGGGCGAGGACAACGGGATCACGAAGAAGCTGCCGAAGGTCCGGTACTTCACGATGGGGGCCAACGTGTGGAACACGGCGAGTTCCTGGCCACCACCGGATGTGGAGACGGCGACCTACTACCTGGAGTCCCAGGGCAACGCCAACACCTCGCGCGGCGATGGCAAGCTGACGACCGTGTTCCCCGGGAAGGACCGTCCCGACTCGTTCTCCTACGATCCCGCCGATCCCGTGCTCTCGCGCGGCGGCAACGTCTGCTGCACGGGTGGTGCGATCAAGGCCGGGTCCTTCGATCAGCAGCGCGTCGAGGCCGAGCGCAAGGACATCCTCGTCTACACGACGGAGCCCTTCGCGACGGGGGTGGAGGTCAGCGGCTCCATCGAGGTCGTGCTCTTCGTGTCTTCGGATGCCAAGGACACCGACTTCACCGTGAAGCTCCTCGATGTCTATCCTGACGGTCGCGCGTACAACCTGGACGAGACGATCCAGCGTGTGCGCTATCGCGAGGGCTACGACAAGTGGGTGTTCATGAAGCCCGGCGAGGTCTACGAGGTCAAGATCGGTCCACTCAGCACGTCGAACTTCTACAAGGCGGGCCACCGCCTCCGTATCGAAGTGTCGAGCTCCAACTTCCCGCGGTTCACGAGGAACCTGAACACCGGCGGCAAGAACTACGACGAGAAGGTGGGCGTGGTCGCGCGCAACACGGTGCACCATTCGAAGGAGTATCCGTCCCGTATCCGAGTGCCGCTGCGCAGGCGGTAGACCCGAATTGACGGGTCGTTGCCCCGCGGCTCGCCGCGTGCCGGTGTGTGGTGCGACTCGTCTGCCTGCGTCAGGATGCGCGTGCTCCGCGATGTGTCCGCCCGCCCTATCGAATCCGTCCGGTGGCCGCGAGACGGCACGCCGTCCGCTGTCCGTTCGCGGACCCGCTCTACCGCGAGGACTCGAACCTCCCCTGGTCGCTGATCCCGGGGGCTCGTATCGAGACGAGCATCGAACACCGGGCTCTCTCTCGTCCGGTCGCGGCGGCGCGACGCAACATCATCGAAAGCGGACCATGAGTGGTCCCGCAACCAGGTCGCGCAGGCACGGTCGCCGTGGCTGCGAGCAAGCGTGGAGGACACCTATTTCGGCAGTTCTTCGAGCGTGATGTCCTTGAACATCACGTGTACTTCCTGGCCAGCGTGCATCTGGAGGCCGAAATGGCCGCTCGGACGGCTGGTGTCCTTCTTCAGCTCGGCGGTCTTCGTGCCATTGACGTGAACGGTGATGGCCACCCCGTTGGCGGTGATGGTCATCTCGTTCCAGTCGTCCCCTTTGACGATCTTCCGTTCCAATTCGGCGGTGGGCCGGTCGAGCCAGCCGCGGCCATAGCTCTCGTAGATCCCGCCATTGCCGCTACCGACCGGGCCGACCTGCACCTGCATGCCCTTGGCCTTTTCGGGTTCTTCAATGAGTGTGCGAACATAGAAACCGCTGTCACCGGAAATGCACTTGAACCGGAAGCTGACGGTGAAGTTCGCGTAGGTCGCGTCGCTTATCAGCAACCCATAGAGCTTCGTCCGATCAGCCCGACCGACGAACGCGCCCTTCTCCACCGTCCACCTACCATCACCGACGGTGTGCCAGCCAGCGAGGGTCTTGCCGTCGGACAGCGGCGTTGTTCCTGCCGACGGGGAAGTCATCGTCTGGCATGCAGTCAGCATCAGGGAAGATGCGATGAGAGGAAGAACGACGCAAGCTGGCTGGTTCATGGAGTGGACACTGGATGGGAATGATGCACTTGCCGCAACAGACAGTCTCTCGAAAGCGTGTTACCAGAGCGCTTCTTCAAACCAACAGGTGGTAGACGGGCCGTCGCACGCAGCGATGCTCACCGAGGAGGAGACGCAGACGAAGTGTTCTGCCCGCCGCGATGCCCGAATCCCATTGTTCCGCCCACCGCATCGAGACCCTCGCCGACACGGACCGCGGCATCCGCGAGGGCTCCTACCGTTCCAAGCGCAGGTCTCGCCCGGGTTTGGGTAGTCAGTTCGCGGTGCCGAGCATCCGGGAACTGATGAGATGGTCGCCGCCGCCTCGCGGGCCTCGGAAGCAACCGCGGCGACGGCCACCGAGTCAAAGGAGTGGCTGAACACGGTGATCCGGTGTCGTGGCCCGGCACCCTGATGGTCGCCGAATCGCCTCAGCTGGTTCTTCGGGCACCGCGAGCGATCTACTTTCCGTCGCGATCCGGCGCTGACGCCGCCGGCTCCTCCTGCGCGGACGCCCGGAGCAGGGTCTCGACGTCCACCTTCAGCTGGTCGAAGGCAGCCTGCATCTTGACGTCGTAGTAACCGCGAATCTGCAGCTTCTCATCGATGAGTACAAAGCGCGTACCGTGGAGAACGGTGCTGATGTTCTGGTGCTTCTTCAGGTCGAGTCGGTGCCGGGCGTCGGCGATGGTCACGTTCAGCCCCTTCTCGACGGCGCTCTTGACCTCCTCGAAGGGGCCGGTGAGGAAGTGCCAGCGCTTCTCGTTGGCACCGTACCTCTTGGCATACCGGGCCAGGACCTCCGACGTGTCGTGCTCTGGATCGATGCTGAACGAGACCAGGAGGGACAGGGAAAGGCCCGCGGTCGCGGCCTCGAACTCCGCCATGCGCAAGGTGACCCGCGGGCACAGGGTCGGACAGCGGGTGAAGATGAAGTTGGCGATCCACACGCGTCCCCTCAGCTGCCTCGAGCCGAAAGCCGCGCCGGCCTGGTCCCGCAGCTCGAAGTCCCCCACCTGCGCCAGGATCGGTGGGATCCCGGTGGCCCGCCGGGGGGTGGGCGCGGACAGGTCCGGTTGCAAGAAGGGCACGGCGATCATCATCGCACCGATGAGAGTCGCGGCGAACAGGATCGGCTTGCTCTTCTTGGGAGCGTTCATCTTTGCACCCGGGGTGACACGGACGATGCGCTCGAGGACGCGAAAGGAGCCGCTGACCATGGCGATGGGCAGCAGGAACATCACGACCGCCGAGATGTAGTAGGCCCAGCGCACGGCGTCCTCGCCGAAGAAGCAGGAGGAACACGCCAGGGGCAAAGAGAGGGACATCATGGGAATCACGGCTGGGACGGTGTCTCCCAGAGGTAGACCAGCGCGTAGAGCACGGGCCAGATCCCGACGACGAAGAACCAGAACAAGCGTATGGCCAACAACCCGTCGTGGTTCTGCGGCGTGTAGCGCCCGCGGCCCATGTTGCGCAGGACCAGGCCCAGCGCGATCAGCGCGCCGACAACGTGCGCGGCATGCGTTCCGATCAAGACGTAGAACAGACCACCGTACAGGTTGTTCGCCGTCGTCAGGCCGTGGTGGATCAACTGCGTCCACTCGTAGCCCTGGATCGCCACGAACGCGACGCCGAGGAGAAAAGTGGCCTGCAGCCACTGCCTGGCCTGCTCCGCGTTGTTGCCGAGCAAGTCGCGACGGGCGCGCCAGATCGTGTAGGCGCTCGCGAGCAGGGCCAGGGTGTTGATCCCGGTGATCATCAACGGCAGGCGTGGTTGGTCCACGGGAGGCCAGACACCCGCATGACTACGCAGCACCACGAACGAACTGATCAAGCCGCTGAAGAACATCACCTCGCTCAGCACCAGCAGCGCCGTGCCGAGCACCGCGGAGGGAATCCGCGGGCGGCGCGTGTCGCCGTGAGCCGGGAGGTGAAGCGATGCGTCGTGTGCCATCTCTGAATCCGGGTCAGTGTCCCTTCTTGGGCGGCTCGCCGTGGTTGGATTTCTTCAGGCCATCCTCGGCGACCTTCTTCGCCGCATCGTTCTCCCAGTTCTGTCCTCGGTGGTTCATGACGTCGCCGGCGGTGCCGGCGAAAAACAGGACGACGCAGGTCAGCGAGGTGATCAGGATGTAGTGGGCGACCCGCTTCTCGATGGTGACATGCATGAAGTGCTTGATCACCAGGAAGGCCTTGACGATGGCGATTCCGAAGGCAGCGGCGAGCGTGACCCACTGCATGGTGAGCGCCTCGCCGACGAAGGGGCCGGCGACACTGACTACCAGCAGGGCCACCAGGATGGTCCAGACCTTGACGTAGTTCGTGCTGTGCCCGCCCTGGTCGCCCCCGCCGTGGCTGTGTTCGTGATCAGTCATGGTTGGTTCTCCTGGCTATTTGGCAATGTAGAGCAACGGGAAGAGGAAGATCCAGACGATGTCGACGAAGTGCCAGTAGAGGCCGACGAACTCGACTCTCTGCAGGTTCTCGCCGCGCTTTGCCGCGGCCGCCACGAAACCCATGATCACCATGCCGCCGAGGACGTGGAAACCGTGCAGGCCGGCAGCGACGTAGTAGAAGGGCCAAAAGCCCGGAGAAGTAATCGTGTAGCCGTTCTGGATCTCGATGGTCCACTCGACGGACTTCACCGCCAGGAACACGCCACCACCGACGATGGTGAGGAGGAGCATCTTCCCCGCCTTCTTGCCGTCGCCCGCCTCCGCCGCCCGGTGAGCGAGGACCGCGGTCAGACTCGAGGTGAGCAACACGAGGGTGTTGAACGCACCTGCCCAGACGTTGGTGTGTGCTGCCTGGTCGGCCCACTCAGGATGTCCGAGGCGGTGCATCACGTAACTGGCGAGGAGCCCCCCGAAAATCACGATCTCGGAAGCGAGAACCCACCAAATCGCGAGGCGTCCCGTCGGGATACCCGTCACGGAGCGAGTGGTTGCGATAGGTCTTTGCATTGGCCGTTTGGTGTTTGCTACCTAGGAGTCCGGGTCACTCTGCACCCAGTAGTCCTCTTCGCGACCCGGCGAGCTGAACTCGTAGGGGCCGCGATAGACGGTGGGCAGTTCGGCGAAGTTGCCGTGCGGAGGAGGAGAGGGGACGGTCCACTCGAGGGTGTTGGCCTTGAACGGATTCATCTCCGCCTTCCTGCCCTTTCGGATGCTGGCGAAGAAGTTGTAGAGGAAGATGATCTGCGCGAGCAGCATCACGATCGTGGCGATGGTCGCGACGACGCGCAGCGTCTGCATGCCGGGGGCCATCAACTCGTCGAACTGGTTGTAGTTGAAGATGCGGCGGTGCTGGCCGGCGAGACCGAGCAGCATCAGCGGCACGAAGACGACGTTGAACGAGATGATCGTCAACCAGAAGTGCACCTTGCCCAAGCCCTCGCTCAGGTGCCGCCCGAACATCTTCGGGAACCAGTACGTCACCCCCGCAAACACGGCGATGATTGAGATCGGGAAGAAGGTGTAGTGGAAGTGCGACAGCACGAAGTAGGTGTCGTGCAGGTAGATGTCAGAGCCGCTGGAGCCGAGGAAGATGCCGGTCACGCCTCCGAACAGGAACTCGGCGATGAAGGCCAGACCCCAGAGCATCGGCACCGTGAAGGAGATCGATCCCTTGAACAGGGTGGCGATGAAGACGAACACGAGTTCGGCGATCGGGATCGAGATCAGCACCGTGGTCACGGTGAAGATGTTCGCCGCCCGCGGGTCGATTCCCGCCACGAACTGGTGGTGAGCCCACACGAAGAAGCTCAGCACGCCGGTCGCGACCGCCGTGTAGAGCACCGTGTCGTAGGCGAACAGCTTCTTGCGCGAGAACGTGGTGATGACCTCGGCGACGACTCCCATCGCCGGCAGGAGAACCACGTAAACCTCGGGGTGTCCGAAGAACCAGAACAGGTGCTGCCACAGCAGCGGGTCGCCGCCGACTCGCGGGTCGTAGAAGCCGCTCTGCACGACCTGGTCGAACAGCAGCATGAAGGCTCCCGCGACCAGTGGCCCGACCGACAGCATGAACATGATGCTGGCGATGACGATCATCCAGACGATCATCGGGATGTCCCGGGCCTTCATGCCCGGCGCCCGGGAGTTCATCGTGGTGGTGATGAAGTTGATGCCGCCCAGCAGGAAGGCCACGAACTCCAACGCCACCGCGAGCACCCAGAGTATGGAACCCAGGGGGGTCAGGCTGTACTCCGCCGCGGAGGACAGCGGGGGATACGCTGTCCAGGCGCCACCAAACGCTCCACCAGGCACGAACCAGGACGCCATCAGCACGACGGCGCTCGCGAAGAAGATCTGGAAGCTCAGCCGGTTGATCCGCGGGAAGACCATGTCGTCGCAACCGATCATCAGCGGGATCAGGAAGTTGCCGAATGCCGCGATGAGCACCGGCATGGCCACCCAGAAGATCATGATCGTGCCGTGCTGGGTAACCAGCGCGTTGTACTCACCGGCCGACACGACGCCGAAGCCCGGGACGGGTTCGCCGGGGTAGGCCAACTGCATCCGGAACACGTAGGCGAAGAAACCACCGACCAACGCCATCAGCATCCCTGTGAACAGGTACTGCATCGCGATGACCTTGTGGTCCGTGGAGAAGAGGTACTTCGACGCGAAGCCCTGTGGGCCGTGGTCGTGCGCCGCCTCGTGGGGGCTGATAGCAGCTGTGTCGGTCATGACTGGTTACTTCCCGTTCTCCGCGAGCCAGGCCGCGTGCTGTTCCTTGGAGTGGACCTTCAGCTTGCCGCTCATCACGCCATGCCCGATGCCGCACATCTCGGCGCACTGGATGTCGTACTGCTTGCCGGCAAAGCCATCGAGGACCTTGAACCAACCCTTGATCGTGCGCCCGGGGACAGCGTCCTGCTTGAGCCGGAAGGCCGGGACGGAGAAACAGTGCACGACGTCCTTCGACGTCAGTTCGAAGTGATAGGTGACCCCCTCTTCGACGAAGAGGTTGTCCGTGATCGTGACGTCATCCGCGGTGTCGAGCTTGCCGTCGGCGCCGGGGTGCACGAAGGTCCAGGACCACTGCTGCGAGACGACGCGGATGGTGCGGTCCGCGGCGGGCAGGTCCTGCTTGATGTCGTACCACACGCGGATTGCACCGACGATGATGAAGACGTCGCAGAGGAGGACCAGGATGTGCGAGGTCTGGATCCACTTCTTGACCTCTTTCTCCTTGCCGATGTAGTAGCCCGCCCTCGGGTTGGCCGAAGCGCGGTACTTGAAGAGCAGCAGGAAGAAGACTCCTTCTGCGAGAAAGAACCAGAACCCGACCAACACCGCGATCAAGATGATCAGGCCGTCGACGTCTGCGGCGTAGGTCGAAATCGCCTCTGGGAAATCCATGTCGGACTAGACCTCGGCGCTGATGACGAAGATGAAGAAGGCCGCGAGGAACAACACCGCGCCGGCCACCGTGGGGTAGAAGGTCCACTTGGCGACGACCTCCCAGTCCGGGAGATCGCCTTGCCGAGTCTGAGGAGTGTCAGCCATGGTCTTTATTCCTTGTTACCGAGGGTGTTGATGTAGGCGATGACGTCTTTCACCTGCGAACCCGTCAGGGTCGTCGACATGGAGCGCATGGTCGCGCCCCAGGTGTCGCCCTTCGCCGCGCCCCTGCGGCCGTGCACGTAGTGCTCGAGTTGGGCGAGCAGGTACCAGTCGTGCGTCCTGGTCAGCGCCGGCGCGTGGAGGGCCTGCAGCCCCTCACCGGTCGGGCCGTGGCAGGACATGCAGAGTTTGTAGGCGACCTTGCCCTTCTCCGGATCTCCCCCGGTCAGCGTCGGCTCGGGACGCACGACCGGCATCGCGGCGATGTACTTGGCAACGGCTTCGATGTCGCCTTCCAGAAGCAGCGTGCGGGCCATGGGACGCATTCGCTGGCCGGGGAGATCGGAGTAGTGGTAGCCCCGCCTGGCGGTCACGAAACCCTCGAGCTGTTCCCTCAGATACCACTCCTCCAGGCCGGCGATGGCCGGCGCCTCGAGGTGTGGCTGTCCCTGCCCTTTGGAACCGTGGCACGGAATGCAACTGCCGAACAACGCGCGACCGCGGCCTTCGGCACCGACTGCCTCCGAGCCGCAACCGGGCAGGCCCAGCAGCGCGAGAGGGAGCAACAGACCGAGGAGCCCGGGGCGCTGAGAACGAGTCGGAATCGACACCATGTTGGATCCGCGCGAGGCGCTGGCTGGGGGAAGTCGTCGCTGGCGGGGCTGTTGACCCCGAGCCGCAAGAATCACCCCAGAATCGCCTCGGCGAGGCGGAACACGGACCGGTGCTCCAGGGGTGCGGGGACTTGCTTAAACGCTGCGGCTATTAACATCAAGCGTATACTTCGCTCCCCAAAGCCGGGGGCTCTCCATCTCTATCGCTAACGGTAGTTGGATGGCCAACGCCCGTTCCCCGGACAACTGTGATGACCTGGCGCTTCCGCGTCGCCGACGGGCGACCGGGCATTACTAAGGGACTCCGTCGCCTCCAGTTCGGCGAAGGAGCGTTTCTTCCAACCACTATGTGTAAGGTCGTCCGCGCTCGAACCAGGATGCTGAAACCGATCAGGACCTCGGCCCGAGAGCACAACCAGGAGCGCGAGAGGACGAGCCTGTGGGCATAGGCAAGACAGTACTGAGGTTCCGACAGGAGCGGGGCATCACCCAGAGTGAGCTCGGCCGGCAGGCCGACCTCGCTCCCTCCTACATATCACGCATCGAGAATGGACGGGTCCAACCTTCGACGGCCACTCTCGGTCGCATCGCTGCCGCCCTGAAAATCACCCTCGCGGATCTGCTGACCCTCGCGCCGGGGGGCGGAGTTCCGTCTCCCGGTCGCTGTCCGATCAGCAGCTCGGGGACCTGCATCGGCGTACAACTCCGCAGCAACCGCGGCCGCCGGCCCAAGAACGAGAAGTGGGCCTACGGCGAAGAAGAGCTGCACCTGCTTCGCATCACCGACCAGCTCGCCCACCACGGCGCAGGTGAGATCCGCACGGCACTGCGCGTGTTTCTCGAGGCCCTCCTGGAGCGTGCCCGCAAGACGCGCTGACCCGATCCCCCACCACGCCTCCCTCTAGCAGCGGGGCCCGGCAGCGACTCACCGCTGGCTCGCCGCCTACTCGAGACTGCCGACGCGTTGCCCGACCCAGATCACACCGCAGAAGATCACCGCCAGGCCGAGACAGACGAACCCGACCTCGATGCCGAGGGCGTCCGGCGGCAACCAGAGGTTCTCACAGACCAGCTCCGCGACGAAGAAGAGCGCGAAGTACCCGACGAGTAGCTTCGGCCTTCGCCAGGTCTGAAACCGGAAGGCGAAGATCGAAGTCATCGCCGCGGCGATCGCGAATGCGACAAAACACTGGGTCATCGGTAAGCAGGGGTGCGGAAGGGTGAACTGGCTCGGGAGCCCGAGTCACGGACAAGATCGTACAGCCTTGCCTTGCACCACTCCGAGTTCTGGAGCGTGACGCCGTCAGGATCGCCGAGGGCCGGAAGCGGGGCAATGCCAGGCGGAAGAAGAACAGGGGCAAGGACAAGAAAGACGCCGGCGGGAAGTGCGGGGAGACCCGGAAGACCGCGGGGCCTGGGCTCGGACCGCGATCCGCTGACTGTTCATCCGCGTCGTCTGCGTCCGGCTATCCCGGTCCCGGACGTCCCAGCACACAGTAGAGGCCATTCGAAGCCCGGAACTGGGGCGTTGCGCCGGCGCTGAACCACCACATCTGCAAGTTGACGCTCACTCCGTCGAGAGTCGGCAGGTTCGGCACGGCAACTGGGTGAGAGAACTTCGACTGAGTCGTGTACGCGACGAACAGGGACGCCGGAGTCAGGAAGGCGACGAAGTCGTAAACACCTTGGGGGCGCGACGACTGGACCGCCTGCTCGGGGACCTCCGCGTGGTATCGCAACTCTGAGCGGCGTGATCGACGACGAGCAGCGCGTAGTGCGTGATCAAGCCTCGCGCTGTCCAGACGTCGACGGCAAAGAAGTCGGTAGCCCATCCGACCGCCTCACTTCTTCGCCAGGCCCTCGAGGTAATCGAGCAGACTCGCCACCTCCTTCACGGTGAAGGTGCTCATCAGGCCAAGCGGCATGACCGAGGTCTCCAGGGTCTCTCGCTCGGCGATCTGGCTCTTCGCGACTACATGTTCCTTGCCCTCGACGTCACGCAGGGTGATCTGCTTGCCGGCTTCCTTGACCGCGAAGCCGACCAGCGTGGTCTCGTCCTCCAACTCGATGTACTGCGTCGCGAAACCCTGGGCGATCGTCTTGTTGGGCATCAGGATCGACTCGGCGAGCACCCGTCGGCGGTAGATGCTCGCGATGTTGCCGAGGAACGGCCCCTTTGGCGCCTGGCTCTGATCGACGGTGTGGCAGGTGGCGCACGCCCCGCGGATGAACACCGCCTCGCCGAGCGCCGGGTCGCCCTTGAACTTCACCACCCTTGCGAGAGCCTCCGCCGGTTGCAGCGTGTGGATCTTTGCGGACTTGTCGGCGCCGGGAGCCGGGACGCGGAGTCGCTTGGCGGCGGCCCGCGCCGCCTTGGCCACCACCGGATCGGAGTCCTTCCGCGCCGCGTTGATGCGCGCGTCGAGGAAGTGGTTGCCGTGCCGCGCCGCGACATCCATCAGCACCGCGCGACGCTGTGAGTTCTGCCAGGCCAGACCGATCGTCTGCGTCGCGTGGGCCCGCGCCTTCGCCGGGACGTTCTTGCGCGACGCCAGTTCGAGCAGACCGGCGTGCGCCCAGCGTGCCTCGCCGGACCCGACGTTGGTGGCCGCGCACTTCGCCAGCGCGATGTGGCGACTGGCGAGCTTGCCGTTCTTGAGGAACGCGTTGCGCCCGGCCTGCTTGACCTTGCGCGAACCCTTGCCGTTCTCGAGCATCGCCAGCGCGCCCAGCGTCGCCGGGAGGGCATCCCAATGATCGACGCGAGCCAGGCAGGCGACGACCTGCGCCAACACTTCGGGCCTCGTGTTGGCGTTGCGCGCGGCCGCGAGCAGCATCGGCACCGCCCGTGCGGGAATCGATTTCACCGTGGCGAGTTGAGCGATGGCGACCGGCGCGTGCGTCGCGTCGGCAATCGCGAATTCGATGACGCGCTCGATGGCACGGTCGAACGGCACGCGGTTACGACTCATCTCGCCCACAAGGAACGCGGTCTCGATGGGACCCGCCGCGTTGAGAATGTCGATGAGCGCCGTGAGGATCCTGGGCGATTCCTTCCAGGCCACCAACTGGTAGTACGGACCGCGCGTGTCCGGACGCGTGCCCCAGCTGGCGCCCTTCCACTCGCCCTCGCGGTGGTAGAGGCGACACAGCGCGGACAGCATCGGCTTCCGCGACACCAGCGATCCGCCACTGGCGAGCCGATCGACCAGGCCCGTCACGACGCCCGCACTGTGCATGCGCATCAGCGCGTGGGCGGCACCGCGCCGCTGGGCCTCGCTCGCCGACGAACGATCGAGAATCGCGAAGCAGGCGTCGCTCGCATTCAGCATGGCGAGGGCGCGAAAGGCGGTGTGCGCGATAACTGCGTCCGCGTCGCCGAGCGAAGCGGCGATCTGGTCGGCGGCCGCGATGAGTCCCTGGCGGGTCGCACCGATGATCGACTCGACGCGCGTGCGCGGGTCGGAGCTCTTCATGCTGGCGACGAACGCCGCGAGCGGCGCGGGGCCAGCTTCGCCACGCGTGCGGCGATCGATGCCCATGTCGCCAAGCGCCCGAACGACGAAGGGAAGCACCGCCTCGTCGGCCAACAGCGGCGCGACGGCGCCGGCCACGGCGGCGCTGCGACGACTGTCAACACCCCGCTGGGTGATCGCGTAGAGCGCCGCGACGCGAGCGCGGAGTTCCTTCGAGCGATCACCGGCGCAAGCGACCAGCGCGCGCGTGGTCGCGGCATCATCGGGTCGACGCAGCAAGGTGCGCTGCGCGGTGAGCGCGCGAATGTGACTCGGTGAACCCAGCAGCGCGATGAGCTTCGCCGTCGACAACTCGTCGAACGCCGGCAGCGGCGTCGGTCGATAACCCTTCGGACTCACGCGAACGATGTAGCCGACGTCGGGCCCTTTCCAGTTGAACGTCGCCGGCCCCTTCCAACTCGCCTGGTAGACGTGACTCATGCCATCGACGTCGGCGTCGGTCGGACGCGTCATCTTGACGAAGGTCTTCGGGGCCGATGTCTCGGCGAAGGTCGAGCCGCGGCGCGCGACCGTGTGGCGGTAGAGCGAGGCGCGGCCCCAGTCACAGGTGAACGGCGCGTGGTTCCACTCGCCCGGAAACCCTGGTTCGTGGATGTAGACCGATCCACAGCCGGAGCCGCCGCCGTAGTCGGCCAGCGGCTGCACGTGCTCGTCGCGGAAGTTCTTGTAGAGGCGCGGATAGCCATGGTCCTCGAGACCGCTGAAGTAGTGCAGCCGAACGTCCCAGCCGCCACCGTCGTTGGTGTTGTCGCGCGCGAACATGTCGAGGAGCGGACTCATCGGCGTGCCGAGGATGTTGCGCGTACCCGTCGCGAAGATCTCCAGACCACTGCCGTCGGGGCGGAAGCGGATGACTCCCCCACCGCGATGTTGCAGGTGCCGCCCATCGGTGCCGACCGCATCCAGAAAGCCAAAGTCACCACCGGCGATGTAGATCCAGCCGTCGATACCGAGTTCCAGACCGTTGGTCGTGTGATCCGCCGGGCGCTTGTCGAAGCCGAACGCGATCCCCGTGATCAATCGCTTCGATTCCTCGGCCACGCCGTCGCCATCGCGGTCGAAGTGCACGCTGATGTGCGGCGGGTGCAGCAGGTAGAGCCGGTCGTGATCCCAGACCAGACCGCGCGGCGAGTCGACGTTCGCGACGAACTCGGTCACCTGGTCGGCGCGTCCGTCGCCGTCGGTGTCGCGCAGTCGAAGCACGCGACCGCGATCGGGGTTGCGTCCGAGCGAGCCATTGCCGTCGCTGGACACGTAGAGATCGCCGGCCGGCGAGGCGGCGACGTAGACCGGGTAGTTGGCGGTCGCGGCAGGCGCGAACAGGGTCACGTCGAATTCCGGCGGGACCTTCACGTCCGCCATGATCGCAGATTCCTCGGCGGCGGTCAGCTTGACGATGCGCGGCTTGACGTTGCCGCTCCTGGCGTAGGGATCGTTCCTGGCGTTCCGACGCGCGCGGGCGCCCTTCTTACCCTTGCCGCTGGCGCCGGCGTTCTTCGGGAAGATCGACTTCAACCCCTTGGCCTTCACGGTGACCTCGAACAGACTGGCCCAGTTCCGGGCACCGGTGATGGTGATCTTGATGAAGCGCGTCGAGACTCCGGCGAAACTGTGCCGACTGTCACCTGCCGGTGACTTCTTCGTGGCGTCGGCCAGCGTCCGGAAACCCTTCCCGTCGACGCTGCCCTCGATTCGGTGAAGGTAGCGCTGACCGGGCTTCTCCCAGACGATGCTGATCGCTTCGAGGGGGAACGACTTGCCCAGGTCCAGCTGCAGCCACTGCGGTTTGCTGTCGTCCACGGCGCACCATCGCGTCTCCGGATTGCCATCGATCGCCATCCACGGATCGCGGCCGCCCTGGATGGTGCTGGCGGTAGCGACCACCAGGGTCGCGCCCTTGGGAGCTGCGTCCATCGCCTGGCCCTTGCCCTTTCGATTCCGCTTGCCCTTGCCCTTGCCCTTCGCGTTGCCCGCCTTGCCGGCCTTGCCGGCCTTGCCGGCCTTCGCCTTCACGAAGGTGATCTTGTTCGGACCCTTGTACGGCTTCAAGTGCTCGTCGTTGAGCTTGTTGCAGGACCACAGCAGCCCGCGGGTGACCATGTCGAGGTAGCGCGGGTCGGCGACGGTCGCCGTGTTGTGCCCGATCGTCGTGCTGAAGGTGCGCGCGCCGGACTTCTCGTTGGTCCAGGCCACGACGGTCTGCACGCTCTTGTTCCCCCGCTTTTGCGTACCGACCGCGATCGGATGGGCGCCGAACAGCTTCACGTTGTTGTAGAGTTCCTCGTTGATCGTCGTCCAGTTCCTCAGCGGCTTGACGATCGGGTGGCCGGGATCGATGAACTGAATCTCGATCGGTCGCTGGGGCCCGTGGCCGCTGGACTGCAGGCCGAGGTGCCGGAACCACTTGTCGGTGCCGGTGCGGAAGCTGTGCATCGCGCAGTGCAGGTGGATCGCCGGGATCTTCTGGTGGACGTCCAGAATGTGCTGCAGCGTCTTCAGGTTGCGATTGCTGGCCGCGCACTCGTCGTGAATGATCACGTCGTAGCCGGCCGCCCACTCGGGGTCATCGTAGAGCGGCAGCGGCGGATTGGTCGACCTGTCGTCGGTCCAGAACACGTCGACCTGCACGTTGGCCCGCGCCTGGATGCCCTTGTAGAGCACCTCGTGCTGCCTCTTGTAGTCGTGACAGCAACCGCCGGTCACCAGAAGGGCCTTGAGCCTGGCACGCGGCTTCGCGTTCTTGGCGTTGGTATCGGCCTTGGCCTTGGTCTTCTCCGCGGCCTGGGCCTGCGCGGGGTGACAGGAAACGCCGAGAGCCAGCGCGGCGAGAAGGAGTAACCGGGCTGCGTGCATGATCTGCTGAGTAGGGTCAATGAGTGAGGGGCCGACAGCGTAGTCGGGCGGACGACGGGCCGCATGGGATTCCCGCGACGCGGGGGTGTTTCGCATGTACCGATCGCGACCGCGCGCGGGCGAGTTGCAGAGCGACGTCGATGTCATGCGCGTCGAGCGCGGGATCGTCCTCGCGGCAGATACGGACCAACTCACGGGTCTTGTCAGCGAGCTCGCGAGCTTCGGCGCTCGGGGGAATCGAAGGGACATGCGGGACGATCACAACCATGATGAACTCTGCGGCGGTGCAGCCTCCCTGAAGGGAACCGTGGATAGATTCACGGTTTTCGAACTCTCACTGTAACTACGTAGCTTCAGCTTCAAAGGCAGCATCACTCTCACGCGACGGGACGACCCACCCCGGTGAGCATGTGTTGCCCTCCGAGGTGGCGGTACCAGCTCAGTTCGCCGCGACGTACCGGGCGCGGAAGCCGTTGGTACCGCTGTATTCGAAACCCTTGCCCTCGCCCGCACTCGTGTGCGTCAACACCTTGGACTTGTACTGGACGTACTGCCGAAAGCGCGAAGGCAGGTTGTCCACCTTGATCGGTCCACCGTCCTCGCCCTTCATCAGCTCGATCTCCGTGTCGGCAGCGGGTACCGAAAACCGGATCATGGACGCGGTGCGCGTGTGCGTGAGTGCTACCCGTTTGGCCTCGAGCACGTTGTCATAGGTCCAACCCCGCTGCGCCTCCATCAGCTTGCGGACGGCGACGAACTGTTCGTCCGTCGCCTTGTCCGAGACGTACAGCTTGCTCCACTTCCGCACGTTGAACACGAGCACGAGTCGCACGCCATCGAGGTTCACACCGCCGAAGTACCCCCTGTCGATCGTGATCAACCGGTTCCCGTCGCAGTGGCCCAGCGTCGACGGCGAGCCGACGAGGCACGGGCAGATCGCTGCGCAGCAGCAACTCTCGACGATCTCGGCGTCGATCGACCAGTCGCCCTCGGCACGAGGTCCGGTGGCACATGCGGAGAGGGCGAGCAGAACGACGCTGATGGGGGATCTCATTTCCGACCTTCTACGGACTCAGGTCCGACCTTTCCAGCACCCGGCCGCTTCCCGAGAACCCGCCCTGCATCTCACGAGAGGTTTGGGCCCGAGGCCGAGGTGGCGAACCCCACCAGGGTACCCGCGCTCGTCCAATACTCTCATTCACGCAAAGAGCTGATCGCGTCCGTGCCGACAGACGACTCCCCGGCCGGGAAGATCGTCGAGACCGAACGCCTCGGTGGGCTGCTGCGTAGCCACCGCCGCGCGGCGTGACGACTGAGTCACGCTGGGGACCAACCAAGCTCAGCACCCATCGCAAGGCCATCGGTCTGCATGCTGAACTTGGATCCCGGCGCAAACCTCAACGCGCGAAACGCTGGAAGGACCCCGCAGGCGTGAACCGCCTGCGATATCTCGTCGGCTGAGTTTCCGGATACCACGCGCTACTCGAATGTCGCCGTCGGTGGTCAGACCCCGGGAGAACTCTCGGATCAACTCGATTGAGTCCAGACTCTCACGAGTTTCAGGAGGCCGATCGCCGCAGGATGACTAGCAGCCCCAGCACAGCCACGGCCCCGAAGACCCAATACAGCACGTTCGAACCGGACTCCGCAGGAGCTTCGCCCGGGTTCGCAGAATCCATTCCACGTGATCCCTGCGCAACGCCTTCCATTGCGCCACCACCTCGAGACACGCTCTTCGTGTCGATGGGTCTTGGCTCCGACGTGGACAAGGCCTCTCCCGAGACCGGCTGCGCCTCGTCAAGGCCCCTCTCGACTCTCTTCGATCTGGCAGCCGCGAGAGACTCCCTCGCCTGAAGCGAGGCTCCGACGCGCACACTGCCCACCACGTCCGCCACGAACAGTCCTTGTGGATCGCCCGATGATCCGTCGTGAAGAAAGAGCCGCACGACACCCTTGACCGCGTACTCGCGGGCGACCGCACTCGCGCCGATGGTGATCGGCACTTCGAAGTTCAGCGTGTCTTCGTATACTGGCTTGCCTTTGAACTTCTTTGCTGCTCTCCCTATCCGCGCCTTGCCGAGCAGAGGCGCTCCGAGTTTCAGCAAGGGGGAATCCCCAACCAATCGCAGCTCGGCCACGGAACTCGCGAGCACTACGTGTCCGGCCTCGCCGAGCGTAACCACGACGTGCAGTACCCCTCGCTCACCCGGCGCGAGCCTGCGCGGTCGCAAGTGGACGACGGGCGAGAACAGGTGGCCTCCCCGCATGGGCTCGACGGCGTTGCCCACGGAGGGATCTGGCTGGTTCCTGGCATCTCGCGCGCGACGGATCTGACCAGCGGTCATCTTGCCGTCGGCCCGCGAGTCTATCGGATTACCTTGCTCGTCGATCAGGCCGCGATTCCGAAACCCCATCGCGTCCGGAACGAAGCGCTCACCGGCCTTCTCGGAATCCACCGCCTTCGCCTTCTTGGACGGATCGGGCTTCTTGGTTTCCTTCGACGGGGGATTCTTGGTCGGGGGATTCTTCGCCTCACTCTGCGCCCAGGCGGGCTGAGCGAGAAGGAGTGTGCAGAAGAGAACTGTCTTCGTAGTAGGGCGCATGACCGACACGCCAGGATACCAAGTGCATCCACACGGTGTACGCGACGGAGCGCAGAAAGCCGCAACTACCGCTTCTGAGCGAGAAGGCGCATCCACTCCTTGAGCAACCACTGCGGCCGGTTGAACGGTTCGTGGTCGATGTCCTGCCACAGCGATCTGCCCCCTCTCATCGATCATCTGATAGTCTTCGACGCCCTCCCTCCCTCCGAGGTCCCCAACGATGATTCCAGCGCAGACCGTCCGCCTCACGATCCTGCTCTGTTGTGCATGCGCACCACCGGCCCGAGCACAGTTCTCGTCCCCGCCGCTGGCCGTGGACGAGAACTCGGACCCGCACGTATTCGAAACTGTGATGGTCGTGGCTGAGCGGGAGATCCAGCTTCTCGACGGCAGAAAGACGAAGGTCATGACGTACAATGGGTCGACGCCAGGACCGACGATCGAAGTCGAAGTCGGGGATCGACTGATCGTTCACGTCGTCAACCTGCTATCAGAACCGACCGTGATCCACTGGCACGGTGTCGAGGTCCCGAACCGAATGGACGGCAGCCCGATTTCACAGGCCCCCCTCCCGCCATCGGGGTACTTCCGGTACGAATTCAAGGTCAACACCGCAGCGACGTGTTTCTACCACTCGCACGCGAACACCAATCAGCAGGTCGAGAAGGGACTGTTCGGGGCGATCGTCGTGCGGGATCCACGACACGACAAGAACCTAAAGGTCCCGAGAGCGCGGGAGCATGTCGTCGTCGTCGATGACATCAAGCTCGACAGCGAGAATCAGGTGGCGCCGTTCTCGACCGATCCAAGGGCGGACTTCGTCCCCTGGAAGCGCGCCGAGGATCTGGCAAACTCCCGGATCGGCAACCACTTGCTGGTCAACGGACGCGTTCTCGCGAGCGATGACATCCCCACGATCGAAGTCGAATCCGGACTCGCCTACCGATTCCGATTCATCAATGTCTCGAACGGTAGGATTTTCCGGATCGACCTGCAGAGCCGCGAGGACCTTGCCGCCCGACCGAAGACAGTCGACAAGGTCAGCGTGAAGGTGACGACTCAGAAGTTCACCTCCAAATCGAAGCTCTACGGTATCGGCAGCGATCAAGGATTCTTCAACACACCGGAACTCGTCAAGCCGATCGACGCGATTGCCAATCCGCTCGGGCACCACGACGAGCCGATGTCCAACCCCGACACGCGACGCGGTGTCACGTTGACTTCGGGTGACCGCGCAGAGGTGGTAGTCGTTCCCGACGGAGAGGTCGGTGACGAGCTGTTCCTGGTGTCGCATGACTTCGTCAAGGGAAAGCACGTCGCGTTCGAGGACCCGCAGAAGAGTATTCAGTTTGGCCACGATCACTTCGATGGGCTGGATCTGCCGCGCAAGCTGATCCGCTTCAAGATCGTGGACAAGTCGAAGACGCGTTGGTCCCCGCCCGACCGTCTTCGGTGGGATCCGATCACGAAGATCGACGTCGACCTGACCAGGCCGGCGCTACACGCCTTCTTCGGTCACGGACTGCCCGATCCAGAGACCGGCAATGTGATGTTCTTCATGAATGTCGGCAAGGCCGACGAGCTGGTCAAGGCCGTGCGAGGCAAGAAGATGGTGCTTCCATCGGACTACGATCCGAGACCATTCATGAGGCTCATCGCGAGCGATGGTTACCACGTGAAGATCGGTGAGACGCGGTACTGGGAGGTGATCAACTTCACCGGGAATGACCACAACTTCCACACGCACGGTTTTCGATTCCAGCACATCGACACGGAGTACATCGATCTCGACGAGCTCAAGAACAACCGGAGGGAGCCGCCCCTCCGTCTGTGTTTCGAAGACACTATCCGGGTTCCAAAGCGTCCGAACAGCCTCACCGGCCTCGGCCGGAGCTACTCGATCATCCGATTGGCAGTCCGGTTCGACGACTCGTCGAACCCGGTGGATCGCCGGCGCACGCCGGGAGAGTTCCTGGCTGGGGGTCTGACTCCGACCGCAAGCGGGTCTGGTGGATGGCTGGTCCATTGTCACTCCCTGGAACACGCCGCCAGGGGGATGATCTCCTTCATCACGGTCACGAGGTAATCAGACATGCCGACACCAGTTCGCTTCGTACTCACATGCCTGGCCGTGATCATCGGCAGCTGTTCCGACGAGTCGCCCGGGGTTCCCGATGCGGCTCTGCCGGTGAGGGCCGGATCGCAGGCCGCCAATGCAAAGACCACCAACACGCCCCCTGCGGAGGCCGGTGAAACCAAGGCGGAGAATCGAAACGGCGGCGAGGCTCGAGACACCGTGCGACCCGAATCGCAGGGTCAGGTCGTCCGCGCCGTTCCGACGCAACCCGCGTTCATCATCGAAGACTGCGGTGAAGTCGATTTCCCGGTCACGTGTGCGCTGGACGAATCGAGGCAGTTCTTCAATCAGGGAATCGCGCAGTTGCACACGCACTGGTATTTCGAAGCTGCGCGCAGTTTCCTCCACGTGCTGGCATCGGAACCCGACTGCGCGATGGCGTACTGGGGGCTCGCGATGGCCAACGCGCACAGTCCGAAGCAGGCCGCAGCCTACATGGACCGGGCCGTCGTTCATCGTCACAAGGCCTCAACGTGGGAGCGACGTTGGATCGACAGCCTCGCGGAGTACTACGAGGTGACGCTCACCGCCGCGAAGGCCCGCGTCGCCGCGGTGAAACTGGTCGACCCCATAACCGGGCCCTTCGAGGCAGCGTCACGGCGATTCAAGGGACGCCGCGCGGAGCGCGTCAGGAAACTCGCCAGCGCTGTCGAGGGGATTGTCGGACTGCGCCCAGGGGACCCCGAGGCCCTGGCTTTCTACGCCGACCTGCTGACCACGGAGTTGCGTAGCGGCCGCCCGCTCGAGTCACGCGAAACCGTCGATGCCTTGCTGGCTCGCGTGTTCGAAGCCAGACCGATGCACCCCGCGCACTACTGCCGCGTGCTTCTTTGGGAGGACGCAGATCCGGGTCGCGCCTTGCGTTCGGTGCGGTCTGCCTGGACGGCGGCACCCGTCGCTGCCAACACTTGGCTCGCCAGCGGTCGGGTCCTCGCGAAACTCCACCGTCACGAAGACGCCGCTTGGTACTTGGAAGCCGCAGCCCGGACCAAACACAAGGACATGGCACGCTACCACGCCATGCCACACGAAGTGTTCGACTACGGCCACGGCATCGACCTGCTGTGCCAGTGTCTTTCTCACGCGGGACGCGCTCGTGACGCGCTGGCCTGGGCGAAGTACCTGGTCGATCTACCCCGCCACCCGACCTCGAATCACCTCGACGATCCTGCGAGCCTCTGTCGTCGCGGGATGACACGGGTCGCCAAGGTCTGCCGGAACTTCGGAATGGCGGACGAGCTGAAACGCCTCGAGAAACGAGGCTACGCGAGGCCCGGTCGGAGTGACCCCGAATGCGCGCTGCTCCAGTCAGACGAATTCCTGGCTGCCGGCGAAGCTGGTCGAGCCCTCGAGTTGCTCGAGTCGCATGCCGCGGCACACCCAGACCGAGTCGAGATCATGACTCGGAAGATCTTGGCTCTGGAAGCAATGGGCGACCGCAAGCGAGGTCGGAAAGTGTTCGAGCGCGTACGCGTCATCGCCGGACGAGGGGACATCGACGTTCCGCTTTTCGATCGCCTGGACGTGGTCGCGAAGAGCTACGGCTATCCGGAGGACTGGCGAACACCGGTCGCACGAGACCCTCGAGCACCGTGGCGACCCGAGCACACCGAGATCGGTCCCGCCCACTGGTTGCCCACCCCGCGGCACGACTGGATCCTGCCCTCCGCTGACGCTGGACTCATTCGCTCCGATAGCTTGCGCGGTGGTCCACGGATCCTGGTCTTCTTCGTCAGCAGGGGCTGCTGCCTGAGTTGTGTCGCTCAGCTGCACGCGTACAAGGCCGTGGCCAAGGACTACGGTACTGCCGGCATCGAAGTGCGTCCGATCG
>PVBE010761219.1_pt1 | contig 21523 bp, 36 predicted proteins | sample 1631181 | NCBI WGS metagenome assembly PVBE01 (sample SAMN08397723, study PRJNA350692) | Marine metagenome, whole genome shotgun sequencing project. | isolation source: water | place: Pacific Ocean | collected 2012-04 | reverse complement strand
CTGACTATGAGGGTTCTGCCGAACAAGCTGAGTTGAAGAGGCAAGATCGAGAAAAATCCCGTGCGGCGAGAAAGGCGGCAGAAGAACGCCAGGCCGGGTATGAAGCCTCGGAAGCCAGAAATGCCAAAATGGCTAAGCTTGGAAAAAAGGATGGAAGCGCAGGTGCTAAACCTCAACACCTTGACGACCCAAGTTATAAAAAAGCATTCAGGGATGCTTATAAATATGCAATGGAGGTTGCCTACACCAGAAAAATGGACCAAGTGACAAAAGAGAGGGAAGGCATGAGTGATCTCAACTTTATCAAGAAGGGGAGACTTCAACAGAAGCATAAAGAACTAAGTATACAAAAAAGAGCTTTTAGTAATACTTTCAACGATGATACCTGGATGGAGAAGTTTAAGAGTTGAAAATCACAAAAACCCAACTACGAAAGATTATTAAAGAAGAGCTTGGAAAACAGTTGGGACAGTCACCAGAAGCAGCCAAGCAAGAATATGATGCTCTAACAACTATGATTTCTCGTCTTGATGGGATGGAGGCTTTTCTCTTAAGCACAACCAGACAGAAATCTGATGAGGCGCTTGCTCAACAGGCAGCAGAGCAACTGAATGCACTTCGCACCACTCTGTCACAACTAAGGAAGGGTATAAAATGAAAATCACAAAAACCCAACTACGAAAGATTATTAAAGAAGAGTTACAATCATCAATCGCAGAGAACGCCACGGCATCGACCCTTGACCAGAAGATAAGCAAGGCGGCTGAGATGATAGAAAAGGGCGATCCGCAAGGTGGTTTGGCTGTTCTTTATGATATTTTAGAAGATGTCCGCAGCGACGATCCAAAGTTCAATCCAGCCATCTCGTATGAAGATGAATATGATCCGTCAAAGTATTTTTAGGATAACATCAAACTATATAGTACATTATCTTTATGGAGAATAAAATGAAAATCAACGAAACAATGATAAGAAAAATAGTTACAGAAACACTGAGAGAGAGTCTCGGCAAAGAAAAGCTAAGCACAGCGGACACACGAGCAGACTTCTTCCAGGGTGCAAAGGATGTCGCTTCGGCTGGAGGGGTCACGGCCCAAGAAAAAGCTCTATTATCTACGGCGTTCAAGCGAATGCTTGCGGCCGCCAGGAAAGGGACTATCAACAGTGGTCTTCCACTCCAACACTTACAAAGATTTTTAGATGCTTTGACAAAGATCTCCGGCGATGACGGCGATGTTGGCGATGCCGGCGAACAGGACGACCCAGGAGCATGAAGAAGCTGCTAGAAGACTTCAAAAAACATCTCAGCGAGACTTACTACACAGAAAGGGATTATAAAGTTGGTTCCCGTGTCAGTTGGTATGCCCTAGAACGAGTCGAAAAGACCACAGCTAGCGGCCGCATCAAAATTGATTATGCAAGGGTCCCTCATAGTGGTGAAATTGTAGAACTCTACACCTCTGGCGGAGCCGCTGCGGGAAATGCTGCAATGATGGACGATGAGACAAATAGTACTTATGAGTTACCCTTGAGCGAACTCACTCTTATTTCATAACTACCTCTACATTCTTAAGATATTGTGATATCATTGAGCGAAGGTTTTGTTCAATGAATTCTCCCTCCCACCATATTCAGGCTGGCAATTTAGTTGTCATGAAGCCAAGATATAAACGTGGATATCAATCTTGGGTCTCGGATCGGACTGGTTTGGTTCTGGGTGTTCGGGACTCTAGTAAACTCCGGATTTTGTTTACTGGTGCGGAACATAGCATCATCTTGCCAACTTATTATTTCACCCTCCTTGAATGACTTTATTCGCCGAAGCAATCTAATTATTACAGAAAGAGGAGGCAATAATGATGAGGGTCCCGACAAACCTGCTTGGTTTTGTATTTACAAGGCAAGATCAGAGCAGATTTGCGCACTCTCCGTTCGTTTTGGGTACGGGTGCTAGCAAGACCACTATCGGTGATTATAGCCTCGGAAACCTCCTGTAGTATATGTCTATTTTCAGGGAACATAAATCGATCGCAGATCGTTCCGCTACGGACAGAGAACGTCATAAGAAGCTTCTGGATCGAGCCATCAAAGAGGGGCTCCAGGAGGCTGTGGCCGAAGAGTCAATAATTGGTCAGAGCGGTGACAAAAAGATAAGAATCCCCGTAAGAGGGATCAAAGAGTACAGATTCGTTTATGGAGATAATGATTCCAATAAGAAGACCGCAGCAGGCGGAGATCATGATGTAAAGCAAGGCGACCAAGTCGGCAAGAAAAAAGAAAAAGGAGAAGGAGGCGGGGGACCAGGCAACGAAGAGGGCGAGGAGGCTTATGAAGTAGAGGTGACGCTCGAAGAATTGGTGGAATACCTTTTTGCCGATTTAGAACTTCCAGACCTAGAAAAGAAAAGATTCAAGTTCGTAAAATCTTCCTCTTATAAACAAAAAGGATTCAGAAAAAGAGGGATCCGTCCTCGGCTTTCTAAGAAAGAAACTATCAAACGAAAGATCCGACGCAAAAAGGCAGCCATCGCCGCCGGCGCTTACGACCCCGAATGCGGGGATAGGTTTCCTTTTCACGAGGACGATCTCAAATATAAACATATGAAACCAACGCTCAAGGAGAGCAGTTCTGCTGTAGTCTTTATGTTGATGGATGTGTCTGGCAGTATGACTACTCGTAAAAAGTATTTTGCTCGATCCTTCTTCTTTTTGTTATACCAATTTTTGAACCACAAGTATGATAACTTAGAGGTAGTATTCATCTCACACACCACAACCGCCCAAGAGGTCACAGAAGACCAGTTCTTCAGTCGAATGGAAAGTGGAGGGACGATGATGTCGAGTGCCTTGAAGCTCGAAAAAGAAATAATCGAAAAAAGATATCATCCAAATAACTGGAATATCTATACTTTTTATGCCGGCGATGGGGAAAACTGGACCGTTGACAATGAAGAAGTTTGTGAGGCTCTGACTGAGTTAAAAGAAATAAATCAAATGATGTGTTATACTGAGATTTTACTAACACCTCAAAGTTCTCTTAACTTTGGGTTTACGGGAGGTCCAGGTAGCTTGTGGGAATTGTTGTCTATTTTAGAGGATTCTAAATTTCGCCGTGGTAGGATCGGGGAAAAAGAAGATATATGGGGATTCTTTAAACATATGTTTGGAAGAGAAAAATGAGCAACTGGACCTTTGCAGAACTCGAAAAATGGGACGCTAAGATATGTAAGATTGGAAAGTCTTATGGACTAGATTGGCACCTCATTGATTATGAAATTATTGATTACCGAGAAATGATCGGGGCGATGGCTTATTCGGGTCTCCCATCACACTATCGGCACTGGTCGTTTGGGAAGCAGTTTGAACAGACCCACACCAGATACAATTTGGGAATGGAAGGTCTCCCTTACGAAATGATCATCAACTCCAATCCTTCTATATCTTATCTCATGACCGAGAATCCTATGAGTACACACATCTTGACGATGGCTCACTGCATTGGTCATAGTGACTTTTTCAAAAACAACAGGATGTTTGCAAATACAGACCCCGACAATGTCTTGATGCGGTTTAAGTCAGCCTCCAAGCGCATATCTGGCTATATGGATGATCCATCTATCGGTGTCGAGCGAGTAGAACAGGTGTTAGATGCTTGTCACGCTATAAAATACCAGACCTATAGAACGCCAGGCATCAAAAGGAAATCTGATAAAGAGATGCTTGAGAAATATATCGAACTTATGAACACAAAAGGGAAAAAGGGAAAGAGAGTCGAGATAGATAAAGTTCCTCTAGAGCCCGAGTATAATCTTTTAAAATTCATCCGCACACATAGTCGCAATTTAGACGAGTGGGAAAAGGACGTCATCTCTATTGTAGAATATGAGTCTCATTATTTTGTCCCGCAAGCATACACAAAGATAATGAATGAGGGCTGGGCTTGTTTCATACATGAAAGGATCATAAATGATCTTGATCTGCCGCAAGAATATCACCTAGCTTTTATAAAATTGCACAATCAGGTTGTCCGGCCACATGTAGGTCGAGTAAACCCATATCATCTCGGCTTCAAAATATTTAAAAAGATTGAGAAAGAGCAAGGGTTTGAGGGCTGTATGATGGCCAGAGAGGTTCATGATGACACAGCTTTTCTCCGCAAGTACCTAGATGAGGAGATGTGCAGAGAACTAAACTTGTTTAATTATTCTTATAAGCGCAGCCGAGAAGTCAATACGGTCGATGAAATTTCTGATGTTGAAGGGTGGAAGTCGGTAAGAGACAACCTACTTACTACAGTAGGACTAAATTCTATACCTGTTGTGAAAGTAGAAAACGTGGAGAAAGATCACACACTACATCTAGTACATGAGCACGACGGGAGAGACTTGGATTTGAACTATGCTAATAAGGTTTTAGGTTATGTTGTTGATCTATGGGGCGATGAGGTAAAAATGAATACTATTATTGAAGATGAAACTTGGGAGTTTTAAGATGAGTAAGAAGAGTAGCAAGTTCCTAAAAGTTGTAGAAAAACATCAAACACGGGAAAAGAAAGAGAAGTTCCGTGGGGGGTTGGGCGACTATTTGAAGATTATAGAATCAAATCAAGGCTGCACGAAATTAGCACATAAAAGATTATTTGACACCATCTCTGACCGTGGTGTGGGCAAGATGGAAGAGGCTGATCTCCGGGCTGTCAAGCTGTTCCGAGGGGAAAATCTCAGAGTATATGATTACTTTCAAGAGAAATTCTTCGGGATGGAAAGGTCTTTAGCCAAAATAATGAGATATCTTCGTTCGGCAAGTCTCAAAGGTGAAGAAAGTCGTCAGGTCTTGTTGTTACTGGGACCAGTTGGCGCTGGTAAATCTGCCCTTCTAGAAAGAATGAAATCTGCACTGGAGTTTGAAGATATTTATCATATCGAAGGCTGCCCGATGCATGAAGAACCTTTGCATCTGATACCTAGATCTCTGCGGGGAGACTTTGAAAAGATTTACGGAATCAAGATCGAGGGCGACCTATGCCCAGTATGTCGGCATCGACTGCTTGAGGAGCATGCTGGAGATTACCTTTCAATGCCCGTAACTCAGACAAGTCTTTCTGTAAGAGGTCGGCGAGGGATTGGTGTGGTACCCCCGATGGATCCGAACACACAAGATACTAGTATCCTTATTGGTTCCGAAGACATTTCAAAATTAGACCTATACCCAGAAGATGATCCAAGAGTGTTATCATTAAATGGAGCTTTCAATGTTGGCAATCGAGGTATCGTTGAATTTGTGGAAGTATTCAAGAATGACATTGAGTTCCTTCATACCATGTTGACAGCAACGCAAGAAAAGTCCATTCCCTCGCCCGGCAAGAATGCGATGATTTACTTTGATGGTGTCATCCTGGCTCATTGTAATGAAGCGGAATGGAACAAGTTTAAAAGCGAACATACTAATGAGGCAATTTTAGATCGTATTGTGAGGGTAAACGTCCCTTACTGCCTAGAGTACGGCGAAGAGCAAAAGATTTATCACAAATTATTGTCTGAATCTGACTTTGATGTCCATATAGCTCCCCATACTATTGAAATTGCTTCAATGTTTTCTGTCTTGACCCGCTTGCAGGCGAGTAATAAGGTAGATCCCCTAACTAAGATGAAGTTATATAATGGAGAAGATATTATTGAAAAGGGTCATGTCAAAAAAGTTGACATAGAGGACCTAAGAGAAGAAGCTCGGGACGAAGGAATGAAGGGCATTTCTACTCGATTCATTATGAAAGCGATAGATGCGGCGTTGTCTGATAGTGATAAAGGTATGATCACTCCTATATCTTTGAGAGATGCTCTGATAAAACAGGTCAAGGATCAAATTGTAGCAGAAGATGACAGAAATAGGTATCTTCACTTTCTGCAAAAAGTTCTTCATGAAGAATATCTTGTCATTCTTGAAAAAGAGATCACTAAGGCATTTGTTTCTGCTTATGATGAACAGGCAGAATCACTTTTCAATAACTATCTTGATCATGCAGAAGCATATGTGAACAACGAAAAGGTCAAAGACAGGGTGACTAATGAGGAGATGCATCCAGATGAGACGTTTATGGCCTCTATCGAGGAGCAAATCGGCATCTCGGGCTCTGCGAAAGACAACTTTCGTGCGGATATAACTGCTTATATGTTCGCAATGTTGCGTCGTGGTGAACAATTAGACTGGAAGAGTTACGGTCCTCTTCGGGAAGCAATAGAAAATCGGCTCACCACATCAGTCCGTGACATCAGTCGTATTGTTACAAAAGCAAAGAGCCGGAACACGAAACAGCAATCAAAATATTCCGAAATGGTCGGGACACTGATCAGGGACTATGGATACAACGAAAGTTCTGCTGAAGAAGTTATCAAGTTTGCAGCTAATAATTTGTGGCGGGATTCTTGATTGAGGTCACTGCGACTTTGAATGCCGGGAAATAAAATAGCAACCTCTCTAACTTTCTTCCGATAACTATCATAGAACCCAATAACGGAGGAATCTATAATGGTCATCAACCCCTTGAATTCACTCGGCACTCGTTTTAATCAGGCTCTTGATAGGGCGGGGCTTCCCGATGTTGTTGGGGATATCGCCGGCGCACAACTTGACCTTGCGACGTTCAACCTAAAGGGAGCGGTGCAAAACTATAGAGATGCTTTTAGTAATCTACCGACCGCCTCTTTCTTATCTCCTCGGGCAGCACTAGAGCGGAGCCGTGGGCTTTGCGCTGGAAGCTATGGACCTGGGAGAGGTGGATCCTTGGAGAGTGCCTTTCAAAAAATGGACAGCGAGCTAATGGACTTGATGAAGGGCGTTGGCTCTAAGCTTGGTTCTATGATGAATCAGCAAAAGAATGGACAGACTGATGTAAGTGGACTTGTTGATCCGAACGCACCAATCGAAGACCGCATCGCTGCCTTTTTGTTCAAACAAATGGAAGAGAGCGATAAAGCCCTTGAAGATCAAATGAAAAAGTATGAGGCGAGCGGAAAGTCAACCAAAAAGAAATCAGGTGGTTTCTTTTCCTCTATCAAGTCGGCATTCAAAAATGTTGCTAGTTCGGCATTTTCGCTCGGGGGCGGGGTGCTCGGTGGCGTTGTTGGGGGGCCAATCGGTTCTAAGCTTGGATCGGCTTTTGGCGGCGGACTCTTCGGTGGGCTTTTCGGGAATAAAAAGAAGACTTCTGCCGAAGGGAAAGAGCACTCAAGATCTGTAATGAATTTCAAAATCCAAATGCTGATGAATAAAAGAAAGCAACTTCATGACCTCGTCAGCAACGTACTTAAGACTATGCACGATATGAGTATGACTGCTGTGAGGAATATCCGATGAGCGGAATCAACAGGTTGAACAACGGCGGAAGCATTCGACTCAATAGCCAGCCGCAAACAACCCGGCAAACGGCAGACAATAGTTTTGGCTCACAAGTTAGAAGGGGTGTTATAACTGGAGTGGGGGCGATGGCCAATGCAGCCGCAGCCGCAGCACCATATGTCCCAGGCGGAGCAGTGGTAACGGCGACGATGGATCGGGTCGCCGGTGCGATGAGCGATAATGGAACAGCGAACCTTCCCGGTCAGGGTTCTGCTGGCGGTCGTTCATCTACTCAATCCCTCATGGATCAGACAAAAGCTATGCAGGAAATGCAGATGTCGTTTAATCTCCAATACTTGAACCTACAGAATAAGATGCAGAACGAGAACCGACAGTTTTCCACCATCTCGAATGTAATCAAAACCAAGCATGACACTGCCAAAAATGCCATCAATAACGTCCGCTGATCTTCTTCAGCAACTTGTTGCTTCAAATAACCCTGCTTCTCAGGTCGGACAACAGCAACAAGTCGGAAAACAGTCATTTAAAGAGATACTTGCAGAAAAAGCAAGCAAAACCAACGAGATACAGCAGACTGACAAAATAACCACGCTTTTTCAAGGAGTTGTAGAAGGTCAAGGTGAGCTTGATTCTATAATCAAACTAGCAACCTCAGGTAAACCGTTTAGTCCCACCGAATTGCTTGCGATCCAGGCAGGTGTTTATAAATTCTCTCAAGAGTTAGAATTGACCTCCAAGGTGGTTGAGAAGGCTACCGATGGCATCAAGCAGACTCTGCAAACTCAAGTGTAAATAAAACTTGACAGATACCCTATCCGTGATAGGATGAGTTAGAAGGAGAGAGAAGATGCCCATGCAAGATATTGACGCCCAGTTTGCCAACACTCAGACCGAGATTCGCAACCTGATGAGATTTATGCAACCTCACAGCACAGCCGGCGGTCAAGCCTTAGAAGCCCTACAGGGCATGGCTGATGCCCTTAGAGCGATTCAGGTTGATACACTCCGTGAAGGTTCCTATACTCACGCCCAGATTCATCCGACAACCTAGCTCGGCACATAGTCAAAATAAAACTTGACAGGTGCTCTATCCGTGGTATAAAGAAGATGAGGAAAGGGAGAAACAAACATGAAACTCCAAGCTGCACTTAAGAAGATCAATGCCCGAGCCAAGAAGGTCGGCGTTGAAGTAAAGATCAGCCATCAAGACGAGAACTCTCATCGGCATCAAGTCTATGTTCGCTTTGAAGGTTCCAACCAGACCATCAGTTTTTATGCTAATCACAGCAATAGGGTGACTTCAGGCGATGTCCACCTGATTCAGGTAACTCGTGATGGTGATGTGAGCGACCCTCACACCGATTACTTCGCCGGGTCTTTCGTAGACAACATCACTCAGGCTCTCAACTGGGTTGCTCCTCTGCCTGCTAAGTATCCTGCTGGCTCGCTTGTGCGCTTCAAAGACAATAAGCGCAACACCCGCTGGAAGATTGCTGGAGTACTTGCCTTAGTAACCAATGCCGGTTCGGGGGGAAACTACCAACTAAAATATCCTGGTCAGCCTGAGCGTTACGGCACAACCTATTCAGAGCGTGACCTAGAACTCGTTAGCTAGAAAATTCCAGAGAAATGACAGGCAGGAACTAAACTCATTACCCTATTTACATTGGTAAGAAACACCGCAGAAACGGAGGGTATGGGTTGTTGCGAGAAGAAGATCTGCTTGGTTCGTTATTTGAGGAAGACCCCAAACAAAGAGCCCCGGAAGGTTGTGTTGCCATTGGAACGCCCGTCAAGATATATCCCACCGGTGACGTTTGGGGCATTGTCTGTGACTCTTTTGTTGGTGGGGAAGATGCAGATGGTCAAGAAATCATATTTTACACAATTCGTTGGACGGTCTCAGGTCCGGCAGATATAATGGTAACTTCCAACGAACCAGAATACAATCTAATATATCCATTTGGACTAAATAGAAAGATAATGAACCACTTAGGCGGAATTGTAGAATGAAGGCACTGATATTTGATATGGATGGCACCCTAACTGAAGCAAGGAAGCCAATTTCTAGTGAAATGGTAGAGGCTCTTGCCGCTGTTTCCAACTCTTATAAATTATATTTGGTCACCGGATCAGATATGACGAAAGTAGAAGAGCAAATTCCGGTGAGGGTACTATTGAATCTCTTTGAGAAGGTATTCACTTGCAACGGAACAGGAGTATACAACACGAACCTTGATGAAGATGATGAGAAAGGATCACTTGAGCCTGAATTGCTTCACAAAGAAACTTTGTTAAATTATTATTCTCAATCCGATATAAATCACTTAATCTCACGCCTGTTGGAAATTGTGGCAGACACTCACACGAAATATAAAACAGGAACCTTTGTAGAGTGGAGAGGGGGACAGATCAACTTTTCTCTTATTGGAAGAAACTGCTCCCAGGAACAAAGAGGAGATTATATTGCCTGGGATGTGAAGAGTAGAGAGAGGCAACGGGTTGTCGAACTTTTACAGAAAGAATTCAAAGGATGGGGCTTGAAGTTTAGTATTGGTGGGCAGATATCGATTGATATTACTCGCAAGGGGTGGGATAAGACTTGTGCGCTCAAACATATTCAAGAAGACTCGGCAGCCTGTGTTTTCTTTGGAGATAAGACTTTGCCCGGCGGCAATGATTTCGAAATAGCGCAGGCTTGCGGAACCTATTATGATATTGAATCCCCACTAGACCTTTTGCCCATCTTGGCAAAATATAAGCCAGTGTAGGGGGTATTATGAATGTATCTCTTGGTGATGAACATCGTGATGGTAGTATTAGCCTTCGTAATGCCAGGGGGTCTATTGTTGTTCTTTGCGCTGCGGGCAAAAAGAAAAAGAATGAAGAAGGAAGAGGTCAAAAGCAAAGTCTTGGATATAAAAACACTCAAGAGAATGCAAAGAATTTATTTAGCCGAGAAATACAGGAAAGCAAAAGAAGAAAGGAACAATCATGAATGAGTGGGAAATCCAAGTAAGAGGGCAATGTTTTCGAGTATGGGCTCCAACCCTGCAAGCGGCATTTGAAACCTTCTGCATCGATATGGATTTTTACGAAGTCCCGCCTAGAGAAATGTGCGACGGTGACGAGGCCATTAGTCAGATGCCAGAGAACATTACGTCAGGATTCTAAATGATTAGGGTTATTGGAAATATACCACCCAAAATTACGATTGCAGTAAGCGGGGGTGCTGATAGTATGGCAGTTCTTGATTTTTTGCGCCGGGGTCATAAGGAAATCTCAGTGATTCATATCGATCATGGAACAGTCTTTGGGTCGGTTGCTCGAAAGGTTGTTGAAAAGTATTGTTTGGAGCACACTTTATCTCTAGATATTCATTCGATTGATGCTGACTTACCCCGAGGTATGTCTATTGAAGAGTTTTGGAGAAATGAGCGATATAAAGTGTTCTCTAAATGCGAAAACGAAGTGATTACGGCACATCACGCAAATGATTCCTTAGAGTGGTGGATTATGACATCTGCACATGGCACCCCTAGGATCATTCCATATCGGAACAAAAACGTAATTCGACCGTTCTTGTCAACCACACACAAAGACTTTGTGTCTTGGTGCGAGAGAAAGGGGGTTCCTTATTTGAACGACCCTGGGAATGAAGATCCGAAGTATCTAAGAAGCTTAGTCCGATCAAAGATTGTTCCTCTGATGCAAGAAGTGAATCCGGGACTTATTAAGATGATCCGTAAAAAGATTAAGAAGGAGATTGAAGATGTGGTCTGTTAGAAATTTGTTTTTTTATCCCGAGCATGCAGAATTTGCTGGGCAAGTCCGAGTTATTTGGTTGGTTTCTTCTTTGATCGCCTTAATCCTTTTGGGCGGGTATGCTGACGGTTATTATTGCGAAGTTTACGGAATTTGCGAATAATTCTTGACACACCTCAGATCTGTGGTATTGTATAGTTGAAGGAAAGATGATATGAAAATCTTAGTTCCAAAAGAAGAGTTCGAATTCCACTTTGGGAGGTTTGTTGAAGAGTGCAAAAATATGCTTGTATCTCATTATAGCAGCAAATTTTCGAATCTTGATGTTCCGAGCATCTGCGTTAGCGAGGGCAGTAAATATCTCAAGGTGTATAGGGAAGAAAACAACCTCAGTAGCTATGTCTGGTTCTTCGTTGATGGAGAGGGTAACATTTGGAAACCTGCCAGTTGGAAAGGGCCTGTCAAGAACTTCCCTCGTGGGAATATTATTCAAGATAGCGCTGCCGACGTGATCGGGGTTTACGGAATTTAGAAATATTTATGACTATTAAGGCTCACAAATTCAAGCCAGGAGAACTGGTACAATATCACGAAAACGGAGTATTGTATGTTGGTGTTGTGACTAAGGCTTGGGATGCCCCACGGCGGGGAACACCTCCTCAATTCACAGTCTTATGGGCTGGTCATGCTCCTGGCAGTAAACAACAAAGTTTAGTAAAACAAGTATCATTGAGAAAATATGAGGAGTGATGAAATGCGAAGATAAGTGTAAGGGCTAGGTAAGCATCATATACCCGGTCTTTGATTCTTGGACCTCTTGACCTTGCGGGGGTTATAGGGAGAAGGCGAGGTCGAGGCCGATACACTAACAATGGACAATAGGATCTGTTGTGTTTTATAGAGAAGATCACTGCGGTGACGGATCGGCACAACTAACAAACCCCCCCACCTTAGGAGAGAATATGTCTGACTTTAGACTTTATTGTGATATGGACGGTGTATTGGTCAATTTTGAGCAAGGTGTCCTCGACCATATGAACGAGCAGTATCGCTTGATCGCCGAAGACGACAAACACCCCTTGCAAGATCTCGCCCTCGCCTGTTCGGAAGAAGTGGGCGGGCTTGATGTCGTGATTGAAAAAGAACACATAGCTCAAGGATTGATCGAAGATGATTTGCCAACAAACATTCAAGCTCGTGCTTTCATGAAAGCACTGATCGGCGATAATAAAAATCTCTGGTCTAACTTGGAGTGGGAACTCAATGGTAAGCTCTTATGGAATGCAATCAAGGATGTACCTGGATTACGGATATTGTCTGCTCCAATGAAAGAAGGCTCTCGGGTTGGCAAGAGGATCTGGTGTGAGCGGGAACTTGGCTGGACTGGCGAAGATGTCATTTTAGCAGATTGTAAGGCTGGTTGGGGTTGCGACGGTGACGTTACGGGAATTCTTATCGATGATCGTAAGAAATATATTGATGAGTTCCGAGCCGCCGGAGGACTAGCCATCCACCATGACAGAAATAAACCAGAAGTTACCCTTGCTGTTCTATGGGGATTGGGCGTAATTTAGCAAGATGTTATCAGAACTAAAGGTAGGAGACCTTGTTCGTTTCGTGTGGGGAAAACACGGAGCCTGTATTATGAAGAGTGGGATATATCTTCGTGAGGGAGACCCTATGCGCCACAGAGTTGGCTCAAATATGCAGGAGTTTCGACGGGTTGTTATCTTTTGTGAAGAAAATGAGGTTACAGTACCTCTTTCCCATATTGAGGAGATATTGTCATCTGCAAGAGTCAACAAATTTCAGAGGAAAGAAAGGAAAAATGATGAGTAAAATTTTTAGGGCACTTATGATGAATAAAAAAGAAGAGAATGTTATGAGTAACGGCATCAAGCTCGGAGACCCAGTTATGATTATCCCATCTAATAATAATGAGGGTTTGATTGACCGACAAGTTGACCTTACGGGCGTTGTTGTGGATATTCAGGATGATAGTGCATTGGTCGTTTGGGATGTTCCCGGTCTAACTCTTGAGTCTATCGTGCCCTCTGAGCGCTTAGTTGCTATTATAAACTAGTTTTTTGAAACTTATAGGCATGAGATGAAGGCTGGAGATCTGGTCCGGAAAGTTACAGATACCGAACTTCATCCTCATGTCGCCGGTATTGGAATTATTGTAGACATTGATGATTCTTTTGAAGAAAGACCTCATATAAGGGTGATGTGGTCTGGAGATTACGGAACATTTTGGGCACACAGAGATAGTGTGAAACTTATTTTTACAAAATAACATTTGACACATCCCGAAGATGTGATATATTATTAGAGTGATGGGTCGGCTGTCGAACCATCAGACGCTTTTTGAAAACTGAACAGGAAAGAGACACGCTCCGAAAGGGGTGATGTGGGAGACTAGCTCATTTGGTTAGAGCACTCGACTCATAATCGATAGGTACTAGGTTCGATCCCTAGGTCTCCTACCACTGGACCGGTAATTCAACTGGATAGAATAGCGGATTTCTACTCCGCACGTTGGGGGTTCGAGTCCTCCCCGGTTCGCCAAAGCCCGAATAACTCAGGTGGTAGAGTGCCTCACTTGTAATGAGGATGCCGTGGGTTCGACTCCTACTTTGGGCACCAAAGACCTAAGCAAGTCTACAAACTGCTCATACTGCGTCTATCGTATAATGGCTATTACCTCAGGTTTCCAACCTGATGACCTCAGTTCAATTCTGAGTAGACGCTCCAATCTTCTTATTTGTTGCCGACTATATATTGCATTATGTATGAATACAGAGCAACAGTAACTAAGGTCTACGATGGCGATACTGTCACGGTAGATATAGATGTGGGCTTTGGAATCACTATCAGGAAACAGAAGTTACGCCTTTTGGGTGTCGCTGCTCCCGAGGTTCGGGGACCAGAAAAAGAAGAAGGCAAAAAAAGCAGAGATGTTTTGCGCAAGCTTATTCTCGGGAAGAAGATAATCATAAAGACAAAAAAAGATAAGAAAGGGAAGTATGGTCGGTGGTTGGCCGAGATATTTTTAGACGATCAAAACATAAATAAATGGCTGATCACAGAAGGCCATGCAGAAGCATACTAATTACTTTTATGGATAATATAAGCTAATATTTGAAAGCGACTATAAGATGAGAATAGAAAAGTATATATATCCCGATCCGGCGGCGACATCAATCGCAGCCATAACGACTGGAATATACAGGGATCCCCTGAGCCAGAAAGACATCCCAAAGATGGTGGAGCCTGAGGCATATAAGGTGTCTCTTGGTGAGAGGACAGAACTAGCTGGTAAAGTTTATGATAAAAACGGGAATATAAAAAACATTTATATGTGTGGGAATTAGCTCATCTGGTAGGTCGCCTGCCCCAAGGAAGAGTGTCCGAGTGGTCGATGGTGAGGCACTAGAAATGCCTTGTACAGCGATGTACCGTGGGTTCGAATCCCACCTCTTCCTCCAGCCTCACCTTCGGGTGGGGCTTTTTTGTATAATATTTTCATTTCTCCTTAACACTTTGGAAATATTGAGATATTATAATTCTAGGTCAAAGCTAAATCAATAACCAAATAAACCTTGAAAAGGACCGTTTAACCTAAGCTACCCATGAGAAATCAAAACACGCTACGGAATTTACTATATCACTCCTAGTAAAGCGGATATACGACTTGCGGGGGAATCACCTAACAAATAAGATAGTTAGCGTTTTTTGGAACAATAGAGCTTTGACTGATGAAAAGCTGCCTTCGGGTAGCTTTTCGTTTATCTGGGCATATCTACAATATGAGCATTGCCGAAATAGATCTCCATGGAATGGAAACGAAGTGGGCTATGAAGGTCCTTTCTTCTTGGATAAAAGGACAAAGAACTCCGTTTCGTATAATAACAGGCAATGGCAGCGGAGCGATGAGTCGGGCAACAAAAGAAATATTGATATCAAAAGGTTTCGTTTTTCAATATGAGAGTGACTGGAATTTAGGCGCTCTTGTAGTATCTGGTAGAAAGGATGAAACCAAGAGTAAGAAAGCCAGGAGAACTAATAAGACTTCGAAATACTAAGCATTTAGGGTTGGTGGTTAGTAGAAGTTGGATGGAGGCGAGACCTAAGGAAGGTCTATATCGCCACCGTTCTTACCAAGTTATTCTTTTGGGAGATGCTACTGCAACCACAATACCGGAGCCGAATATTGATCCATTATGGAGTTGGGGGACAGATGTTGAGGAAGATGTTTCTTAGAGAGGTGAACACGCTCGCCGCATCGGGGTTACTCTCTAAAGTGTGAAAGTTTGTTGGGGTCCGAACAATCATATCAAAATCAAGATAATATCTAGATTCGTTAAACACATGAACAATAAAACTATTGTTTATCGCTGAGGTAGCTACTTCTTCTTTCGTTATAGCCGGCTCATAAAAGGATTGCCCCTCTTCATCAGTTAATAATACGATTACTCTATTTGAGCCTGGGCGGAAAGATAAATCCCAAATATTTTCTGAAGTTGAGATGATTGCATCATACGAGGGTTCCCGACCTCCGCTGTTACGAGTATTTGCCAAGATATAGGCGCTTTCTAAAAAGGGCAAGAACTCCTCTCCCGTAACAAGATCTGTAGAAAGGCTCATTGTCAGGAGGTGTTCTTCTCCTCTAAACTCCGGAGTATTCACAGGGTCGTGTGTGCCTATGAGGATGAGAGCAAATCGAAAATTGCTCGTAATATCCTCTTCTAAAAGGGGAATAATACCATTGATGACCCTTTCTATCTCTACATCAAATGATCCTGAAATGTCAACGATGAAGACAAGGTCTACTTTTGTGTTGTCGAATCCTTCGTCAATTTCTCCATCACAATCATTGTCAAGCCCATCACACATTTCTGGTGATGGGAGAACCTGGCGAGTGCAGCCGCCAAAAGTACCAGAGTCACAATGTTGTATTCCGGGTTGACACTCTCCAATAAACATAGTTTCTGGCGGACCATCGTAACATACAAGGGCTGTAACATTCGGGATGTTATCGTCTATAACACCATTGCAATCGTCGTCAAGACCATTACATTCTTCTTCTTGTTCTCCGACATGGCCTTCACATCTGAGGTATCCATCTTGACAGATACTAACACCAGGGGTACAAATTCCAACACCATAAGAAACTCCTTCTCTGATACCACACAACTCACCGAGTTCGGGGTAGGTCTCATCAATTTCTCCATTACAGTTGTTATCTCTACCATCACAGATCTCGTTGGTCGGAAGTACGGCGTTGCGACACTCTGTCCATCCGCCTCTGGTACAAACCTGATAACCTCGTCTGCATTCTCCTAATACTGTAGAGTCTTCTATGAAGTGGTCTTCTAGGCCACAAGATCTTTCTTGACCAATTGGGCAGTCTAATTTTATTAGTTCGTCTTCAGACGGACATGCGGCCAGCAGGGCTCCGGCAAGACAGATATATCTAGATGCTTTCGTCAACATCGGCAATTTCCTCTTTTACTTCGTCTGCTACTCCTTTTATCTTTTTGTCGGACCTGGAGGCAGCCACGCATCGCCCCTTGGTTGAATATAGAGGAAATGTGAGACCTGTACTAGAAAACCACTTGAACACTATCTTTTTCGCTGGCTTTTGAAGATTTGAAATTTGAGAAGTAAGGACTATCGGGGCAGCCTTATTTGTACCACCTGGCATATTGAAACTAAACAGTACAGTATTTTCAACTACTTCAACTATTGCCGTAATTGCACCTCTCTTTTGGTATTCAGGGATTCCAATAAAGGCAGTAGAAAAGGAGCCGGGAATAGACCGTACCTCGCCCTCGATAAAAACGACCCAGGTACAATGATTGTCTTTGCCGGGAGTAAAGTAAGTTGATCCTTCTTCGAAGATCACCTCACCTTTTAGTGTGGAATCATGATAATGGAGGGCGGCGATTGCCAGAATGATTGTTGATAAGGTTGTTAGTAAGAGAGTTATTCGTCTTCTTCTGGTCATAGGCCTTTATCAGTCAGTGGGTTCTCTTACGGAATTTATAGTGAGGAAAGGCATTCGCTGGGCAAATTCACATTTAGTTGCATCGAATTCACGCTTACCGTTCTCTAAATTCTTCTTGAGTGACTCGATCCTCCCTGTTTTGGTATTTGGTGTGAATATCCACTTTCCTTTGGATAGGTTCCAAGAGGGAATAGATATTTCTTTTTTTGTGCCGGCGGGATTTGCCGTTGCTTGGCTGAAACCGATTGATAATACAAATGCTAGAGCGAGGTTTTTCATTAGTAGACTCTCCTTTCCAAGTCGTCATAGATAGTCCCCCTTGTCGTAAATAGGAGAATACTAGGTATTATGCCCTACCTACAATAGTTGCGTCCTCTAACTTTGTTGGATCACACATGAAAGGAAAATTTGAACTAAAACTGGTTTTACTATTAGTCATAACATCGGTAACTGGGTTTCTCGGAGCATGCGCAACCATACCCAATAATAATGCTGAGGCACGTTATTTGCCTAGAACTTCTTTTATAAAATATACACATGCGTCCTTGGTAGAGATTTGTGATGATAAAACAAAATTCTGTGCCAGATCGGAGGCTGCCTCAATGTCCTCGGGAATGTTTGTAAAACATAGCGAAGTAAAAAAGAACCACAGTTATATTTTAACCACTGGTCACTCCTGTCAGCCGACCCTGAAAGGCGTAATTAAGGAGCGTGGTTTGACAATTACTCCACTCGCCACCCAACACAGAATCGAAGACTGGTACGGAAAGAGATATCTTGCCCAAGTTGTAAGAATTGATAAGAAATTCGATCTCTGCCTGCTCATTGTTGCCGGTGTGCCAAATTCAAGACACGCCGTACCTCTAGCTCCTCACCCCGCCAAATTAGGAGAGAAGGTTTACAATCTAGCCTCGCCAAAGGGGATTTTCAATAAAGGAATGGTTCTGACCTTTGAGGGGTTCTTTTCCGGGACTAGTCCGTTTGGATCAGATATTTATTCAATTCCAACAAAACCTGGAAGTTCTGGCTCTTCTGTTCTAAATCGTCGAGGTAAAATTGTTGGCATACTGTTCGCAGGCTTCCCTCAGATGGAGAATATTGCGGTCGTTGTACCTTTGTATGCAATTAAAAGATTCCTGAAAGAGGCTTATGCTGGGGGCGAAATGGTATTATGGAACAACTTACCTCAGAAGGAGAGGGATAAAACTTCCAAGGCTTGGTATAAGATCTTCGACTAAGCTATTTATTAGCAGCGAGGTCTCACAATGTCATCAAGTTTCAGAAAAAACCCATTATCTGGCAGAATTACTTCTCTGTCGCCGTCGGAAATAAATCGGCATGTTTCATCGGTAGATGCTTCTAAGGTGCTTCTTGCGGGCAGCACCGATGGTAAGCCCATCTTGGTTACAGAAGGAACACCCGGTACCAACGCAGTTTTAGTTCATAAATCCCAAGACTCAGCACTTGACGAGGTCTGGATATATGCGGCGAATATAGATACAACGAACAACTATAAGTTATATCTCAAGTTTGGAATAAACGACCCTGACATAGTGATGGACATTCCAGATAATACAGGCTTGTTTCTGGCAGTTCCTGGATTTATGCTTACGAATGGGGCTTCGATATACGCCTATGCTTCGGCGGCGAATAAGATAAACATTTTTGGGTGGGTCAATAGATTCTACTCTATGAAGCAGCGCTCAATACAAGGAGAGGGCTGGACTGCGGGTGACTAGAGATGAGTAGACGCTCAAGAGGCATCATACCCGGCATTCTCAATCCCGTCTTAGATCCAATTTTGACCGGGTCTGGGGCTGCTGGCAGTGACGGCGAGACCAATACAGCATCAAACGTCGGCTCTGGTACTGGAGTATTCAGTCAAAAAACCGGTACTGAACTTGAGTTTAAGAGTATCAACGCTGGGACTGGTATATCTATCTCTTCTGACTCTACAGACATTACAATTGATGGCTCGGCAGATTCGGCTGATAATATTGGTGCGGGTGAGGGTCTATTTTCACAGAAATCAGGCACGGAGTTTCAGTTCCGCTCACTAACTGCATCAGGACCAGTTAGCGTCACTAGTGGTTCCAATTCAGTTACCATATCGAGTTCTGGCGAGGCAAATACTGTCTCCACTTTAGGTGCTGGTGTTTCTGTTTACAAGGACAAAGTTTCTGAGGCTTTGCGGTTCAAAACTCTTGTTGCCGGCAACAATGTCACGATTCATGATGGAGAAACAACTGTAGAAATTAGTGCATCGGCTCCGGGAGAATCTAATTCCGCCAGTAACCTAGGAGCAGGTCAAGGCATCTTCTCCCAAAAGGATAGCACGGATTTAGAATTTAGATCTCTTGTCGCCGGTACCAACATTACTCTGACGAGTGGATCGGATTCAATAACAATTGAAGCTGCCGGCGGTAGTATCGGTGACGGCACAAATCTTGGCGCAGGCGAAGGTTTGTTCTCACAAAAGAGTGGCTCGAACTTACAGTTTAGATCTGTTGTGGGGGCAGGCGGGGTTGCCGTGACAAGTGGTTCTAATTCCATTACTATATCGGGGAGTGGAGAGGCAAACACTGCGACAAACCTCGGACCCGGTGAAGGTCTATTTTCCAAAAAAACAGGAAATAGTTTAGAATTCAAGTCCATCGTGGCGGGTTCAAATATAAGCTTTACTTCCGATTCAAGCAAAATTGTTATCACAGGGACCGGTGGTGGTGCGGGCGAAACCAATGACGGTACTAATATAGGTGCTGGTCAGGGTGTATTTTCCCAGAAGAACGGGAATGATCTAGAATTCCGCTCTTTGGTTGGCGGAGGCTCAATCGCTCTTACTAGCGGATCGAATATAATTACCTTATCTGGAAGTGGGGAAGCTAATACAGCGTCGAACCTTGGGGCAGGTGAAGGATTGTTTCATATCAAAGATAATAATGACCTCCAGTTCCGGTCGATTGTTGCAGGTTCTAATGTTACCTTTGACGCTACAGATAATCAGATCACGATCAATAGTTCGGGTACGGGTAGTGGGACAGGTGAGTCGAATACTGCTTCGAATCTCGGGGTTGGCGAAGGGATGTTCTCACAAAAGAGTGGCACGGACTTACAGTTTAGATCGCTAATCGCTGGTACTGGCATGGGGATAGTAAGTGGGTCGAATTCTCTCACTGTCAACTTTACTGGTTCCTTGGGGGCATTAGCTGGCGGCACAGTTGGATCTCTGGTCTTGTCCTCGCCTGCTGGTGGGCTCTACTCTCTAGGAGTCACTGACGGCGGAATGTTGACTGTTGTAGAACAGACTTCTTCTGCAAATACTGTAGTGTTATCATCGCCTAACGGAGACCAATATTCTCTGTCTGTTACTGACGGTGGAATTCTTACAATTACTTCAGCATAAAGTAGCGATTTTTCGGGAGAAAACATATCGAAAAGACTATATAAGGCAGTGCGTGAGTGCTAATAAATCCGCACTCAGTTGCTTATACAATATAAGTGTTTCAAAATACAAACAGTTTTAAAAGGGTTTTATTTGGTATCGTTCTCGGCACCAAATAATAAGTTACTCATAAGTCATATAATATAGGAGATTTTTATTATGGCTACAATTACAACAGGCTCTTACTTAGCCAATGTTGCGATGATTGGTGGTATTTCCACTGACGAGTCAACGTCGCTGTTTGACAGCCTTTACGGCGGTGCTTCCGGCTACACCAGCGCCACCCAACTATACAGTGGTTTTACGCAAACAGATTCAGTTGTTCATGCTCTTAACCAGCTAGCGAGCGATATCGACCAGCTCGACGGCGAAGCTGTTGCTTTGGATGGTAATAACACTTGGTCAGGAACTAACACCTATAGCAACACCATAACCGTTGGTGTAGATGATCAAGGCTACGACGTCAAGTTCTTCGGTGACACTGCCAGTGCTTACATGCTCTGGGATACGAGCACTGATGACCTTGTGCTCGCCGGGGCTGCTGGTCTCGACGTTGCGGGCGATATTGATGTTGACGGCACTGCCAATCTTGATGCTGTTGATATCGACGGTGCTGTTCAAGTTGATGGCACAATTACTGTTGGTGAGGATGATCAAGGTTACGACGTCAAGTTCTTCGGTGACACTGCCAGTGCTTATATGCTCTGGGATACGAGTGCTGATGATCTAATCCTCGGCGGCGCTGCGGGTCTAGTCGTTCCAGCGGGTCAACTTAGTTTGGGGGCGACTGCTGTTACTTCGACTGCTGCTGAACTCAACATCATGGACGGTGGCACAGCGGCTACCAGCACTACTGTTGCTGATGCAGATCGAGTTGTTCTTAATGATAACGGCACAATGGTTCAGGTTGCCGTTACTGACTTAGCTGCATACTTTGATGATGAGATCACG
>PVBE011741908.1_pt1 | contig 21527 bp, 14 predicted proteins | sample 1631181 | NCBI WGS metagenome assembly PVBE01 (sample SAMN08397723, study PRJNA350692) | Marine metagenome, whole genome shotgun sequencing project. | isolation source: water | place: Pacific Ocean | collected 2012-04 | reverse complement strand
GTGTGCGCCGGTGCGGCGCGCACCTGCGGCGGTGCGGGCGGATACCAGACCTGCTTTGCGGCGAACTACGGGAGCGACTACGAGACCACGGAGATCACCTGCGACGGGCTCGACAACGACTGCGACGGCAGCGTCGACGTGCGCCCGAACGGCTGTTCGGTCTGCGGCGCCAGCGCCGAAGAGTGCGACGGGCTCGACAACGACTGCGACGGCCAGATCGACGAGGGCCTGCTCAACGAGTGCGGCACCTGCGACGACGAGAGCTGTTCGGAGTGCGAGTTCTTCGTGCCCGGCTGGAGCGAGGAGGAGCGCTGCGGGGACGGTCAGGACAACGACGGCGACGGCGAAGCCGACGAAGGGTGCCCTTGCGACTTCGGGACCACACAGCCCTGCTTCCTCGGCGCGCCGAACTCCCGCCGGATTGGCGCCTGCCTCGACGGCTCTCAGACGTGCGTCGACCGGGGTGCCCCGCACTGGGGCGCATGCGAAGGCGGAATCCTGCCCTCGGAGGAGGTGTGTGACGGGAAGGACAACGACTGCAACGGCTGCGTCGACGACGGCGATGCGTGTGACATCCTGCTCAGCTACCCGGTCGAGGACTTCGCCGTTCCGCTCCGGAACTACGCCCTGCTCGGAGACTCGATCTACGTCGGTGAGGCCGACGCCTGGCACTGGACGGTCGAGCCCCCGGCCGGCTCCGCGACCGCGGGTCCGGAAGATGCGGACGCGATGAACACGTCGTTCTTCGTGGACGTGTCCGGCGACTACCTGGTGACGGTCGAGATCACCATCGGCGACACGGTCCGCGTGTGCACGTGGATCCTGCACGCCGTGGGCACCGGGCTGCGCGTCGAGCTCATCTGGGACAACTTCGGAAGCGTCGACCTCGACCTGCACCTGCACCGCCCCGGCTCCACCGCGGATTGGTGCGATATGGAGGACGACTGCTTCTACGCGAACTGCGACGACGGCGACTCGCCGCCGTGGGACTACCCCGATTCGACGGAAGGCTGCCCGGTCAGGGAGGCGACCTGCCACAACCCGCGCCTCGATATCGACAATATCCGCGGCCGCGACCCGGAGAATATCAACATCGACAACCCGAACGAAGGGGACTCGTTCCGCATCATGGTGCACGAGTACTCGAAGGCGTTCGGGGTCGGCGCGACCCGTCCGGAGCTCCGTATCTACTGCGGCGGCTTCCTCGCCGCCGAGCTTGGCGTCCCGCCCGACACCGTGTCCCTCCGTAACGGGGAGCCCTCGTGCCTGGGTGACACCTGGCGCGTCGCCGATGTGGAGATGCACGTCGACCCCGAGACCGGCGGGGCCACCTGCGACATCAGCGTGTTGAGCGGGTCCGGATCCGGCGGCTGGGACGTCCGCGAAGACGACCGGAGCTACTGACCGGGTGCTCCGGTAACGTCAGAACCACGCCGGGCCCCGAGCAATCCGCACGGGGCTGCCGTCAACCGCCAGCGACCAGGAAGAAGCCGGCGGCGGCAGCGGCCGTGACGACCAGGAACGCCGTGCCGACGGCGATGCGGCGCGGCCACAAGGCGGCACGTCGTCGTCGCTCGTACGGAGCGGTTGGCGGTCGCGTCCCGAGCGCGGAGTTGCTGTCCCGCAGGAGCGCGCTCCAATCGACCTCCGCTGCGTCGTCCTCGTCGTCGTCAGGCGCGCTGGCGTTGGGTTGGAACGCTGGAGCTGGGACCGCGACCTCGACCGCGGATCCGGTCGGCGCGGGGGGCGCGCTCCGGACTTCCGCATCTGAGCGAGCACTGCGTCGTCCGAGGTCGAGCTCGAGCTCCTCTCCGGGATCGTCCACCGAGGTGGAGTCCTCGCCAGCCCTTCGTTCACCGTAGCCGACCAGTGGCTCGTCGGTGACGACGAAGTCGGATCGGCCTGGCAAAGGTGCGGCGGCCTCCGTCTCGTCGTCGCTGCCGAAGAGCATGGCGTGCGCCGCCTCGACCACACCCGCGGCCTCGGCGGCGCGGCATTGCAGATCTGCGGTGAGCAACGACACGGACATGTCCTGCTGCAGCGTCGCGGACGGGTCGAGACCGGGCATGCGCTCCGTCTGCGACGCTGGGGCCGGGCGACCCGCATCGCGAGACATCGCGTCGATCTCCGGGGATCGGATCATCTGGTCGGCGACCTGGTCGAGACCTCCCGCGGAGATCCCGTGGGCTTGGGGCGCCGGATCGGCTGCTTCTGCCACCGAGATCGTGCGGCCGGGGTCGCGCTGGCTCGGGCTCGGGCTGGGCGGCGCGCTCTCCACTTCGGCGAGCTCGTCCCAGGCGCCGCGCATGCCGCTCTCCTCGGTCGGATCGAGGTCGTCGGGAGCCACGACGCCGTCGCCCAGGAACTCGGACACGAACCCTGCACGCTCGTCGGCGAAGTCCGCGGTGTCCGCGAATGCCGGATCGTCGAGGTCCGACAGGTCACCGAAGCCGGAGCGTGCCGCGTCCGGACGGCCCCCGGGCATCAGATCTTCGAACGCGGGCCTCGGGCCGGTCGGGTCTTGTGTCACCTCACCCGCCGCAATCGGCGTCTCCGGGCACGGCGCCGTGCGGGCCTGGTCGGCGCGCTTGCGGCCGGTCCGCTTCAGAATCCCGGACCCGGCGGCGAGCGCCGACTTGACGGCAAGGTGACTCCCAGACGTGATCTGGGCCAGGCGTTTCTTCGCGCGTTGCAGTATGCCTGCGGCTTGCGATTTCTCTTTTGGCGCTCGCTCGCCGCCGACCGCCTGCCGGAGCGCGACGCGCGCCAGGGATTGGCTCGACCGGCGAGGCGTCCCAGCGGGCCGGGTCTCCGCGGCCGGTTGCGGGCTGACTCCGGCGGCCTGCGCGGCTTCGACCTCGGCCACCAGCGCAGCCGCCTCGGCGACGCTCATGGGGCGATACTGGGTCTTCTCCGCGTCGTCGAACTCGTGGCTGCCCGACGCGCTGAGGTCAGGGCGCATTCCGACGATCGTGTGTTGCGTTTGTCCGTTGCTCGCAGACATGGCCGCGTGGCTTCCGAGGGGATGACCGGTCCATCCACCCTATCGGAGCCGGCCCATGGTGGCAGTAATCCCTTTGTTTTCAGCAAGTTGGTGTGCCAGTGTGTGCGATCATGGTTCCGGTCACTACCTGCCCGCACAGGCAAACCGACCTCGGCGGACTCGGCCGCGGCGCCCTCGGAAGCGCGGTCGCGAGCCGCGCATGATGGACGCAGCGCCCGCCCGTACCTGGTGCTCGTCGCGCAAGATGTTCGGCGGCTGCGCCAATGCCCTGCGCCCGTTGCGCCAATCGGCTTCGGTGAGGTGAGCGCGCCCGCGCCTCGACTGGAGATCGCCACACCCGGCCTTGCGCCGGTCGCCGAAAATTTGTGCGGCGAATGTAGGTGCGCCACGGTGGGAGTCGTTCACGCCGGCACACTCACCGCGGCCGACCCGCGCAACACCGGCGCAACTCCGCTCCTCGCGAAGACCATGAACCAGCCGATCGCCACCGAAGTTCCGATCATCACGCAATGGCTGGGGCCCGACGAGGCCGCCGCGGCTCTGGGGATCTCGTTGCGGACCCTGCAGTATCGCGCCAAGCGCGGTGAGATAGAGCGCCGCCGCCAGGGGCGGAAGTCCTACTATCGCCTCGAGACGCCCGTCGCGCCGTACCCCGCGGTCACCAACTGGTTCGACGCCTCCCCGGCTCCGGCCGCCCCGAACGCCTTCACGGCTCCGCCGATGGCGTCGTTCTCACCGGTGATCGACGGTGCACCCGCGCCGTCGCTCCGGCGATCCGAGGCGCCGACGCCTGTCGTGGCTCCCCAGGTCGTGCGGTCGAACGCCGAACAGCGAGCGGCCGGTCCGACCGCGTCGGTTTCTTCCGCGCGCCCTGGCGCCCGCGGGACCCCGGTTGCGCCGGTTGCGCCGGTTGCGTCGGTTGCGCCGGTTGCGTCGGTTGCGTCGGTTGCGCCAATCGACGCCCCGGCGCCTCCCGCGCGCCCTCGCATGGAGATCCTGTCGCCCAGGCAGGTCGCGGACCGGGAGCGCATCGAGGAGACCGGAAACCTGGTTGCGTCCGTTGCGCCAATCGGCCGTCGCTCCGCCGAAACCCCACTCGACCAACCCGCCGTGGGCGAAGGGCTGATGCTCGCGCAACTTCAACAGCTGGTCGAGGAGAGCGGCATGTTCGTGGCGCCGCCCGAGCCCGATGAGTCGTTGGCGCAGCGGCAGACCGGCGCGCGGCGCGGGCGCGCTGCACTTTCCACACTCTCCCGCGAGCTGCGACGCCCGGGCGTGTTGTCCCAGATCTTCCTCATCGCCCTGGTCTTGACGCCTGTCTCGAGCGTGGCGTTCGGTCTCGCGCTGTGGTGGAGCGGGCTGCTGGCGACCATCGTCGCGACCGCAGGCTCCCTGGCGTGGACCCGCATCGTCCGTCTGCTGGAGATCTAGCCTCGCGGGACCGGCGCGGCGGCGCTCGCCTTGACGCGTTCGGGCGCGCGCGGCATCTGGAGGGACGCCCCCCCTCCAACAACAGCTCCGCCGATGCTCGACAATCTCGTAACGCTGGGTTTCCTCGTCCTGCTCCAGGCCGTCCTGGGCTTCGACAACCTGCTCTACATCTCGCTGGAGTCGAAGCGGGCCCCCGCAGAGAAGCGCCACTTCGTCCGGCGGGTAGGCATCGGCGCAGCGATCTTCCTGCGGATCGCGTTGCTCTTCCTCCTGATCCAGCTCATCGACCTGGTCCAGGACCCGCTCTTCGGTTTCCACTTCGGCGACACCTTCGCCGGTGAGTTCAACCTCCACAGCCTGATCGTCCTCGGGGGCGGGGTGTTCATCATGTACACGGCGGTGAAGGAGATCTGGCACATGGTCGGAGTCGGGCCGGAGCACGGCGCTGGCGGTGAGCAGTCGGAACGCTCTGTGGGCGCGGCGATCTCCTGGATCATCGTCATGAACCTCGTCTTCTCGTTCGACTCGATCCTGAGCGCGATGGCGCTCACCGACGTGTTCTGGGTGATGGCGGCGGCGATCGTGGCGGGCGGCCTGCTGATGATCTGGCTCTCCGACCACGTCGCGACCTTTCTCGAGAAGAACCGGCTCTACGAGGTGCTCGGGCTCTTCATCCTGCTCATCGTGGGCGTGATGCTACTCGGCGAGGGCGGTCACCTCGCTCACCTGCACCTCGGCGGCCAAGCGGTCACCCCGATGAGCAAGGCCACCTTCTACTTCGTGATCACCGTCCTCGTGCTCACAGACGTCGTCCAGAGCCGCTACCAGAAGCGCCTGCTTGCCGAGCGGGCCGCGCACGACGCCGCGCCCGCCTGAGACCACGTGAATCTGGAAACCGTCACGAGTCGGGCGCTGCCGGGGGCTTCGAGTGCGTCGCGCCCATCGCTTGTAGGCGGATGCCGAACGTGCCGCAACCGTCGCCGGTGCGCGGTTACCGCCTGAGCGCCGCTCCTACCAGGTGTCCTTCCACGGACGCACTCGGAGTGGGACGCCGAGCTTCTCGGCGAGCGTGTGAGCTTCGGCGAGCTCGTCCTCCGAGAGGGTGTCGACCACGGTCGCGACGACGTCGATGCCTTCGCGCAGGGCGCCCTCGATGAACGCGATGGTGGCCCCGAACGAGTTCGGGAAGCTCGGGCGGACGATCTCCTCGTAGCGCTCCTCGTTGCCCGCGTTCAGGGAGACGCACATCGAGTCGATCAGCTCGCGGAGATCGGGGAGGATCGGCCGACCGTTGAAGAGGGCGCCGTGTCCGTTGGTGTTGAGCCTCACGTGGAGTCCGCGGTCGTGCGCGCTTCGGGCCACCGCCTCGAGCACGTCCATGCGGATCGTCGGCTCCCCGAAGCCGCAGAACACCACTTCGGTCGCCGGATGAACCTCCAGCGCCCCGAGCACGGCGGCGACGTAGTCCGCCGGATCGGGCGAGACGTCCAGCCGCAGATCCTGACCCCCGATGACCGCGCTCTCCCGCCGCGGACAGAAGACGCAGTCGGCCGTGCAGGCGTTCGTCACGTTGACGTATATGTTGCCCTTGACGATGTAGATCAGTCGCGGGGCTCGTTCGGTTGACGCTTCCACGGTCCTCTCGTGCGCTCGCTGTCGTACGGCCGGAGCTTCTCCGGACGGTCGGGGCTTCGTCAATCACAGCGACGCGCCCACGTCGAGTGCTTCCTTTGTCGCGCTCGGCAGCAGGCATCGGCTCGGCTCGTCCCGGTGCGTGGCGTGCGCGGGGGGCTGCAGGACGTCCGGGTCAGTCGACCTCGCTGGTGGCGGTCGACAGCTTCGGGATCGACTCCACGTCGCGACCGTGACGCCGTCGACCTCGGTCTCCTCGATGCCGGAGGCGCCACCATACCGTGGGGTGCTGGCGAGTTGAATCGTCTGATCGGGTCCGATTCGTCGGTGGCCATTGCCGGTCAGCGGCGTTACCTTGCCGATATCGCTACCATTCCGAACCGCTCGCCAACCATCCACGGGGCCGCCAGGAGGACACCGAGATGTCACGACGCAAGCCCGAGACCACGAGCGCCCACGAGATCGCTGCCGGCCACGTCGAGCTGCCGATCGTCTACTACGATGCGGCCGCCGTGTTCGCCTACTTCTGGTGCGATCACGCGCGCACCGGGCCGCTGCTGCACGGCACCGGCATGACCGCCGTGGGCTTCGGTCGCGGCCGGGCGCTCGTCGTGCTCGCGTTCTTCAACTACTACGACACGAGCATCGGCCCCTATCACGAGGTCGGCACCACGATTGCCGCCTATCCGTCAGCCGGCAAGGCGCCCCTGATGCCGACGTTCGGCCTGTTCCGACGCGTGAAGCGGCGCAAGGTCGGGTTCTTCGTGCTCGACCTGCCCGTGAGCACGGAGATTGCGTGTTCAGCGGGGCGGGAGCTGTGGGGATACCCCAAGTTCGTCACGGAGACGCCGTGGTCCGTGGAGAGCGGCCGGTTCACGGGAAAGGTGCAAGACCCGTACTCCGACGCGCCGCTTCTCACGTTCAAGGCCGCCTTCGGCCGTGGGGCGCCGGTGCCCGCGTCGGACCTCCTGCTCTACTCCCATCTCGACGACGAGATCCTACAGACGATCGTCGAGGTGCACGCGACGGCCTACACGTCGCGCGGCGCGGGCGCCCATCTCGCCGTTTCTCCGGACCACCACCGCATGGCGGACAACCTGTGCGACCTCGGCCTCGACGGGGCGCACCCCTTCGTCGTGCAGAGCGCGCCGATGTACAAGTCGACCCTGCACAGCGGTGCGGTTCACTCGAGATTCCCGAGCCCACGACTGGCGTACCCGACCTGATGACGACGGTTCTTGCGCTCGGAGCGTGTGGTGGCGTCGGGCGGTACGCGGTGCCGGTACTCCTAGACGACGAGCGCATCGGCAGGGTCGTGTTGGCAGACCTCGACGGGGAGCGGGCGACGGCGCAGGCGCGGACCTACGGCGAGCGGGTCGATGCATTGCAGCTCGACGTCACCGACACCGCGGCACTTCGTACGGCGATCGGCTCGGTCGACATCGTGATGAACACGGTCGGTCCGTTCTTCCGTTTCGGCGAGCCGATCCTACGAGTGACGCTGGAGGTCGGTCGGAGCTACGTCGACGTGTGCGACGACCCCGAGCCGACGCTGGAGATGCTGGGGCTCGATGCGCTGGCGCGGGAGCGCGGGGTGAGCGCGGTGGTGGGAATGGGCATCACCCCCGGGGTCTCCAACCTGCTGGCCGTGCTGGCGATCGAGGAGCTCGAAGAGGCCCGTGAGGTGATCACGGGATGGGACGTCGAGGCGGCGCTCCCGGAGGAGATCGGCCGGGAGCCGAGCGCGGCGACCGTGCACGGGGTGGAGCAACTCACCGGGACCATCCGTGTCCGTCGGGGCGGTCGGTGGGTCGACGAGCGACCGATCCGGCCCGTCGATGTCGACTACCCGGGGCTCGGCTTGCGGAAGGCGTGGACGATCGGTCACCCCGAGCCGGTGACGTTGCCCCGGGCGTTCCCGTCGATCGAGGAGTCGGTGAACGTGATGGTCACGAGCCCCGGGAACGCGCTCGCCATGCGGGCGCTGCGCTTCGTCGTCGATGCCGGGCTTCTTTCGCGCCGGCGCGCGGCACAGATCGCGGAGCGCCTCGAGGGCGAAGGAGGACAGACCCCCAACCTCGCCGAGGTTCTTGCCCGGGCATCGCGAAAGGGCCGTCTCGGTCTGCCTCCGATCTTCGCCCTCGCGCGCGGCGTGCGCGCCGATCGGTCGGCGGCGGTCGGGGTCATGTTGCTCTCCGCACCGGCGGGCGGCATCGGAGGGACGACCGGAGTCCCGCTCGGCGTCGCCGTCCGGATGCTGGCGCGCGGCGATGTCGCCAGAACAGGCGTGCTCTCACCGGAGGAGGCGCTGGACCCGAGCACCTTCCTCGACGAGCTCGCCCCGCTGTGCGATCCGCCCGCCGCGCGCGCTGCCGACCTGCTGCTGGTCTCCCGATCCTGGGAGTCGCCAAACCTGCACCAGATGCTGCGAACCGCATTGCGCTGACCCCGCTGCGCCCTGCCCCCCCCTTTGCGCTCTTTGCGCCATTGCGTGAACTGCCCGCCCCCTCGCGCCCTTTGGTTGAACTGCCCGCCCCGCCGGAATTTCACGCAAAGGCGCAAAGAAGCGACCCGCAAAGGCGCAAAGGGGCTGCACGGACCTCCGGGCGAGGCGCCGCGCGCGCCGTTACCACGGGGCCCGGGATCAGTCGCCCGGCCGCCGTTCCGTGCAGCGCCCGTCGTCGCAGACGGCCACGACCCTCTCCCCCTCGCAGGCGTTGATGCCGCACGTCGCGCACCCGTCGTAGTCGCACTCGTCGAGCTCGCGGCGTGGGTCGTCGACGTGGACGGCCTGGCAGGCACAGCTCGAGTAGATCAGCCGGCACTCGTCGTCGTCGGTGCAGCGCGGCACTTCGTCGAGACAGCCCACGAGCGGGTCGCACGGTCCGCGGGTCCAATCGCCGCTGCAAAACGAAGCGAGACAGCGGTCGCGGATGCAGCGGCCGAGGCCGATCTCGCAGACCTCGATCTCGGCGGAACAGTCTTCGTCCGATCGACATGGACCGCTCCCGACCGGCTCGCCGGTGTCTACGAACGTGAACGTGCCGGTCGATGGCAGCTCGGGCGGTTCCACGGGCCAGCCGGGCTCGCCATAGAACACCCAGACCGGGAAGGTGCCCGCCTCGTGCGGCAGCGTCATGAAGCGGAGCGTGCACATGCTCGGGAACCCGGAGCCGTAGATCGTATTCAGCCAGACGTCGTCTCCGAGGCGCATCCATCAGTCGAGCGCGCCGATGTAGAACACCTCGCCTACCGCCTCGACGATCGTCCCGCCGGTGGTGGGTCCGGAGGTGGGTGATGTGCGGAGAGGACCGGTGCACGGATCGAGCGGGTCCGCGTCGGGGTCCGGCGTGTCCGCCGGAACGTCCGAGGGCGGGTCTTCGGCGTCTACGTCCTGGTCGACATCGGCGTCGGCTTCCCCGTCGCCAGGCACGTCGGGAGCGGGTGTCGGATCGTCCGCGGGTTCGCGTCGTGCGTCTCGCGCCGGTTCGCCGTCGGCGTCCTCCGCGGGTACCTCGCCGTCGGTCGCGGCGTCCTCCGGTGGGGCGCCGCGCGAGTCTTCGGCGTCCGAGCCGGGAGTCCCGCCGGGAACGTCGGAGCCGGGAGTCGTGCCGCACGTGGCGACCAGAAGGCCGACGAGGGCTGCGAGCAGCAGGTGACGCATGGGCGACACCCTAGCAGACTTCCCCGGTCGATCGCGTCGCATTCCGGCCTGGCCCTGCCGACCCCGGCAGCCGGTCTAGGCTTCGCCGAGCACGTTCCGGAGGAAGCGAGCGAGCTGGGCCCGGCGGAACGGCTTCTGCACGAACCCCGACAGGTCGGCGTCGCCGAACATCGCCCGGGTTTCCTGCTCGTCGTATCCGCTCATGATCAGGATCGGGAGGTCATCCCGGATCGAGCGCAGGTGTTCGAACGCCTCGCGTCCGTCCATGCGGGGCATTTTCAAGTCGAGCAGGACGCAGGTGATCTCGTGCTGCCGCTCCCGTAAGACCTCGACCCCTTCGAGGCCGTCGCAGGCCGTGACGACATCGAGGCCGAGGCTCTCCAGCGCGCGGCCTGCGACCACGCGGACGATCTCCTCGTCGTCGATGACGAGCGCGGTCCCGCTTCCCTTCCAGCCGGCCGGCGCATCGACCGAGACCGTCCCCGGCACGACGACACGGTCGAGGGCGGGCAGGAGGACTTTGAAACTCGAGCCTTCGCTCGGCGTGCTGTCGAGGAGAATCGTGCCGCCGTGTCCACGGACGATGCCGTGGGTCGCCGCGAGCCCGAGGCCGCGGCCGATGAACTTGGTGGAGAAGAAGGGTTCGAAGATCCGGGCCTGGGTCTCTTCGTCGATGCCAGCGCCGCTGTCCGACACTTCGAGGACGATGTAGCGGCCGGGCGCCACGTCGTGACCGTCTGCGTCGCGCACCCCCTCGCCGTAGTCGTCACCGGTCGCCGAGGTCCGGATGCTGACCACGCCGCCTTCCTCACCGAGCGCCTCGGAGGCGTTGACGACGAGGTTCATGACGACCTGCTGGAGCTGGGCCGAGTCGGCCCGCACGCCCGGCAGGGGTCTGGCGAGGTCGACCTCGAGACACACGCTCTTCGAGACGGCGGTCTCGAGCAGGGTGCGCATCTCCTCGACGAGGGTGTTCAGGTCGTGGTCCTCGACGGTTCGGTGCGCCCGGCCGGAGTAGGCGAGCATCTGGGCCGTCAGCTGAGCGGCTCGTTGCGCGGCGACCTTGATGTGCGCGATGGAGGGGCGCAACGGGGCGGTGTCGGGCATCTCGAGGAGCGCCAGGTCGGCGTTGCCGAGGATACCGACGAGCAGGCTGTTGAAGTCGTGGGCGATGCCGCCGGCGAGGACGCCGAGGCTCTCCAGCTTCTGGGTATACTGGACTTGGGCCTCGAGCCGCGATCGCTCCTCTTCGGCCCGCTTTCGCTCGGTCAGGTCGACGTTGATGCCGAGATAGCCCTGAATCTCCCCCTCGTCGCCGTGTAGCGGACGGGCTCTTCCGAGGATCCACGTCGCGCTCCCGCTCTTGTCGACGAAGCGTGCTTCGAAGCCCTGCAGCCCTTCGGAATCGACCGATGCGCGCCACCCGGCCTTTGCGGCGTCGATGTTTTCGGGGTGGAGTTGTTGATACCACGGCCGGCCGATCGCCTCTTCAGCGGGGACCCCGGCCAGCTGCGCCCAGCGCTCGTTCACGTACGTGCACTTGCCGTTCGCGTCGGTCAGGTACATCGCGCTGGGGTTGAGCTCCGTCAGCCTGCGGAATCGCTCCTCGCCCGCCCGCAGCGCCTGTTCCATGTGCTTGCGGTCGGTGATGTCCCGGGACACCGCGAGCACGGTCTCCACCTCGCCGTTCGGAGAAAACTCCGGGTGCAGGTGCAGGTCCAGCCAGATCATGCCGCCGGGTACACCGACTTCACATTCGAGCTCGGTGGACTCGCCGCTGTCGAACACCGATTGAATCGCGTTCTCCCACAGCTCGCAGAGGTCGGGTGGATAGCCTACCTCGCGGTGGGTCTTCCCCAGCCCCTGCTCCGGCGTGAGTCCCGTCCTCTCCCAGACGATCCGGTTGCAGAAGACGTGTCGATACTCGCGGTCGTAGCGGAGGATGTTGTCGCGCGCGTTGTCGACCATCCCCCGCACGCCGGCGATCTCGCGCCGCGCCTCCCGCAGCTCCCGCAACAGCTCGTCCTTCGTCTTCGACTCGTCGGACACGGTGCCTCGCTGGGACGCCCGATCGCACGCGCCACCACACCGGGTTTGCGCCCAGGCGCGGGGTGCGCCGTTCAGTCTCCACTGACGCTCGCACAGCGGTGTTCGACCGTCAAGGCGCCCCCGGCCGATTCGGGGCCCAGATGGGCCGCTCCGCGCCGCCTCGTGCGCCTCGCCGGAGGAGTCGCGCCTCGGTCTGCACCCCGACGACCGTCGCCGCCGTTGACGGCGTGCGCGGCGTGCGAGATGACCGGTGCGGAAGTCTGCAGAGTGAGGACGCCATGCCGATCGGCACCCCCTTTCACGAGCGCACCTTCGGGTACTGCACCAGCCTCTTCTACAAGGACTGGGGTGGCTACTACACGGTGAAGTCGTACGACACGTGCCACGAGCGGGAATATGTCGCCATACGCCACTCGGCAGGGCTGATCGACGTCAGCCCGCTCTTCAAGTACGAGGTCACCGGGCCAGACGCCGGCGAGTTCCTTTCGCGGGTCATGGTCAAGAGCGTCCGGAAGCTGAAGCAGGGGCGGGTCACCTACCTCTGCTGGTGCGACGACGAGGGCGATGTCGTCGACGACGGGACGGTCCACCGACTCGGCCCCACGCATTATCGCGTGACCGCGGCCGAGCCGACGTACTCGTGGTTCCTGCGCCAGGCCGAAGGCTTCGATGTCGCGGTCGAAGACGTCACCGACCAGATGGGCGCCCTGGCGGTGCAGGGCCCGCGGGCGCGCGACGTCCTGGACGGCTGCGCGGACACGGATATGAACGCCCTGCGCTTCTTCGGCGTGGTCGAGACGACGGTCGCCGGGGCGCACGTGTGGATCTCGCGGACCGGCTACACCGGCGACCTCGGCTACGAGGTGTGGGTGGCCCGCGCCGACGCGCTCCGAGTCTACGACGCCGTGCTCGAGGCGGGTCGACCGCACGGGGCGATCCCGGCCGGGCTCGACGCGATGGACGTCGCGCGGGTGGAGGCAGCGTTCATCATGAACGGCGTCGACTACTACTCGGCCAACCACTGCTTGATCGACGCCCACAAATCGAACCCCTACGAGCTCGGGCTCGACTGGACGGTGAAGCTCGACCGCGAGCCCTTCGTCGGCCAGGCGGCGCTGCGGCGCATCGCGAGGGAAGGCGCCGAGTATGCCTTCGTCGGCCTGGTGGCCGATTGGGACGAGTACGAGGCGCTCTTCGCGAAGCACGGACTGCCGCCGGGCGTGCCGAGCGCCGCGCAACGCGAGGGGGTGCCGATCTACGATGCCCATGGGGCGCAAGTCGGTCGAGCCACGACGCGCGCGTGGTCACCGACACTGAAGCAATACCTGGCGATCGGGCAGGTCTACGCGCACTACGGGGCGCCGGGGACCGAGCTGCGGCTCGAGGTCACCGCGGAGTGGGAGCGGCAGCAGGTCAAGGCGACGGTGACGCCGACGCCCTTCTTCGACCCCGAGCGCAAGAGGAAGCCGTGAGCAGGCAGAGCTGGTACGACTTCGAAGCGCCCGGCGCCCCGGGGAAACCGGACCACGCCGCGTACGACGCGATCGTGATCGGCGGTGGGCACAACGGGTTGATCACGGCGGCCTACCTGGCGAAGGCCGGCCGCAAGGTGCTCGTGCTGGAGCGCCGCCACGTGCTGGGGGGTTCTGCGGTCAGCGAAGAGCTGCACCCGGGATTCACGTTCTCGGTCTGCTCGTACGTGATCAGCCTCTTCAGGCCGCACATCATGCGCGAGCTGGAGCTGGCACGGCGCGGCCTGGAGATCATCCCGCTCGACACGTCCTACGTGCCGGGCCTCGACCACCCGGGGCTCTGTCGCTGGGGCGACTCGGCACGCAGTCGGCGCGAGATCGAGAAGTTCAGCCGGAGAGACGCGGAGATCTACCCCGAGTTCGGGATCCAGATGACGAAGCTCGCCCGCTTCGCCAAGGACATCATCGACGTTCCCGTGCCCGACCCGGCGTCCCTGAACCCCGCCGAGCTCTGGCAGCTCGCGAAGCTCGGCCGCGGCATGAAGGAGTTCGACACCGCGCTCCGCTACTCGAACTTCAAGCTCCTGACGATGAGCGCAGCCGACCTGCTCGACGAGTGGTTCGAGAGCGACGTGCTCAAGGGGCCGATGAGTGTCAGCGGCATCATCGGAACCTTCCTCGGCGTGCGCTCGCCGGGCACGGCCTACGTGCTCCTGCACCACTACATGGGCGAGATCGACGGTGCGATGCGCTCGTGGGGGCTCGTCAAGGGCGGCACCGGCCAGGCCAGCCTCGCCTGCGGTCGCGCGGCGGAGCACTACGGCGCAGAGATCCGCACGGAATCGCCGGTGGATCGAGTGCTCACGTCGGGCGGACGCGCGACGGGCGTCGTGCTCGAAAACGGCGACGAGATCCGGGCCAGGGTCGTCGTCTCGGGACTCGATCCCCGCCGCACGTTCTTCGGCCTCGTCGGCGAGGAGGCGCTCCCGGACGATTTCGTGACCGCGATCGGACGCTACAAGTACCGCGGCAGCTCGGGGAAGGTGAACCTCGCCGTCGACCGCCTGCCGGAGTTCGCGTGTCGACCGGGAAGCGAGCACCTGCGCGGCGACGTCGCGATCGCGCCGAGCATCCGCTACCTGGAGCGGGCCTACGACCAGGCGAAGTACGGGGACTTCTCGGACCGCCCGTACATCAACCTGGTGATCCCGAGCATCCTGGACCCGAGCGTCGCCCCACCGGGCAAACACGTGATGTCGTGCTTCGTGCAGTACGCCCCGTACGACATCAAGGAGGGGCCGTCGTTCTGGCCCGAGCGTCGCGAGGCGTTCGGCGAGGCCGTGATCGACACCCTCGAGGAGTACATCCCCGGACTGCGCGACACGATCCTGTTCAAACAGGTGCTCACGCCTTGGGACCTGGAGCAGGACTTCGGGCTCACCGAGGGAAACATATTCCACGGCGAGCTGAGCCTGGAACAACTGCTCTTCCTGCGGCCCGCGGCCGGATGGGCTCGGTACCGCACGCCGATCGACAAGCTCTGGTTGTGTGCTTCCGGCGCGCACCCCGGCGGCGGCCTGATGGGGGCCCCGGGTGAGATCGCGGCCAAGGAGCTCCTGCGTTCGGGGGAAGTCTGATGGCTGGCTACGACCACATCGTCATCGGCGCGGGCCACAACGGCCTCGTGTGTGCGACCGTCCTGGCGCGGAAAGGAAGGAGGGTGCTCGTCGTCGAGAAGGCCGAGCAGGTCGGCGGGCTCGCTGCGAGCTGGGAGTTCCACCCCGGGTTCCGGAGCCCCGGTCTCCTGCGGGACGTCGGCGCGGTGAGACCAGCGGTGATCGACGGACTCGGGCTCGCGGGACACGGCCTCGAAGTCCTGCCGCATCGTCCGGGTCTGCTCGCCCTCGGCGCCCCGGGGGACGCCCTGTGGCTCGACGGAGATCCACACATCGCCGGCGAGTCGATCGCGGCGCGAAACGCGGACGACGGCGGGGCCTGGGACCGGTACCGGAGCTTCCACGGCGCGGTGCAGGGCGTGCTCGGGACCTTCGTCGACGAGCCGCCCCTCGACGTGATCGCGTTCGAGTCCAACAGCGTGTGGGAGGTGCTCGGCCGGGCGTTCGGCGTCCGGCGTCTCGGTCGGCGGACGATGATGGAGCTCTTGCGCGTCGCCCCGATGCCGGTTGCCGACTGGCTGAACGAGTTCTTCGTCGACGACGTGCTCAAGGCCGCGCTCGCGCTCCCGGCCGTGGCCCACACCTTCGCCGGACCGCGGTCTCCGACGACGAACGCTGCCCTGCTCTGCGGGGACGCCGCGGCGCGAACGAGCGTGGTCGGTGGCGGTCCCGCGTTGATCGCCACGCTAGAACGCGCGGCCGCTGCGGCTGGCGTCGAGGTGCGGACCGGCGCCGACGTGTCCCGCATCCGCATGGAAGGCGACGCCGTTGCGGGCGTGACGCTGTCCGGCGGCGAGGAGATCGACGCCGCATCCGTAGTCTCCAGCGCCGACCCGAAGACCACCCTTCTCGGCCTTCTCGAGCCCGGCGTGCTCGGCTTCGGCGCCCGCACCCGAACGAAGGCCGTTCGCTCCCGAGGCACGACAGCGCAGGTCCTCCTCGCCATCGATGGCCCCGTGCTGCTGTCGGGTCATGACGCGCCGGTGGAGTACGCCCGCGTCGCGCCGAGTCTCGACGCAATCGAGCAGGCGCACGACGCGATCAAGTACGGAGAGTTTGCACCGGAGCCGATCCTCGACGTCCACATCGCGACCGTCGGCAACCCGGGCCTCGCCCCCGCCGGCAAGTCCGTCGTCTCTGTGCACGTCCACTTCGCGCCCTACGACCTCGACGCCGGCTGGGACACCGGCCGTGACCTCCTCGGCGGACGCGTCGTGTCGATGCTCGACGCCCACGCCCCCGGCCTCGCCTCGAAGGTGGAATCCCGGGTCGTGCTGGCCCCGCCGGACATCGAGCAACGATTCGGCGTCGCCGGCGGCTGCCTGGACCACGTGGAGCACGCCCTGGATCAGTTGCTGATCCGGCCGATCCCCGACTGTAGCGGCTATGTGACGCCAATTCCGGGTCTGGCGCTCTGCGGGAGCGGCCTGCACCCCGGCGGCGGTCTGAGCGGCGCTCCGGGATGGTTGGCCGCGACCGTACTTGGCGGCTGACGCGCTCGCGAACGGGAAGCGAATCCTCGGTCGCACCCATGGTTGCTACAGCTCCCACCGGAAGGAAGCCCGTGATCCACCCCTACACGAACGAAAACATGACCCGCTGGGCGCACGGCGAGTTTCAGGTCCAACTCGACCGGGCCGGCTACAGCCGCCCAATGGGTTATTGCGATGGGCTCGAGGAGGACGAAGCGGCGCTGCAGGCCCAGGCGCGGGACGAAGGCGTCGAGGACCTCCGCATCGAGAAGAAAAGGCTGAAATCCGGTCGGGAGATCTGGACTCTCGGCGAGATTCCGGCCGAGGAACCTCAGGACTGGTAACGAACCGGCTCTCGCCGTCGCCTTGACGCGTGGGCCAGCGCAGCGAAGCTTGCAAAGAGCCACGCGCTCACGCCGCGGCGGCGACTCGAGACGCCGCAGGCGCAGCCCGATCCCGAACCGCTCGCCCCGGCAGCGACCCCGCCTCGGCCGGTGTCCTCGACGGCCGGCCCTGACCCGGAGTCGGTCGGCGGCCTGCCGTCGCCGCCGTCGTTCACGTCTCCTCGCAGGATATCGTCCGCGCGCGGATCATCGTCGTCGCCGCCATCGCCTGCATCCGGATCATCGTCGTCGCCGCCATCGCCTGCGTCCGATCCATCGTCGTCGCCGCCATCGCCTGCGTCCGGTCCATCCTCTCCTCCGCCGTCGACATCGTGCAGCTCGCCGCCATCAGTTGGGACATCAACGCTGTCGGCGTCGGCATCGGCGTCTGCGTCGACGTCCGTGCCGACATCGCCCGCGTCGATGCCGACATCACCGACCTCGTCGCTGTCTCCACCCCCTACCGGGGGCGCCGCTGGGGCCTGCAGTTCGAGCCGCGGCCCCATCGGACCGGCCTCGCGAGCGACCATGGCCAGAGTGCCGTCGTCGTCGGTGTCACCGTCGAATCGAACCTCACGGACGATCAGGAAGGTGACCGCGGGGTCGGTCTGGCGGCGGACGAATCGCGTGACGTCGACCATTCGTTCCTCCGGTGTCGCGTCGGCGGACAGGTGACCAACGATGAACGCCGAGGCTCCAGCGCCTTCGACGTAGTTGTGGGCGATCAGATCGACGGCGCCGCCCGCCTCACCGAGGTTGGGCGCATTGGCCCACTGGATCCCGTGTTCGGTCCAATCGTCGTCCGCGATGCCGTAGACGTGCGCGATGACCCGGGCGTCGCTGCCGGGGTTGTTCGCGAACACGTGGAGCACCGCGCGCTCGACGTCCGCGCCCGGCACGTCGCCGAGGTCGAACCTCACGAAGGTGGCGCGGCGTTCATCGGGGTCGCTGCTGTGCCCGGAGGTCAGCAGCACGGCCTCGCCGCCGAAGTTCTCCGCGCTGTGCGCTCCGCCGACGACGGTCGCGTCTGCCACGGGCACGACGCTCAACCTGCGCTCGGATGAAGAGACCGGGACTGTGAGGAGCCACACGCTGCGCGGCGGCTGCGCGAGCTCGAGGACCGATGTCGGCGGGAGATCGACGACGTGACGCACCTCGCCGAGAGCGTGCGCGCTGACCTCTTCGACGGTGATCGGTGTGCCCTCGGGAACGCCCCAAGCCGACAGATCGAGTGTCAGGGGGAGCGTCCCGCCGCCGGTGTTCGTTGACCACAGAAAGTGGTGAGCGCCGTCGCGCGCCGCGGCCAGGCGGATCCGGTCCGCACCCTCGCCACTCGCTTCTGGCTCCCGGTACAGCGGTCGGCCACCGCGAAACCCTCGGGCGAACAGGCGAACCACTTCGGCGCCGCGCGTTACCCCGCCGATGTCGTAGGGCTCGGCGTCGTTCGTTACGTAGTGGGTCCCGTTCTTCTTGACCGTGTCGCCGTCGGCCGTCTGGGCGAACTTGAACACGTAGAGCTCGTCGGCCTGGCCGTTCGCGAGGTTGGCGAAGATGGAGCCGAAGCGAGCGATCTTGTTCGGGGACTCGAGCGTCTCCTCGAGGGTGTTGAACACACTGTTCGAGTGGACGTTGAACTCGGTGATCGCGACGGTCATCGGCGTGCCGTCGAGGACACCCGCGACCGCTTCGCGGACCCCGGCGACATCTCTGCCGACGGCGGGGCCGGTTTGGTTGTACGTGTGGTAGGCGTAGGTCTCGGCGATGAAGTAGCCCTCCTCGTCTTCGCCGAGCACGTTCGTGTGGATGTTGTCGAGGAGCAGGTCGCCCCAGTCGCCGGAATCGAAATCATCGACACCCCCGCCAGCGGTGACCGGGGCATGCATGCGCGGCACGTACGACGTGCCCAGGTCGCGGTTCACGTCGGCGATCGCGGACTGGACTGCGTCGGACGCAAAACGCAGGCGGGTGACGTAGTGCCCCTGGCTCAGGTTCGCGTTCGAAGAGTGGTTCGGCTCGTTGTACATCTGGTACCGCACGACGCCGTAATCCGAGGCCAGCACGTACGCCATCGCGTAGTAGTGCTGCCAATGTTCCCAGCGGTCCGCCCACGGATTGCCGTCGTCGAAGGGGTAACGGGCGACCGTGCGGCCGATCATCGCCACCATCCCGACCCCGAGGCGCGTGAGTTCCTCGAAGGCGTACGCGACACGCACACGACTTCCCGCCAGGGTGACGCTCTCGAGACGCGACCGGTAGTACTCGAAGTTGTTGTACGCAGCCGGATCGGCCCGCAACGCCGCCCGGCGGGCGATGAAGCCATCGCGATTGCCGACGCCATCTCCCCAGGGGTCCGCGTCGTCGTCGCCCACCGGCTCGATCCGGGCGGGGCTGATGAAGAAGCGCGCGCCGTTGACTCCGGCGTAATCCCACCAATCTGCGGTGTTGCTGCCCGGGACGAAATGGCCGGTGTTGTAGCCCACCACGTCCGGCGTAGTTCCCGCAGTCTCGGCGCTCACGGTGACCGTCGCTGCCTCGACCGGCCGCGCCAAGAAGAGCAGTCCGACGAGGACGGCACAGGATCCTGCGTGGAGCCGAAGCATGCGGGGTCGTGGCCCGAGTGTAAGGGAGGGACGAGCATAGCGCGCCCGAGGCCGGCCGACCACCGTCCGGCGCTCCGTGGCTGGCCTGCTGCCATGAGCGGGAGTGGGGCGCCGAGCCGGTTCAGTCGTCCGTCGACGTCAGGACTTCGATGCCCCCGAGCTGCACTACGATCGCTGGTAGCGCGGCGGCAGAACCGATAACTTCGGGCACATGCTGGATCTCGGCCATCGCTCTGCCGCCGGAGGCCCGCGCGGTCTCGTCGTCGCGGGGGTCGTCGTGACGGCGATCATGCTGGCGTCCGGCTGCCACTCGGAGAACAGCGAGCGTCCGGACGCGGATGCCGCCGCCGCGCTCGACGACGTCGCGGCGGAGAGCGACGGCAGCGGCGCCACCGCGCGCTGTCCCTTCGGCGAGGCCGACGACGTGTGCTTGCCCGAGCCCCCACGACTGCGCGATTGGGACTGCCCTGACGGATGGCTGGCCGAGCCTGTCTTCGTCGACGCCGACGGCGCGTACGACATCCCCGACGACGTGCCGCAGGTGTCCGCCTGCGCACCACCGCCGGTGCCGGCCGATTGCCCGCCCGGGTGGATGCAGGTGCTCGGCTCGGCGGAGTGCGTGCGCCAGGGGCTCGAGTGTCCCCCGCTCGGGGAACGCTGGCACGACGAGGAGACGATCCGCTCGCGTGCACCACTGCACTTCGGCCCCATCGTCTACGTCGATCCGACCGCCGACGACGACGGCGCGGGGACGCGGACCGACCCGGTTCGGCGGATCGGTCGCGCAGCGGTGCTGGTCGACACCGGCGGGATCATCGCCCTCGCGAACGACGAGTTCCGCGAGCTCGCGTTGCTGAACCGGCGCGTGGCGCTCGTCGGGAGCTGCGTCGAAGGCTCGGTGATCACCGCGCCGGAGCCCCACGATCAGCTCCCCACCGTGCGGCTGGCCGGATCCGCGGAGACCGTCATCAGCGACCTGACCATCCGCGGCGCTCGTCGTGGATTGGTCGACGAAGCCATCGGCCTGAACAAGCTCCAGGCAGTACGGGTCGCCGACGCCGAGATCACCGGCATCTTCGCGTTCGGCGAGGGCATGGAGCTCGAACTCGAAGATGTCGTGATCGCGGACATCCACGCCCGGTCCGGAGATGGCGCGTTCGGGTGGGGAATAAGCCTGGAGGGCGGGGGCCGGCTCCGCGCCGAGCGCGTCGTCGTCGCCCGAGCCCGCGAGGTCGGGATCTTCGTGGCGAACGCAGCCAACCGGGCCGACCTCGTGGACATCATCGTCATGGATACGCGGGGCTCCGCCGGCGACAACGGGCGAGGGAACGGCTTCGTGGTCGGACCGGGCAGCGAGCTGGAGATCGAGCGCGGACTCCTGGCCCGCAACCGGGAGTTCGCCGTGCTCGCGTCCGGCGAAGACACGCGCGTCGAGCTGCACCACGTCGTCGTGCGGGACACGGCCGAGAGCACGCCCCACGGCATGGGTGGCTACGCACTGTCGGTGCGCGATGGCGCCGAGGCCGTGATCGCGGCGACGATCATCGAGCGGGCCACCGAGATCGGCATCAACGTCCGCGGGGCCGGCGCCTCGACGACGTTGACCGACGTCGTGATTCGCGACACGCAAGGTCGCCCACTCGACGGCGAAGGAGGGGCGGCGATCGTCGTCGCCGAGGGTGGCGCGCTGATCGCCGACCGGCTCGTCGCCTCACGGAACCGCGAGCGTACCGTGTTCGTCTCCGACGCCGGCAGCTCTGCCACCCTGCGCGACGCCGTGCTCTACGACACCCTGCAAGCGGCGTCCGAGGGCGACGGGGGGAGCGGATGCGACGTCGAGTGGGGGGCGACCCTGTCGCTCGAGCGGTCGATCGTGGAGCGCAGTCGTGGGGTCGCCATCGTCGCCTTCGACCCGGAGACCCGGCTCGACCTCATCGACGTGAGGGTGCGCGGAACGTTGGCCGACGCGCGCAACGGACTGGAGGGCCGTGGTCTGGTCGTACAGGAGGGCGCTCACGCGGATCTCCAGCGCGTTCTCTTCGAGGACAACCGCGAGGTCGCGGTCTTCGTGGCAGGGGTCGACGCCGTCGCGTTGCTGCGGGAGGCGGTGATCCGAGAGACACTCGAGCGACTCTGTGCCGACC
>PVBE011319767.1_pt1 | contig 21533 bp, 17 predicted proteins | sample 1631181 | NCBI WGS metagenome assembly PVBE01 (sample SAMN08397723, study PRJNA350692) | Marine metagenome, whole genome shotgun sequencing project. | isolation source: water | place: Pacific Ocean | collected 2012-04 | reverse complement strand
CGCCTTCAGCCCGGGTCAGGGCTACTCGCTGTCGCTCAGCCCCATCCCGGCCGAGCCGACGACCGCCCAGTTCGCCGCGGTGGTTGGCCACCCCGCCTTCGCCCAGCAGCTGGCCAACTCGCTGGTGGTCGCCGCGGGCACGACGGTGCTGGGGATCTTCCTGGCCACCACGTCGGCCTACGCTTTTTCCCGCTTCCGCTTTCCGGGCCGCCGCGCCGGCCTCGTGGGCTTCCTGGTGAGCCAGATGTTCCCTGGCGTGCTCATGATGATCCCGCTGTACGTGCTGCTCGACGTCATGGGGCTGCTCGACGCCCTGCTCGGACTCATCCTGGTGTACGCCACCACCGCCATCCCGTTTTGCGTGTGGATGCTCAAGGGCTACTTCGACACCATCCCGCGAGACCTCGAGGAGGCCGCCATCGTCGACGGCGCCTCCCAGGCGATGATCTTCTGGCGCATCGTGCTGCCGCTGTCGCGGCCGGCCATCGCCGTCACGGCGCTCTTTTCGTTCATGACGGCCTGGAACGAGTTCATCCTCGCGGCGACGTTCATGAACGCCGAGGGCTCCTTCACGTTGCCCGTCGTGCTCCAGCGCTACGTCGGCGAGTACTCCACCGAGTGGGGTCACTTCGCCGCCGGCGCCGTCCTCGTGTCCATCCCCGTGGTGGCCCTCTTCTACGCTCTGCAGAAGCACCTCGTGGGCGGTCTGACCGCCGGCGCGGTCAAGGGCTGATCTCCACGCACTCAGCCGCTAGGATGTCCCGCCTCATGGCCGACCGGACCCTCACGAAAGACCCCGCGGATGGCAGCCAGCCCGGCACCGCGACCATCCTCAACCTGGCAGCCGTGTCTCGGATGCTCCACGCCGACGACCGGGTCGCCCCCGAGGAGATCGAGCTCTTCGAGGAGCTGCTTGCGGCCGGCGGCGTGCCGGCGACCGAGAAGCACGTCGTCCAAGGTTGGGCGGAGACCGCTCCGACGGAGGACACGCTGGCCGACCTGGCGCTGCTGGTCCCCGAGGAAGGCCGCCTCGAGGCCCTGGGCCTGGCCTGGGTCACCGCCCACGCCGACGGACAGGTGGTCGACGAGGAGCTCACCGAGCACAAGCGGTTGGCCGAGATCCTGGGCCTGGCCGAGGTGGCCGACCAGGTCCGGGCGTCGGTCGAGGAGGGCTTCTTCGGCTCGGCGCTGACCGTGTTGGCTGCTTTGGCCACCATCTGCCAGCTTGCGGACGATCGCGACGACGGCCAGGCCCTGTACCTGGATGCCGTGCAGGACATGGAGCTGCCCGCCGAGCTGGCGGAACAGGCGGCGGGGTGGTTCGGCGAGCCGCGCCCGCTACACGAGGTGCTGTCGGAGGCCGCGGGGATGGCCCCGGACTTCCAGGAGGCGCTGCTCGGCCACCTGTGGCTGCTGGCCGGCGCGGTGGGCAACGACGACGGGGCGAAGGCGCTGTTCGCCCGCTTTGAGGCGGCGTGCGGCGTGGACGGGGAGCGCGTGCGACAGATCCAGGCGGAGTGGGCCACGGCCCAAGAGGAGACGGGATGACGGTTCGGAATTTGGGCGGTGCGTGGGTGGTCCTGGCGGCGCTGGTCGTCAGCGGTTGCCCGGAGCGCCTGGTGTTCGACGACGCCTACGTCAACCAGGCGCCGACCCTCGAGGTGGTGAAGACCGACGCCGTGGAGGGGACCGAGGACGCCTCGATCAGCATCACCGCGTCCGATCCCGACGGCAACCGCCTCAAGGTCACCGTCACCGGCTGGATCGGCGACGAGGTCATGACGTTCACGGGCGGCGCGCAGGGCCACACCGAGGAGCGGACCAAGCCCGCCACCTGCTCCGACCTCGGCGAGCAGCCGGTGCGTGTGCATGTGACCGACGGGCTGCTGGAGACCGAGCGCACCGTCACGATCCTCATCTCCGAGGGCACGGACAAGCCCACGTTCTCCACGGCGCCCCTCCTCGGCGGCCAAGCCCGGACCCAGTACCGGTACGACCCGGTGGTCGAGGCCCCGGCGGTGGCTCAGCCCTGCGGTGAGAAGCCGTCCATCCTCCTGAGCGAGGGGCCGACGGGGATGCAGTTCGACCCCGACGCCTGGGAGCTGCGCTGGACGCCGTCTCCCGACCAGGCCGGCGAGGATCACTTCGTGAAGCTCACCGCTGTGTTCCGGCAGGAGATCACGGAGATCCAGCAGTGGACCATCAACGTGCCCAACCGGCCGCCGGCCATCCAGGGGGGCGTGTCGCCGGACCTCGACTACCTCGTCGGCGTTGGCGGGATCGGCGAGTTCGCGGCCATCGACGAGGACGGCCACACCCTGACCTGGTCGCTGCTGGACGGCGCGCCGACCGGCATGACCATCGAGGACGGCGGCCAGCGCACGGAGGACGGCCAGGTGGTCCGCCTCGGCCGGCTGGTGTGGTCGCCCACCGCCGACCAGGCGGGCGAGCAGGCCGACGACACCCACACCTACACCGTCGTCGCCACCGACGAGAAGGGCCAAGCCTCTGCTCCCGTGACCCGTCAGGCCTACGTCTGGATCGACGGGGACAGCGACCGCCACTGTGCGGTGGACCTGCGGCCTGGCGACGCCCCCGACGGGGCGATGTGTCAGGACGGGGTGCAGGACTGCGACGACGACAGCGCCACGGTCCATCCGGGCGCCGACGAGCAGTGCGACAGCGTGGACAACGACTGCGACCGCGCGACGGATGAGGGCATCGGCGCCTGCAACCCCGGCAACGTGGCGCCGGTGATCGACGATGGCGGGGGCCCAGCGCTGCACTGGCTCGCGGGCGTCGAGGGCGGCGGCGCCTTGTCCGCCACGGACCCCGACCCGGGAGACGGGCTGCAGTGGGCGCTGGTGGAGGGGCCGGACGGGATGGTGATCGACGAGGACACCGGCGATGTGACGTGGACCCCGACCAACGACCAGCAGGGTGAGCACGAGTACACCGTCGAGGTCAGCGACGAGTTCGGCGCGCGTTCGAACCCGGTGATCAGGGACGCCCTGGTCTGGAAGGACGACGACGGCGACGGATGGTGCGAGACGGAGGTGGACGCCGTGGAGGTGCCCGACGACTTCTGCGCCAACGGGCTGACCGACTGCGAGGACGACGACGCCGACAACGGCGCGGCCGCCAACCCCGGCATGGACGCTGAGGTCTGACAGGACGGTCTGGACAACGACTGCGACGCCGACACCACCGACGATTGCCCGGTGCCGGGCGGCGAGGGTGAGGGCGAAGGTGAGGGCGAGGGCGAGGGCGAGGGTGAGGGCGAAGGCGAGGGCGAGGGTGAAGGCGAAGGAGAAGGCGAAGGCGCCGCAGGAGGTGGGGAGTGAACCGCCGAAGCACCCCCTCGATCCTGGCCTTCCTGGCCATCATGGCCGTACCGGCCACGGCTCTGTCCCAGCCCAAGGTGGGCGTGATGGGGTTGCGCGCCGGCCAACGGGGCTCGGTGACCGGGACGACCGTCAACACCGTGAACGCCCTGCTCTGGCAGGCGGCGTCGTCGGTGCCGGGCATCGTCCCCATCGCTGAGCCGCAGATCGTCGCCGCGCTCGGGGCCGGGGGCGCCGCTACGGCCACCTGCAAGGACGACGCGTGCATGTCGTCGCTGGCCAGCGCCGCCGGGCTCGATCGGCTGGTGTATGCCGTCGCGGTGCAGGGGGCCGCGAGCTCGTGGGCCGTGTATCTGCGCGCCATCCAGGTGGCGCCCTTTTCGGTGGTCGCCCAGGCGACGCCCAGCTGCCGTTCGTGCGGCGAGGCCGACTGCGCCAACCTCGTGGGCGGCCTCAACCTGGCCAGCTTCTTCGCGGCGGGAGGCGCTGCCGCGCTGCCGGCGGCGGCGGCTGCCAAGCCGGCGAAGCTGTCGCTGACCTCGACCCCCGCCGGGGCCCAGGTGACGCTGGGTGGTCAGCCCCTGGGCGTGACGCCGCTCAAGGACGTGGAGCTGCCCGCGGGCGCCCACGCCCTGACGCTGTCCCTGCAGGGCTATCAGCCGTCGCAGCTGACCGTGACGCTCAAGGCCGGAAAGCGGACCAGGAAGAGGATCAAGCTCGCCGCGGTGGCGGCGACCACCGGCCGGCTGACGCTGACCACGACCCCGCCGGGCGCCCAGGTCACCCTGGGTGGCCGGCCGCTGGGGGTGACGCCGCTCAAGGCCGTGGAGGTCTACCCCGGCACCCACGCCATCGGCCTCATACTGCAGGGCCACCGTCCGCAGGAGGTGCGGGTCCTGATCCAGGCGGGAAGGACCCTCACCCAGCGGATCACGCTCAAGGCGCTCCCCAAGACCACCGGCAAGCTGACCCTGACCAGCAAGCCCCCGGGGGCGGAGGTCCGGATTGGCCAGCAGGTGATCGGGAAGACGCCGCTGAGGTCGGTGGTGCTGCCCAAAGGTGATCACCAGGTGCAGGTGATGTTGGCCGGGCACCTGACCTCGACGCTCGCCGTCCGGATCGATCCGGGCGGCTCGACCACCAAGAAGGTGACGCTGCGGGTGATCCCATCGACCACGGGCGTGGTCAAGGTCACCAGCAAGCCGCCCGGGGCGACCGTGGTCTCGGGGGCCGACAACTGGGGTGTGACCCCGCTCACGCTGCCCAAGGTGCCGCCCGGCACCTACCCGGTCACCGTGCGGATGCCTGGCTTTGCGCCGGTCAACCAGCAGCTCGTCGTCAAGCCCGGCGAGGAGGCCGTGCTGTCCACCAAGCTCGAGGCGTTCGGACGCCTGGAGGTGTCCGTGGTGTCCGGCGGCAAGCCGGTCCCGGCGCAGATCGCGGTCAACGGCCGGGTCGCCGGCGCCGCCCCGCTCGTGGCCAAGGACATCGCGCCGGGGTCCTATGAGATCGCTGTTCAGGCGCAGGGACTGAAGCCCGTGAAGAAGACCGTCAAGGTCAAGCCGGGCAAGACCGCCAAGGTCACCCTCGATCTCAAGGCCCCGCTGGGCAAGCTCACCCTGACCAGCACGCCGTCCGGGGCGGAGGTCCAGGACGGCGCGGCGTTCCTCGGGAAGACACCGCTGAAGCGCATCAAGCTCGGCGCCGGCGCGCACAGCCTGTCGGTGCGGCTCAAGGGCTACGCGCCCTCGAACTTGCAGGTGAGCGTGAAGGACGGCGAGGAGGTCAAGCACGCCGTCAAGCTCACGCCGCTCCCGGCCACGCTGGTGGTGATCACGACCGCAGGCGGCAAGCCGCTGCCGGGCACCGACGTGAAGGTGGACGGCAAGCTGGTGGGCCGCACGCCCCTGACCTGGGCCAGGCTCACGCCGGGCAAGCACACCGTGGAGATCAGCCGCCAGGGCGTGGTCCCGGTCAAGCGGACGGTCAAGGTCGGACCGGCCGGCAAGGCGGAGCTGACCATTCCGCTGCGCGTGCCCCAGGGCAAGCTGACGCTGACCACGAAGCCCGACGGCGCCGAGATCGTGTTGTTCGGCCAGGTGGTGGGCACCACGCCCGTGAAGAACCTGGAGCTGGCGGCGGGCGATCACACGCTCAAGATCCGCAAGAAGGGCTGGGTCGATGCCGACCTGAAGGTCTCGATCAAGGACCGCAAGACGACCAAGAAGCGCCTGACGCTCACTTCGCTCCCGCCGACCCTGGTGGTCGAGACGAAGCCGCCCGGCGCCTCCGTGCTGGTGGGCGGAAAGCCCATGGGCAAGACCCCGCTGCGCAAGTCCGACCTGCCGCCCGGCCAGTACGAGATCAAGATGGAGCTCAAGGGACACCGGGTGATCACCCGCAAGGTCAAGCTCGAAAACCAGAAGATCACCAAGGTCTCCGAGGGGCTGACCGCCCGCCAAGGCACGCTGCAGGTCACCACGGCACCCGCGGGCGCGGCGGTGATGCTCGACGGCAAGAACATCGGCAAGACGCCGCTGCCGCCGACCGCGACCCTCGAGGGTGAGCACACCCTGAAGCTGGTGCTGGACCGCTACGACACGGCGGAGCGCCGGGTGATGGTGACCGAGGGCGGCCTGCGTAAGGTCTCGGTCACCCTGACGCCCAAGCTCGGCACGCTGCAGGTGGCCAGCAACCCGGCGGGGGCGACGATCACGCTGGACGGCAAGCCGTCGGGCACCACGCCGGCCACGCTGAGTGGCGTGCGCCTGGGCAAGCACAACGTCCTGGTCTCGCTCACTGACCACAAGCCGGAGCACCGGGCCGTCGAGGTCAAGCCAGGCGACTCCCTGGCCGTGAGCGTGGATCTGGGGCTGACCGACGCCGCGATCGCCCGCCAGGACTGGGAGGCCAATCGGGAGGCGAGCGCCATCTACATGTGGTCAGCCTTCGCCGGCGCGGGGCTGCTGGCGATCGGCGGGAGCACGCTCTTGGCGATCGACAACGCCCGCAAGGCCGACCTGCACGACACCGTGGACGTGTACAACCGCTACCACCAGCGCAACGACGAGCTGCTCGACCCCACCCTGTCCGCCCAGCTTGGCGCAGACGTGTCCGATACGGACCAGGCCGCGCGGGAGTTCCCGTACCAGGCCCTGGGGTGGACGTCATTCGGGCTGGCCGCGGCCGCAGGGGCCTACGGCGCGTGGCTGCTGCTGGCGCCGCCGCCCTCCCCCGAGGACTCCGGCGACAGCGCCTCGATCCTCGCGCCGATGCCGCTGCACGGTGGTGGCTGGGGGCTGTCGCTCACAGGCGCGCTTCCCAGCGACTGACCGTCGCCGTGCAGGCGGCGATCCGGTCGGCGTCCGTCGTGTGCCCCTCGGCCCGCAGCTGGTCCTCGATCTCCAGCAGCAGCGGCCTCACCCTGCGCGCCACGCGGGCCCACGGGTCGAGCTCAGGCCCGATCCACGCGGCGCGCAGGCCCGCCAGGGCCGTCGCGACGAGCAGAAACAGGACGAGCAATCGCACGGCCTGATGATTGACGGCCCAGCGGCCGTTTGGCTATAGCCGCGACGGTGAGGTACCTGACCCTTCTGCTCTGCGCGGCCGCCGTCGCCTGCGGTGACAACGGCGACTCGACCGCTCCCGCCGACGGCGCCGCCGAGGACGGCGCGGGCTCCCCCGGCCGCGTCCTGGCCGACCGCGAGTACCAGGGCGACGGCGTGACGGGACAGACCTGGATCGACGGCCACGTGGTGGGCGAGGGCGCGCCGGGCACCCTCGAGGCCCAGCTCGAGCAGTCCTTCGACGACTTCGGGGCCCGGATCGACGGCAGCAAGCTTGTCATCCGGCTGCCGAGCGCGGACGGCGCCGGCTTCACGATCTCCCGCGACACGGCGGAGTCCGCGATCCCGGGCGCGGTGGCCCTGGACCTCGAGCCGGGGGCCGCGACGGTCCAGACGTCGGCGGCCGGCGGTCTTCGCGACGTCGACAAGGGCACCGTGACGATCTCCGACTGCCCCAAGTCCTCGGGCGATCTGGTCCGCGGCTCGCTGCAGTCGGTGGTGCTGGCCCCCGCGGAGGGTGACGCCAGGTGGCGGATGGACCTGGACTTCCAGGTCGTCGTCACCAACGCCAACGGCGAGCTGCGCTGCAGCAGCGTCGGCGGCGACGGCGGCGACGACGACGACGATGGCGACACGCCCGCCCAGTGCCCCAACACCCTCTGCGAGGACCCGAGCTTCGGGTGCTGCCCCTTCGACGAGTGCCTCAACGACTGCGAGGCGATCACCTGCAACCGCATCCCCTGCGAGGGGGACGAGGCCTCCTGCAGGCACAACTGCCTGCAAGGTTGCGTCGACCAGTGCGGCATCTCGGGCAGCTGCCTGACGACGATCCAGGGGCTGTGGGACTGCCAGCTGGACTCCGGCTGCTTCTCGGACGACTCCGAGATGAGCGAAGACGCGTGCACTCGAAGCAGCTGCTGCGACGCCTTCACCGCGACGTTCTAGACTCACCGCATGCGCACCCCTGCCCGCTCCCTGTCGCCGGCCCTGGCCCTGCCCCTGGCCCTGGCCCTGGCCCTGGCCCTGGCCGCCTCGGCCACCGGCTGCGCCGACGACTTCATCGAGCCCACCTGCGACGGCGAGCTCAACACCGTCGTGAAGGGCAACGTGCGAGGCCTCGAGGTCGACGTCGAGAGCCGCGAGGTCGCCGGTCAGATCCAGTTCCACCGCTTCTACCTGGCCTTCCCGGCGCCCGAGTCCGCCCTCCCCGAGAACCAGGGCAACTGGCTGATCGACTTCGGCCGGAACCCTCTGGGCGGCGTCGCCAGCTCGGCGACCCTCCGAGACAACATGAACGACTGGTTCGTCCAGACGGGCGGCCCCAAGCCGTTCTGGGTCACCTCGAAGGACCAGGGCGTGGCCTGCGAAATCCGCCGCGGCTCCCTATGCGGCGGCTTCGGCGCCGACCCCGACGCCACCGGTGAGCTCGAGCGGGATCAGAGCAACAACGTCGAGCGCTACCACCGCTTCGTCGAAGGCGACGAGGGAGTCGGCGCCGGCAACGTCGAGTTCGAGGTCATGGACTCAGAGGTCTGGAAAGCCACCTTCGACGTCACCATCGACGCCGACGAGCGGGAGCCCACCATCCTGGGCGGCAACCTCAAGGGCTGCTTCTACGGCTTGCTGGTCCAGCAGGGCGACCACCACGAGTTCGCCGCGCCTTCGTCGAAGTAGGACCTCGGACACTCGTGAGGCCGGCTGGCTCGCGGAGCGGACATCGACGTGCTGCGAGCCGCCGCCGACCTGTTCTGATCGACCGTCCCCTCAGCGGCTGCCACCGCGCCGCGTCAGGGAGGCCGGCGCTCGGTAGCCGTCGTTGTCACCAAGCCATCGCAAGATGTCGAGCGACGACACCATACCCACCAGCTTGCCTGTCGCGGAGACGATGGGCAGGCGGTGCACGCGCTTGAAGGCCATGAAGGCTGCCGCCTGGCTGATCGGGGCGTTCTCGGGGAACGTGTAGGCGAAGGGCGTCATCACGTCGGCGACGATCATCCCCTCGAGTTGGTCGAGATCGAGGTGGTCGTCCCGCCCGTTGCGGGGGATCAGCAGGTCGGTCTTGCTGACGATGCCCAAGGGCCGGCCGCGGCTGTCCACGACAGGCGCCCCGCCGTAACCCCGCTCGACCAGCGTCGCCAGGAGCTCCGCGAGCGGCAGGTCCTGGGTGACGCTGACGACCTCGCGACGCATGGCCTCGCCTACCGGCGTGCGTGCGCCTCTGGCCGACTCGGCGCCCTCCGAGGGCGTCCACCAGATGACCGAGGGCTCGGCGGCGTCCACCGGGGCCAGGTCCGCGATCGGCCGGGTGCAACGGAACATCGAGTCCCAGTCCGCCGGGTCGACCTCGAGACCGTCGCAATGGGGGCAGGCCTGGCAGTGGGCCAGGGACTTCGTCTCGCCCGTGAAGGGGCAGAACACCAAGCTCTGAGACGACGCGCCCAAGGGCGTCAAGGTCGTCCGCATTCGTACCGGCAGCGTGACCGTGACCATCTGACCGTCCTCCCCCGGGGCGCTCATCGAACGCTCTGGAGCTTGGCTGGACGCTCCGGGGTCTCCGCCTTCCGTTCGCGGTCCCGCAGCAGGATCCTCGCCGGGGCGCCACCCCGTACGTCGTCTGCAGATGCGAACCCCTCCAGGCGGCGCATCAGGCGGCTGTGCAGGCCGTTGGCCGCCAGTGTCGTGCCCTGGTCCCGTACATCGACGGCCAAGCTCAGGTCGCCTCGCTTCAGCGCTCGGGCGAGGGTGTGCTCGACCTGGCCGCGGGCTCTGCAGGCCTCGGCGAGCTCGGGGACGTCACCGGAATCGAACCTCGAAGCGACCTCGAACCAGGCCGTCGCAAGGCGCGCATGGTGCTTGGCGAGGGCGCCGAGGCTCGCGTCCGTGGAGACGGTTCGGGCGGCGGAGGACCTCGACATGCGTAGATCGTTTCCAAGAAGCGTGCCGTCGCTTGGCGCCGTTGCGGCAGCGGTGGGGTCTCGCCACCGCCACCGAACGGTTGCGGCCGCGCCTTGGGCGCGTTACGACAGGTACACGTTATCGTCGGAGATGGGCACGAATCCTGCTTTGTGCCGCCGCACTACGCTGAATGCTTCGAGGCAAAATGCTGCGCGTCCTCCTGATCGATGACGAACCGACCATCCGACTTACCGTCGGCGACGCTGTCCGCGACGCAGGCCACGATCTGATCGTGGCCTCAGACGGGTCGGAGGCCCTTGCGATCCTCGGTCGCAGGGAGTTCGACGTGGTGATCTCCGACATCCGGATGCCGGGGGCTGACGGGCTGTCGATCTTCCGCCATGTGCGCGCCGAGATGCCTGACACCGCCGTGATCCTCATCACCGGCTACGGTGAGGTCTGGCAGGCCGTTGGGGCCCTTCGCGAGGGCGCCCACGACTACATCACCAAGCCGTTCGACATCGACGAGATCCTGGTCAAGCTGGCGCGCATCGACGCCCGCAAGGCGCTGGAGTTCGACCTGCGGGATGCTCGCCGGGAGCTGGGCGACATCGGCGAGGTGAGCGGGATCATTGGCCGGTCGCCGCAGATCAGCCGCCTGCGCGAGCGCATCGAGACGCTGGCCTCGAGCGACGCCGCGGTGCTCATCAACGGCGCCAGCGGCACCGGAAAGGAGCTCGTCGCCCGCAACCTCCACGAGCTGTCCGGGCGCCGGTCTGGGCCGTTCGTGGCAGTGCACTGCGCCGCGTTCCCAGAGACCCTCATCGAGGCCGAACTGTTCGGCCACGAGCGAGGCGCCTTCACCGGCGCGGTCCGCCGGCGGGAGGGGCGCTTCCAGGCCGCCAGCGGCGGCACCCTGCTCCTCGACGAGGTGGGCGAGATCGCGTTGCCGGTGCAGGCCAAGCTGCTCCGTGTGCTGCAGGAAGGAGTCATTGAGCCCCTGGGCAGCAACGACTCGGTGCAGATCGACGTCCGGATCGTCTCGGCCACCCACCGCAACCTCAAGCAGTGCATCGTCGACGGGACCTTCCGAGAGGATCTGTACTACCGCCTCAATGTCCTCGACATCCCGGTGCCTCCCCTCTGCGATCGCCACGGTGACCTGCCGCTGCTGATCGACCACTTCCTGCGCCGGTACGGCGGCGAGGACCCCCAGCCGATGACGCCCCGCTCGTGGGCGGCCTTGGCGGAGCACACCTGGCCCGGCAACGTCCGGGAGCTGCAGCACGCCATCGAGCATGCGGTGGTCCTGTCCCGCGGCGCGGAGATCGATCTGCAGCACCTGCCGTCGGATCTCGCAGCCCTGGGCGGCCTGGAGACCGCCAATGGATCGGGGGACCGCTTCAGGACTCTGTCCGAGGCGGTCGGGGAGTTCGAGCGGGAGTACCTGCTGCGGGCGCTGCGCCTGTCGGGGGGCAAGAAGGCCAAGGCGGCCGACCTCCTCGGCATCTCCCGGAAGAACCTGTGGGAGAAGCTGAAGGGGCACGGCGTCGAGGACGAGGAGATCAGGACCTGATGTCACTGGCTGGTTACGCGCCCAACGGGGCGGGTGCCATCTGGAAACGCCTTGTCGGCGCCCCAGGGGCGAGCCCGAGTCCAGAACGTGCTGATCGTGGGCAGATCCGAATTAGCGATATTTTGGCACTGCAATTGCCTATACTTGGCGCAGGTTGGCCTTTGGCCGGCCCGATCGTGCGTCTCACGTGCCCACTAGGACGCCGATCCGCCGGTCCCCCCCGCGGGCCCATCAAACCCCTCCGAGCCCGATTGCGGGGGGGGCCGGCGAACCTCTTCACCCCGTGAGCATCGGCCCTGCCTTCGAGCGGCTCGTCCGTGAGCTGAAGCTGGACTCCGCCCAGGTGGCCGACCGACGGCGGAGCTTCGGCCTGGGCGATCAGGAGGAGGCCGACCTGCGGGCCCTTCACGAGCCCCTGGGGCGGGTGCGCGACGGCTTCGTGCGCGGCTTCTACGACTTCCTGGGTCGGTTCGAGGAGACCGCGGTGCTGCTCGAGGCCCCTGGCACGATCGAGAGGCTCGCGAAGGCCCAGGCCGCCTACTTCGAGCGGCTCACCCAAGGCGACTACGACCTCGGGTATGCCTTGGACCGTCTGCGCGTCGGGGTCGCGCACCATCGCGTGGGGCTCGGACCTCGCTGGTACCTGGGCGGCTTCAACCGGTACCTGTCTGCGCTGGTACCGGCGCTGTCGGCCGCGACGGACGGCCGGGAGGGTTGGATCCGTGCGGTGCGCGCCCTGGTCAGCATCGTCCTGTTCGACGTGTCGCTGGCCCTCGAGGCCTACCAGCTCGAGCGCAGGCATGCGCTGACCGCTGGGACCGTGGACGAGCCGGCGCTGGACGCGCCGCCCCGTGTCCCGGTGCAGTCGCGAGTGTCCGAGGCCGAGGTCTCCGACGTCATCCGCCTGATGGGGCTGGACCGGGGGGACCTGGCGCGACGCCGGGCGTTCCTCGGGATCCCGCCCGGGGCATCCGGGCCGCCGGGAGGGGAGAGCGGCCGGCTGAGGGCGGGGGTGCGCACCGGGCTCGCCTTGTTGCGGCCGGGGGGATCGCTGGCCGGTTGCCTGGCCGATCAGAACCGCCGTCTTATCGAGCTCGCGACCCTGGCGTTCGAGGAGGCGGACGGCGATCCGGATCGGGCGGCCTTGGCGTTCACCGCGTCCCAGCGGGAGGTGTTGTTCGACATCGGCCTGACCGTCGAGGCCCTATCCTTCTCGGCCGACCGGCCGCTGCAGGAGGCCCGCGAGGCGGCGCGCGCCGTCACGCGCAGCCTGCCGTCGGGGCTGCTGACAGTGGACGCGGAGCTGGTCGTGGAGGGCGCCAACCCGCGGGCCTGCGGGATCCTCGGACAAGACGAGTCTGAGCTGGTCGGCCTGACCCTGACAGCGGCGGTGCCCTCGCCTCTGCTGGCTGAGCGTGCCGAGCAGGCCTTGCGCGACGACGAGCCCAGGGTCGACCTGTTCCTGGACCTGTCCGGACCTCCCCGCCAGCTGCTTCGGGTCGCGGTGAGCCCTCTGGCGGGGGATCGAGCCGTCGGACGGCGTCTGCTCGTGGTCCTCGACGACGTCACGGGTGTGACCCAGCTGCAGAAGGAGGTCGCCCGATCTGAGCAGCGGTTCCGCTCGCTCCTCGAGGGGCTGGACGTGGCCGTGTGCGAGATGCGGCCCCACCCGATGACCATGACCTTCGTGAGCCCCCAGGTGGACCGGATCCTGGGGATCCCTCCAGACGACTGGCTCCGCTCGATGGACGCCTGGATGGGGGGCGTGCACCCCGAGGATCGCCCGGCCTTGGAGGCCAAGCTTGCGGCGCTGTCCGAAGCGTCCCCCGGCGAGACGGACATCGCGGTGTACCGCTTCGACGTGCCCGGGCGGGGAGAGATCTGGATCCAGCACCGCTGCCAGGTCACCTCGGACTCCGCCGGGCGTGCCGTGATCCGTGCGGTGCTGCTCGACATCACGCCGAGCAAGGAGGCGGAGCTCGAGCTACGCAGCGAGCGGAACTTCGTGCGCTCGCTCCTCGACACGGCCGGCGCGGTGGTGCTGGTGCTCGATCCGGCCTGGCGGATCCTCGAGTTCAACGCCGCGGCCGAGGCGCTGTACGGGCGCAGCCGGCGCGAGGTCGCCGGGCTGGACTACCTGAAGACCCTGCTCCCCGACAGCGAGCGCGCCGGGGTCTCAGCGGAGCTCGAGCGGCTGGCCCAAGGAGGGCGGACCCGAGGCTACGAGAACAGCGTGCTCACCCGCCGCGGGGAGCACCGAATGGTGCTGTGGAACGCCGATCGCCTGGAGACCGACGACGGCGAGATCACCGGGGTGATCGCCGTGGGCGTCGACGTCACGGAGCGACGCGAGGCCGAGGAGGAGCTGCGGCGGGCCCACGGCGAGCTGCTCAGGGCCCACCGAAGCCTCGCCAGCGAGCGGAGCAAGGTGGCCCGCGCGGAGCGGCTGTCCTCGATCGGCCTCCTCGCGTCCGGGGTGGCCCACGAGATCAACAACCCCCTGGGCGGCGTGATCGCATGCGTCGAGGCGCTCCAGCGGGGCACGCTGTCCGGGGCGCGCACCGGCGAGTACTTCGATGCGGTCCAGGACGGCCTCGACCGCATCCGCAGCACGATCAGCGGCCTGCTGGACTATGCCAAGCAGCGGCCAGCCTCTCCGGAGCCGCTCCCCCTGCGTGAGGTGGTGGAATCCTGCGTCCGCCTAGCCAGCCCGGCGGTGCGCAAGTCGGCGGTGGCGATCGAGCTGCTGATCGGAGACGAGGCGCCGCGGGCGTACGCCGATCGGCCGCAGGTGATGCAGGGCGTGCTCAACATCCTGCTCAATGCGGTGCATGCGGTGGGCGATGAGGGCGTCATCCGGCTGTCCGCTCCGACCCGCAACGGCGAGGTCGGCGTTCGGGTGGAGGACGACGGGCCGGGCATCCCCACGTCGATCGTGAGCCGGGTCTGCGATCCCTTCTTCACCACCAAGGCGGAAGGAGCGGGTACCGGCCTGGGCCTCGCCGTGACCCTCGGCCTCGCCGAGGCCAACGGGGGGGAGCTGGAGATCTCGAGCGTCGAAGGCGAAGGCTGCGCCGTCACAATCTGGCTTCCCGTGGCGGAAGCGTGACGCCGCTCAAAACACGACGTCACCAAATGGTGTCATCCGCCGCCAAGGCACGGGTCGAAGCCCCTGGCATGGGCATTGCGACGTCTATCGCACGATGCAACTTCGCCGAAGGGCACATGATCGGCCTGGCCCACTTGCTGTTCGGCAGCGTTGCCGAGTATGTCGTCCGCATGGCCGAGCCCCCCGTGCTGACCGTGCGTCCCGAGTACAAGGGCGAATGACCTGGTGGACAGCGGCCTGACGGACGCGCTGCTCGCACGCTACGACGTGCGCGGGCCTCGCTATACCAGCTATCCGACGGTGCCGGCGTGGGCGGGCGACGTCGACTCGGGCAGCTATGGCGCAGCGCTGCGGGGCGCGGGCAAGCGCCTGTCGCTGTACGTGCACGTGCCCTTCTGCGAGGCGATGTGCAGCTATTGCGGCTGCAACGTCGTGGTCACGTCCAGCCGTCAACGGGCGGATCGATACCTCGATGTGCTCGAGGCCGAGCTGGATCTGGTGATCGACCGGCTTGGCGAAGGCGACCGCCGACAGCTGGCCTCGATCCACTGGGGCGGCGGCACGCCCACGTTCCTGACGGAGGGTCAGCTCACCCGCCTCTGGGGCCTGATCGTCGACCGATTCGACGTGGAGGACGACGCGGAGATCGCGGTCGAGATCGACCCGATGGCCACCACCGACAGGCAGCTGCGCCTCCTGAGCGAGCTGGGCTTCAACAGGCTGTCCATGGGGGTGCAGGACCTCGATGAGCGCGTGCAGGTGGCCATTGGCAGAGGCCAATCCGCCGCCCGCACCCGGGAGGTCCTCGACCGGGCCCGGGCCCTGGGCTTCTCAGGGGTCAACTTCGACCTCATCTACGGCCTGCCCGAGCAGAACAAGGCCAGCTGGGCCCGTACGGTGGAGCGGCTGCTGGAGATGGCCCCGGATCGCCTGGCGCTGTACTCGTTCGCCTACCTGCCGGATCAGCGGCCCCACCAGCGGCGGCTGTCCCAGGCCTGGCTGCCGGTGGGCCGGGAGAAGCTGGATCTGTTCCTGACCGCCCGCAGCGCGCTGCTGGCCGCGGGCTGGGTGCAGATCGGGCTCGATCACTTCGCGCGCCCGGGCGACGAGCTCGCCCGCGCCCGCCTGGACGGCCGCCTGGGCCGCAACTTCCAGGGCTACACGGTGCGCGCCGCGCCAGAGACGGTGGCGGTCGGCGCCTCGGCCATCAGCGACGTCGGCGGGATGTTTGCGCAGAACCTGCGGCCCCTCGCCCGGTATGCGGCGGAGGTGCGCGCCGGCCGGCTGCCGATCGCCAAGGGCCACACGCTGACGGCAGACGACCGTCGCCGACGGGCGGTGGTGACCGACCTGATGTGCAACGGCGCGGTTCAGCTGTCCTTGGAGGACGCCTCGGCGCACTTCGGCGAGGCGCTTCGACGGCTCGCGCCCCTCGCCGAGGACGACCTGGTCACGCTGACCACGGACAGCGGGGGTGTGGCCATCGACGTCACCGAGCTCGGCCAGCACTTCCTACGAAACGTGGCGATGGCGTTCGACGCCTACCTGCCCGAGGACGGGTCCGCGAGCGCAGGCTTTTCGCGCACGGTCTAGCACCGCCAACCCGTCGGCGCCGCACGGCCCCAAGACTCACCCTTCGCGTAGCGGAATGCGCCGTTGTCAGACCAGAACACATGGACTTGCCGTCAACGTGTTCGCCGCCGCAGGCCCCTTCAGAGCCGCGCCGCCCGTCGGATCAGCCCGAGCCCATGGCCATCGAAGGGCCGGGACGGATCCTCCTCGCAGACGATGACGATGGCGTCGCGCAGCTGCTGCAGCGTTGGCTGATCCGCAGCGGCCATCAGGTCGACCACGCGGCTGACGGGCAGCAGGCGCTCGCCCTGCTCGAGCTGTGCGGTCAGCTCGGGGCCCAGGTCGTCGCCGAGGGCGTGGAGACCGCCGGGGAGGCGGACGCCCTGGCCGCGCTTGGGTGCGACCTGATGCAGGGCTACCACTTTGCGCGCCCGGGCCTGCCGCTCCCCGCCGTCGGGTGGCCAGCCTGATGACCGGCCGGGTGGCTGTCCCAGGTCCTGCTCAACCTCGTGATGAACGCCTGCCAGGCAGTCGAGCTTGGAGGCGTCGTCCGGGTGGCCGGGCGGGTCGAAGACGGCTGGGTCAGCCTGCGCGTCGAGGACGACGGTCCGGGGATCGCACCCGAGGTGGCGGATCATCTCTTCGACGCCTTCGAGACGACCAAACCGGCGGGGCTGGGGACCGGCCTGGGGCTGTTCATCAGCCGCCGCCTGGTCGAGGAGGCCGGCGGGACCGTCACGCTCGACCCTGGGCACCGGCAGGGCGCGGCGTTCGTGATCCGGCTGCCGGCGGCGCCCAGGAGCGAGGACAAGCCCACGCTGACGCCACTGGGCCTGGTCGTGCGTACGGCCACCATGACCGATCACGCCGGGGCGACCCCCTCTGTAACGGAACGCGCGATAGGCTGACCTCAGGGGAGATGAAGATCCTGATCGCCGTAGTCGTCCTGACCGCCGTGCTGTTTTCCTGGCACGCCCTGCGTCCGGTGATGGTCTCGGTCACCGCACAGCTGCCTGCGGGAACGCCTGCGTCATCAAGGGCGTGGTCGACCGTTGGCCCATCGACAGCGTCCACGACCGGCGCTCCTTCATCGAACCCAAGGAAGGCTTCGACTTCTTCTGGCGATTGAGGTTCGTCCTCGGCGGTCGGGCCATGAGCCTGCACGAGCTCGAGAACGAGGTGATCCGGGACCGGTTCGAGGATCCTCGCATCCACTTCGTGCTGAACTGCGCCTCTGGGGGTTGCCCGCCGCTGCGGCCCCAGCTGCCACGGGGAGAGGACCTCGAGCCGTACCTGGCGCGATCCGCCAGGGAGTTCCTGGCCGATCCGGCCAACGTGAGGGTCGATCACGGGGGCGCCTCGGTCAGCCTGTCACCGCTGTTCGACTGGTACAGGGACGACTTCCTGGCCGACCTGGCGCGCCGAGGTGTGCCGCCGTCAGAGCGTACTCTGCTCAACTACATCGCCATGGCGGGGGGGCCCGAGCTGGCCGCCGACATGGCCCGGGCGACGGCGTACTCGCTGACATTCCCCGACTACGACTGGTCCATCAACGTCACGCCCCAGGTGTCCCCTCCGTAACGAATTGCGGGTCCGCCGGACCAAGGGGACAGTGCGGCAGGTCGCCGCGCCCACGGAGATTCGGAGAGCTCGCCATGGCCCCACTGCTCACAGCGCTGTTCCCCCCGAAGCGCCCGGAGCCCAGCTACCCCCTGCTGCCGCAGGTCAGCCCCGAGGGACTGAGCAGCGTGGCTGGCGTCTATCTGGTGGGTGAGGTCGCGGGCACGCCGCTGATCAAGCTCGGCCTGAACGCCGGCCATGACCTGGTTCAGCGGCTGGCCCCCGAGCTGACCGCCGAGCGCGCCGGGGCCCCGGACGATGGCGTCTTCGATCTGGTCATCGTCGGCGCGGGCGCGTCCGGCCTGGGCGCCGCGAGCCGGGCGGACGAGCTTGGGCTCAAGGCGGTCGTGGTCGAGGCCAACCATGTCGCAGAGACCGTGTTCACGATGACCAAGGGCAAGGTGCTGTTCGCCGAGCCCGAGTCGATCCCCCTGCGCGGCTCGATGTGGTTCGAGGAGTGCACCAAGGAAGAGCTGCTCCGGCGCTGGGACGAGCAGATCGCAACCCGGCAGCTCGACGTGCGGCCGTTCGAGCGGGTCGAGGACGTGCGCCGTCGCGGGGGGCTGCTCGAGGTCACCACCGTCAAAGAGACCTACCGTGCCCGGCGGGTGGTCCTGGCGGTGGGCAAGGCGGGCAACCCGCGCAAGGCCGGCGTCCCTGGTGAGGTGGAGCACGCGGCGCGCATCGCCCATCGCCTGACGGACCCGGACGAGGTGGTCGGCCGCAACGTGGCGATCTACGGGGGCGGCGACGTCGCGTTGGAGGCCGCGCTGGCTTTGGCCGATCGCAACGAGGTCACCCTGGTGACCATCGACTCGGAGTTCATCTACCCCAAGAAGCGCAACGTCGACGCGCTCCGGGCCAAGGAGGCCGAGGGGCGGGTCCGGATTCTCACGAGCAGCTGGCTCGCCGGGATCGGCGAGGACTCAGTGCAGGTCGCCGCGGGCGGCGCGGACGGGCCTCAGCAGGACGTCGCCGCGGACGTCGTGTTCGAGATGATCGGCGCCGAGCTGCCCACCCCGTTCTTCCGGCGGGTCGGCATCCAGCTCGAAGGCCATTGGGACGTGCGCCGCTGGCTGGCGCTGGCGGCGGTGTTTGTCGGGGTCTACTCGCTGTATGCGCTGAAGAGCTTCGGCAAGGGGCTCACCGCGTGGCCGTACGAGGACCTCATCTCGCCGGTGACCTACGACGCCTGGCTTCAGGGCCTGTTCAGCGTCGCGTTCCTGCCGCTGCGGTGGCTGTTCAGCGACGGGGCGATCGCGGACATGATGGCCGATCGGGGCTACCAACAAGGCTACCTGTACAGCCTCGCCTACTCGATCGTGATGGCGGTCTTCGGCTTTGAGGCGATGGTCCGCTGGCGGGGCGTGGCCCGACGCAAGTCGTATCAGACCTGGCGGTACGCCTCGCTGATGTCGTTTCAGCTCGGCTTCTTCCTGATCGTCAACGTGTTCGCCGTGCAGGCGCTGTCCGTGAAATACGCGTGGCGAGCGTGGGGCCTGTACCAACCGTTCCCGCTGTTCTTCAACACGTTCTTCTGGTGGTACGACAGCGATCCCACCTGGCTCATCGCGCTGTTCGTCGGCGCTGGGCTGTTTGGCACCTTCGTCGCCATCCCGCTGCTCGCCCGCAACCACGGCAAGCGCTTCTGCAGCTGGGTCTGCGGCTGCGGCGGCCTGGCCGAGACCCTGGGCGACCGGTGGCGACACCTGGCGCCCAAGGGCGAGCGCTCACGGGCGGCGGAGTTCCAGGGCGTGGTCGTCCTCGCAGCCAGCCTCATCGTCGCCCTCGTGGTCGTCGGCATGTTCCGGACAGACGGCAGCAACGCGTGGTGGCGGGCCTACAGCTACGGGGTCGACTTCTGGCTCGTCGCCGTCATCCCCATCGCCCTGTACCCCTTCTTCGGCGGCAAGATCTGGTGCCGCTACTGGTGCCCCCTGGCCGCCTACAACGGTCTGCTCGCCAAGTGGTACGGCCGCCTGCGCATCAAGGCGGCCGACAAGTGCATCTCGTGCACCCGGTGCAGCCGCTTCTGCCAGGTGGGCGTCGACGTGATGGCCTTCGCCAAGAACGGGGCGAGCTTCGGCAACGACGACTCCGCCTGCATTCAATGCGGCATCTGCGTCGACGTATGTCCCATGGACGTGCTGTCGTTTTCGACGGGGGCCCCGAGGGCCAGTCAGCGCAGGTGATCCTCGAGGATCTGACGGACCCGGGCGCGGCCACGGTGCAGCAGCACGCGCTGGTTCGCCTAGCTCACCTCGAGGGTGGCGCAGACCTCCTCGGAGGTGCAGCCCTCGACATCGCGCAGGGTGACCACCACCCGCTGGCGGGGTGGCAAGGCCTCGAGGGCGGTCTGCAGCACGCCGAGGGTCTCGGTGGCCAGCAGGAGCCGCTCAGGGTCGCGGGTCTCCCAACGTTGGGGGGGATCGCTCCATCGGCCGTTCTTCGCGAACCGGGAGGGATCCACGGTCGGACCCTCCATGTCGTCGGGCGTGGCGAGCGCCGAAAACGGCACCGACCTGCGCTCCTTGGTGCCCCGGGTCATCGCCCGGTTGGACACGATGCGGAACAGCCAGCTGCGCAGGGAGGAGCGGCCCTCGAACCGGGCGATGCCCTTGATGACGCCGAGCCAGGCCTCCTGGGCGACCTCCTCGGCGACCGCTTGGCTGCGCACGAAGCTGCGGGCGACCCGGATCATGGATCCGTGATGGAGCCGTACAAGGCCCAGGAAGGCCCCTTCGTCGCCCTCCTTCAGCCGGGTGACGAGGTCTGCCTCGTCCGCCCTGCCGCCCGCCTTTCGTCCGCTCACGCCTCCTCCGTACGGCCGCGTTGGCAGCCCACAGTCCGTCGGTCCGGCGCATCGCCGCCACCCTTCCGATGCTGATCGGGCGGCGATGGATGCAAAGGTGGATTGATCGCCCGATCCCGGACCTTCGGCGGACCCGAACGTAACAGGTCGGCCCCTTGCAGGGACTGGGGGGTCATGTCGACCTTCCCCTCGATCGCCGCCACCCACGATGACCACCCCTGCGCCGAGGGCTTCGGTCGAGGTCGCCCGGTGAAGAAGACCACGAGCCTGTGCCCCTCATGCCTGAAGCGGATCCCGGCCAGCGTCTTCGAGCGCCAAGGCGAGATCTGGCTGGACAAGCAGTGCGCCGACCACGGCCTGTTCAGCGCGCTGCTGTCCTCCGACCCCCGCCACTACCACACGCCTAACCCGCAGGGTCTGTCCTCGGGCGCCTGCTGCGGCCCCGGGCAGAGCTGCGGCCCGCCCGTGGACAACCACAGCTGCAACGTGCTCGTCGAGGTCACCCGGCGCTGCAACCTCGCGTGTCCCACCAGCTACGCCGACTCGTCGCCAGAGCGCACGGAGCAGCTGGACCTCGCGGCGTTCGAGACCCTGCTCGATCGCCTGCTGGAGCAGGGGAAGGCCGACGCGGACCTCCTGCAGCTGTCCGGCGGCGAGCCCACGATCCATCCCCGCTTCTTCGACATGGTGGAGCTGGCCCTGGCCAAGGGGTTCGGGCAGGTCTACGTCAACACCAACGGGATCCGGCTGGCCCGACCCGAGTTCGCCCGACGCCTCGCCGACTACGGCCGACGCGTCGCCGTGTACCTGCAGCTGGACGGCGTCAGCCGGGAGGTCTCCGAGCGCCTGCGCGGCGACGGAGACCTGGCCCTGACCAAGCTGCGGGCCCTCGATCTCTGCGAGGAGCTGCGTATCAGGACGGTGCCCGTGCTGACGTTCACGCCGGGTGTCAACGACGACGAGCTCGGTGAGCTCCTCAGGCTCGCCATGTCCCGGCCGCGCAGCGTGGACCGGGTGATTATCCACCCGGCGATGTACT
>PVBE011741949.1_pt1 | contig 21534 bp, 21 predicted proteins | sample 1631181 | NCBI WGS metagenome assembly PVBE01 (sample SAMN08397723, study PRJNA350692) | Marine metagenome, whole genome shotgun sequencing project. | isolation source: water | place: Pacific Ocean | collected 2012-04 | reverse complement strand
GTCTGCGGTGACCAAGGTCGTGCGGAAGTACACCGGTCAGATCAAGTACTGCTATGAGCGTCGCCTCAAGGAGAACCCGAGTCTCGCCGGTCGTGTGGAGGTGCAGTGGAACATCTCAGATGGTCGCGTGACTTCAGCGAGCCTCTTTGCGAACACCACCGGGGATGACGAATTGGGACGCTGCATCATCGACAAGATCAAGAACAACTACCGAGAAATCCGGGCGCATGACCGCCAGATTCAGGCCCTGCTGGAAGAGGTCGATTTGGACGTCTCCGCGCTCCGGCGCATCCTGCGGGAAACGAAGCGCACCGGCCGCCGCCGCAAGGGGCAGCACAAAGTGGAGATCCTGATGGAGTTCGACCGCCGGATCCGGTCTCATCAGCGAAGCATCCGGAAGATCGAGCAGGAGGTGGGCGCCAGCCGGGAAGAGTTGGCCGAAAGCCTCAAGCGGATCTTCGGCGGCCGGGCCAAGGACAAACAAGCCAAGAAAGCCCTGGCGGAGGCCAACCTGAGACTGGTGGTCAGCATCGCCAAAAAATACACCAACCGCGGTCTGCAATTCCTCGATCTGATCCAGGAAGGGAACATCGGCCTGATGAAGGCGGTGGATAAGTTCGAGTACAAACGCGGTTACAAGTTCAGCACGTACGCGACCTGGTGGATCCGCCAGGCCATCACGCGGGCCATCGCCGACCAGGCCCGGACCATCCGGATCCCCGTCCACATGATTGAGACCATCAACAAGCTGGTCCGGACCTCCCGCTATCTGGTCCAGGAAAACGGGCGCGAGCCCACCCCGGAGGAGATCGCCGAGCGGATGGAGATGCCGGTGGACAAGGTCCGCAAGGTTCTGAAAATCGCCAAGGAGCCCATCTCCCTGGAAACCCCCATCGGCGAGGAAGAGGACAGCCACCTGGGCGACTTCATCGAGGACAAGCAGGTGATTGCGCCCCAGGACGCCGTGGTCAAGATGGACCTCAAAGAGCAGACCTTGCGCGTATTGCAGACCCTGACCCCCCGCGAGGAAAAGGTCCTGCGCAAGCGCTTCGGGATCGGGATGGACAACGAGCACACGCTCGAGGAGGTCGGCCAGGGGTTCGAAGTGACGCGGGAGCGGATTCGCCAAATCGAGGCCAAGGCGCTGCGCAAGCTGCGGCACCCGAGCCGGAGCAAGCGTCTGCGGAGTTTTGCGGATTGAACCGTCCTGTCCCGCGGCCGGACCCGGCGTAATGCGTCGGCGGCCGGGACGGGTCGGGACGAGAGGGGCCCGTAGCTCAGCGGTCAGAGCCACCGGCTCATAACCGGTCGGTCCCTGGTTCGAATCCAGGCGGGCCCACCACGTATCACCTGCAGGCCGGGCGGGAAACCGGCCGGATCAGAAGAAGCCATCGTGACGGATATGAAGTTACAGCTTCAATCCCTTCGAGATTTTCAGGACCTGGAACGGGAGATCGCCGGCCTGGAAGCCGAGGCGGAAGAGATCCCGAAAGCCCTTCAGATGATCGAAGCCGAGCGGGAAGCGGCCCGGGCGAAGCAGGCCGGCCTGGAAGAGCGTCGCGAGGATCTCGATCGGGAGCGCGTACGGCGGGAAGCCGACATCGAGTCCGAACGCGAGCGGATGCGCAAAACCCAGGCCAAACAGATTGAGATCAAGACGAACAAGGAATACACCGCGCTGCTCCAGGAGATCGAGGGCATCAAAAGCGCGATAGACCGTCTGGAAACGGAAATCCTCGAGATGATGGAATCGTCGGAAGAAATGGCCGAGGACATCCGCCGGGGCGCGGATCGCATTCGTCAAGAAGAGATCGAAGCCCGCAGCCGGCAAGAGGGAAAGAAGGAAGGGTTGAGGCGCATCGAGGATCGGCTCTCGAAGCTGCGAGGCGATCATCAGCGCATCGAGCGCGACATCGACCCCGACTGGTTGTCCGAATATCAGCGGATCAAACCCGTCCGAGGCTGGGCCGTCGCCGCATTGAACGGGAACATCTGCACCGGGTGCCACCAAAGCCTCATTCTGCAACTGGTCCACGAAATCAAGCACGGCGACGCGATCAAGACCTGCCCCAATTGCAGCCGCATTCTTTACATCCCCGAGGCAGAGGAATCGCCCGCCGAGTCTCCGCGGCCGGCGGAGCCTACGAAGGCGTGAATCGCGCCGCCCCCGACGCGCCGGACCCCGGAAAAATCCTCAATCGCCTGGCCGAGGGCCTGGACGTCGCCCGGCTCCTGCGCGACCATCCCGAATGGACGCGGGAAGACGTCCGGCGCGCCCTGGAGACCGGGGTCGAGCGGATTTCGGAAAGCCGGCCGGCCCGGTTGCCCCGGGACGACCCGAAGGAGAGCTTCCCCCGCTCCATCATCCTTTACGCCGATGGCGCCTCCCGGGGAAACCCCGGACCGGCCGGGGCGGGGGTGGTCCTGTGTGACGAAGCGGGAGATGTTGTGGGCGAGGCGTTCGAGCACCTCGGCGAGTGCACCAACAATGTCGCCGAGTACCGGGCGCTGCTCCTGGGCCTCGAGACCGCGATCGAGCGGGGCGCGCGGCAGGTTCTGTTCCATTGCGATTCGGAGCTTCTCGCCCGGCAGATTCAAGGGAGTTACAAAGTCAGGAGCGAAAACCTCAAGGGGCTTTACGCGAAGGCCCGGCGGCTCATCGGCGGGTTGGAGTCCTTCCGGGCGGAGCACGTCTACCGGGAAAGCAACGCCCGCGCCGACGCCCTCGCCAACCAGGCCATCGATGAGGCGAAAGGGTAAGACCTTTGGGGGACATTTTGAAAACTTCACCCGGTGGGGTGTGTCCCCCCAATCCCCCCTCGAAAACGTTCGCAAGAAGCCGGAAATAGCAAGTAGGGGCGTTGGCCGCGCTTGACGGACCCGCTTTTATCTCTGATCCTCCGAGCGCGGGGAAGGCCGAGCCTCCGGCTCGGTCGCAAAAGTTTTCGAGGGGGGTTCCCAGCCCCTGGGAGGGGTCCAGGTAATTAGGGTGAAGTAAAATTTTGAAGGACATAAATTAAAGGAGAGGTTGCTTCATTGGAAAGGTTTTCAAAGCCGGAGGGGGTTGCGCGGCCGCCGGCGTGTTACACGCGCGGGAGGAAAGTCCGGGCTCCACAGAGCGGGGTGGTGGGTAACGCCCACCGGGGGAGCCCTCCAGGGGGCGAACCCCAGGGAAAGTGCCACAGAGAGCAGACCGCCTACGTCCCCGGTTTCCGGGGGCCGGCAAGGGTGAAACGGTGAGGTAAGAGCTCACCAGCGGCCCGGGTGACCGGGCCGGCTCGGTAAACCCCACCCGGAGCAAGGCCAAATAGGGAAGCGCCCGAGGGCTGCTCGTCCGATGCTTCCGGGTAGGCCGCTCGAGGCCGCGGGCAACCGTGGTCCTAGATGAATGGCCGCGGCCCCGCCTTCGGCGGGGTACAGAACCCGGCTTACAGACCCCCTTCGGCTTGATTTTTGGTCCGCCAGCGAGCGGTAAACCACACCCCGGACGTCGTCGATGCCCGACCGTCGGTTTTCACGGACAGTTTAAAGATACTTCAGCGGCCGGAACAGGACCTCCGCCAGGGCGTTTCCCGCCGCGGCGTCCCCGAGGACGTGAAACGAGCCCGCCCGCCCGCCGACCAGCCGGACGAAGATCTCTGACTGTCCCGTAAGCGTCGCGGCCACGGGCCCGCCGTCGTCGATGGCCGCCCGGCTCTCCGGACCCCGCCAATCCAGAAGAAAGTTCCGTGCCGGGTCCGTCAGGATGATCCGCACGCGGATGCGCGGGTGGTCCGGCCGGCTTCGCAGCCGCGCATACCGGCCGATCATGAGCGGAAGGCGGTCCGTCAAAAGCGGAAGGACCTCCTCGTCGAGGCGGGCGCCGGGGTCTTCCATCACGCGCATGTCCCAGCCGTGGAGCTGAAGCTCGAGCAGCCTGAACGTCGGGATGTAGCCGAGCCTCCCCTCGCCGGACGGGTGCCAGAACGGGATGGAGGCATTCTCGTGCTGAATTCGCCGGATTTGCGTTTGCAGGTTGGACGCGGATTCTTCGAATTCCGACAGGAGGAGCGCCGGTCCGCCATCGACGAGACGGGTCGTTTCTTCGCCGCGCCAGTCGTTGAAGGCCGGCAGGTCGGCCACGCCGAAGGGCAGGGGCGGGTCCGGGGGGGGAGGGGCCGCCGCGGGCATCTCGCCGGGCTCCGCTCCCACCCCCTGTTTGGGGTCACCGGGATTTGGGCGGCTTGTTGATTCGTCGAGACAAACCCGGACGGATTCGGCCAGGAATTTCGCGTTGATGATGGGGTGGGCGGTGAGTTGTGCGAAGGTCCAGTCCCCGCAGTTCGTGGGACCGGCCCAGCCGGTGTCGGCTTTGCCCTGGAGGAGGGTCAGGAGCCGCTCATGCGCTTTCGGCAGTCTTCGGGGGGGATCAAACTGCGCCCGCGCTTCGACGTCCACGCAATGTCCCGGGCTTAAGAGTGAGAACTCTCGCGGGCCTGTCCCGGTAATTTGGCGGGGGCCACGCCGACGACCGATTCACACGTGACCAGTTCGGCCAGATCTTCCTCGCTCATCCCCTCGGTTCCTTCCGGACGTTTCGGGATGATGAGAAACCGGGTGTCGGCGGTGCTGTCGATGACGCGGATCTCCACGTCGTCGGGGACGACCGTCCCGAACTCGTCCTTCAGGACCCCGCGCGGGTCGACCACGACGCGGTTCCGGTAGGCCGTGCTCTTGTACCAGTGCGGCGGCTGGCCCAACACCGCCCTGGGATAGCAGGAGCAAAGCGTGCACACCACCACCCAGTGAACGTCGTCCGTCTGCTCATAGGCCACAAGCTCGCAGGGTTGCCGGTCTCTTCCATGTGGATGCCGAACTCTGAGCAGGCCTTCGTGCCGTCCTCGAGGAGCCTTTGCTTGAAGTCCGGGTCCACCCAGGCCCTTGCGATCACCCTGGCCCCGACGGTGATGTTTTGCGCCAACGTCTCTTCGCCGCAACGCCGCATCTCGTCCAGGGTGATGACCCCCTTCTCGACGAGCAATCGCCCGAGGGCGGCTATCCGCTGCTCCTAGTAGGTCAGCCCGTGGTGTTCCAGGTCGAGGTGTCTGTGGTCGTTTTTGTTGTGGGGGACCGGCGCGTGGGTCTTGTTATAAAGAGATTTGGAGAAATCAGCGGTGTCGTCGTATTGGGGCGGGACATCGGGCTTGAACTCGTCCCCCCAAGGTGGGCGGTCTTTCTGATTCATCGTTCCCCCCCTTCTCCCGCCGGCAACCGGTTTTTTCAAAAATCCACGGCAGCCCCGAGGCGCGTAGGCCTACGCCTTAATCCGTGTCCAGCCAGTGCTCGTAGATATCGATGTGCATTTTGTCGTTCTTCGCGCTCTCGGGACAGCTTTCGCCCCACACCTCGAGGTAATCGAACTTGATGCAGTAAAGGGGAATGGGGGGCAAGCCGTCCATCCCGTACGCCAGCTTCTCGGGATCGGGATACTCGCCACGCAAATTGTCCACGAGGCCTCGTTTTCCGAGAACGAAAAGCGGCGTCCGGATGTGCCCCCATCGGACCTGTTTCTGGACTCGAATCCGATCTCCGGCTTTGTATTTCGGCGGCATATGGCTGGCCCTCATGTCTTTGAAACAGTGATGATGCGCGCTAGATTCTCCCACCGGATCAATCGCCGTGTCAAATCCTGAACCCTTCCGTGCGGGCCCCGTCCCGAAGACATTTGTCACGCGGGTCGAGTAAGATGCGGATCACCAAACAACTCAATTTCGAAGGGGTTGCCATCATGAATCGCAACACGGCCGACAACGGCCGTCATCAAGGTCATGGACACTCCCACGACGCCGGCCGGAGCCACGGACAGGGAAGGTTCGACGACCGGCCCGTTCCCGCGATTTCGGATGACCTGAACGAGGACCGGCTCCGGGGGCGCCTCGAAGAGAGCCGCGCGTGGGAGCGGCGCGGCGGGCCGGAGGGCGCAGAGGCGGCGCTGGCCTACATCCGGACCGAACTGGAATCCCGGGGCCTCCCGGTGACGATTCACGAGTGCGACGTCTATGTCCCCCCTTCCGATCCGGACGCCCCGGGGGATTGGCGGCGGATTCGCTTCCCCATGACGAACATCGTTCCCGATGGAGGCACAGCCCTTTTCGTCCTGGCCGGGGGTCGCGGGGACGCCTCATTCCTGGTGGAGATGGCCCGCCTGCTTCATCGGCACAGAAACGAGCTGAGCCATGGCGTGCGCGTCGCCTGGTGGAACGGCGGCGGTGAGGTCGGCTTCGGGCCCGCCGAATGGTACGCGGACAGCCATTTCGATCTCCTGCGCAGCCGTTGCCTGGCCTACTTCAACGTGGACCCGCTCGGCGGCCGCTCGTGTTCCGGCTACGAGCCCTATGCAACGGCCGAGCTGGCGGACTGGGGGCGCTCCATGGTCGAGCGGGCGGGGGGACACGAGGCCGAACCCGCCCCCCTTCCAAGAGACGCCGACGGGGGCTTCCTGGGCGTGGGCCTGCCCTGTATTTCATTTCTGCCGCCTTCAATGGCCCAGGGACCGGATGAGATGAATCAAAACGACCTGGTCGAGCGCACGGGCTTTTACGCGAACGCCCTCTTCGACCTGTGCGCCCATCCCCGCGCGCCGCTCGACATGATGACGGTCGCCGACGTCCTCTGGGGGGAGCTGCAGGTCCTCCAGAAGGAAGTGGGCGGTGCGTTCGACTTCGGGGAGGCCGGAGAGGCGGTCAAGGAGCTGGTCGTCGTCCTGGAGGATCGCGAGGAGGAGCACGCGGAGATGGAGGCCGGCGACCTGAACCGGAAGATGCTGAACATGTGCCACCTGCTCAACCCGGCCCTCTATACGGAGAACGGCCCCTTCGGCCGCGACGCCGGAGGGAACCGGGGCGTCCTGCCCGGCCCGCGGCGCTCGCTCGCGCTGAACCGTCTGGATCCGGAGAGCGGAGAATGGAAGGCGCTCCGGGCGCGCCTCGTCCAGGAGCGCAACCGGCTCTGCGCAGCGATATCCCGGGCCATCCTCGTCGGCCGGGGGTGAAACCTTGGAGGCCCGCGGAAGGCAGTGATTGAGCCCGGATCTTCGGCCCGCCGCGCCGGGAATTAGGGGTTCTCCTTATTTGTGGAGAGGCGTTTGGTTGGGGATTGAAGCCGCGCGGGGACCCACGCGCCCCCGGTCTACCGCCAGAAGTCGGGGTGGTCTTCGGGGGAATACTCCGGTTTTTCCTTGAGGCGTTCTTCGAATGCTTTCGCCACCGCGTCTTTTTTCCTGGCCTCGGCCTGGATCAGGGTGTCCATGCTGGGCGCCTCCGGCCGGTTCCGGTACTCGGCGAAAGGGTCCTCGATGTGCCGCTCGATCGTCACGCGGTTCCCCGCCAGGCGGATCTTGACCTCCTTGCCGGGGGACAGGCCCAAGGCGCTCAGGACTTCCTCCGGGAGCCGGATGAAGCCCCCGTCTTCCACCGGTTCAATGTGCGCCTTCTCTTTATCGGCCATGATTTACATATTATAACCGAAGCGAAATCGCGTCCAACGGAAACCAGGGGGCCTTGAGCCGAGTCGGGTCTTCCAGGTGGAATCGTGAGCGGGAAGGGTGGGGCGCGATTCGGTTTTTTCGACACCCGGCGTGGAGCGAGGTCTTGAAGCGGGACCGATTCATCATTCGGGCCTTGGAAGCCCGGTGCATCCTCGGGGTGTATGACTGGGAGCGCGAGGCTCCGAGGCCCGTGGTGATCGACCTGGAGTTCCCGCTCGACCCTACGGTCCCGAGAGGCTCGGATGAGCCCTTCGTCGATTACGCCCGGGTGGCGGCGGAGGTGAAGGCGCACGTCGAGGCGAGCGGCTGCCGATTGATGGAGGAGTTGGCCGAAGAGGTCGCGGGACTTTGCCTGTCGCGTTTTCCACTGGAGCGGATCAAGGTCCGGCTCGGCAAACCGGGGGCCGTCGCCGATGCGGAGACCGTGATTCTGGAGATCGAGCGCGGCCGAGACGGGTGAGCGCTCGGAGGCCGGAGCAACATCCCCTTTTGCCTTGACCCTGAACTCGTTCGCCCGATTGGAGTTGTGACATGTTGCAAAGTGCGGTAAAACTAGCCTTAGCCTGAAAGGGAAGAGAAAAATAGAGAGTGGTCCTCGTTGGCCGGAAAGGCCTTTCCGGGATCTCCCCGGAAGGCGACATTGGGACAACCCTGTGGAATGGAGGGGAAAATTTCGATGAGGAAACACGGAATCGCCTTGGCGGTGTGCTTATTCTTGCTCGGAGGGTTGGCTTCACAGGCGGGCGCGCAAAAGACGACTTTCCTGCTGGACTGGATCATCTACGGAAAGCACGCGCCTTTCTACGTGGCCAAGGACATGGGTTATTTCAAAAAGTACGGCATTGACGTGACTTACAAGCGGGGCTTCGGCTCGGGTAGAACCATCAAGGACATCGCCTCCGGAGTCGGAGACATCGGATTCGCCGACGCCGGCTCGCTGGTCAACGGCCGGGCCAACAGCAACTTCAAGGTCACGCAGGTCGCCATGGTTCACGCCAAGACAATCATGGTTGCGGCTTTCTTGAAAAAGAAGGGCTTCAAGACGCCCAAAGACATATCGGGCGCCAGCATCGGCGCACCGGTCGGCAACGCCGTTCGCGTCGTCTTCCCGGCCTTTGCCGAAGCCAACAAAATAAAGGGGGTCAAGTGGATCGACATGGGTTATGGGTCGGTCCTCCCCTCCCTCCTGACCGGAAGGACGGACGTGGCCCTGTGGTACGCCACCGAGCTGCCCACCGCCCTTCCAAAGGCCGCCGAGAGAGGAATGTCGATCGGCTATTTCAATTACGGGGAATGGGGCGTCAACATTTATAATAACGGCGTCATCGTCCGCGATCCCGACATGAAGAATCGCGCGAAGTTCATCAAGAACATCGTCAAGTCCCTCATGGACGCCTTCGCCTGGTCAACGATCAACGTGGACGACACGATTAAGAACTTCCTCAAGTACGCGCCGGCCATGAGCGAGGACATCATCCGAGAGCACTTCGCGATCATGCTCGAGTACCTGTGGGACGACGGCACCCGGCGTCACGGTTTGGGGTACGTGGACCACGCGAAGATGGACAAAACCGTTGAGATCCTCACGACGCTCGGGAAGCTGAAGAGGCGCATTCCGACGAACAACATGTACACCAACCGCTTCCTCCCGCAGTGGCCGGCCATCAAGGCGAAACTCGGCGACAAAGTGCGGTAGCGCGGGCCGGTCCGGGCGCGTCCAGGCGGCGCGTCGATGACTGGAATAAGGCCCCGGAGGCTCTCTTGGCTCCGGGGCCTTTTTTTGTCCGCCGACCTTTTTTGGGGGGAGGAACGGGGAGAGGGCGGATTCGGCGGTTGGAACGAAAGTGCCGCGCCGCCTCCACCGCTCGCCCCTGAACCGGGGTCTCTCTGTGCGGCGGATTTACACCCGGGCGTGCGGGTCGAAGAGTTTGCGGTGCTCGTCCTGGGCGAAGCGGTCCGTCATCCCGGCGATGTAATCGCAGATCACGCGCTCGGGGACCCCCGCCCGGCACTTCTCGTAGATCCGGGGGGGAAGCTGCTCCTGCCGGTGCAGGTAGGCCCCGAAGAGGTCGGTGAGGATGCGATCGGTCTTGTCCTCCATCCGGACGACCCGGTAGTTGCGGTACATCCGCCGGAAGAGAAAATCCTTGAGGCGCTTCTTTTTCTTCTCCATCTCCGGGCTGAAGCAGACCAGGGGCTCCCGGCAGGCCCGGACGTCCTCCGGCGTCTCGATCCCTAGCCGCCGGAGGCGGGCGGCGGTGTGCTCGATGACGTCGGTCACGAACCGGTTGATGATCCCCCGGATCGTCTGGTGCTTAAGGACGCGCATCGACGAATCCGGATGCCCCCGCCGGACGGAGTGAAAGGTCTCCCGCCACAGGTCCACCTCCTCCAGGTCCTCCGGGCGCAGGAGCTCGGAGGTCAGCCCGTCGTCGATGTCGTGGTTGTTGTAGGCGATCTCGTCCGAGAGGTCGGCGATCCGGGCCTCCAGGCTGGAGGAGAGGTCCGGATCAAGCTCCGGATGAAGCTCCCGCGCCCCGGGGGTGTCGGACGGGGAGTTGTGCTTCAGGATCCCCTCCCGGGTTTCCCAGGTCAGGTTCAGCCCCGGAAAATCCGGATACCGGTCTTCCAACAGCTCCACGACGCGGAGCCCCTGGAGGTTGTGCTCGAAGCCGCCGTGATCGCCCATGATCCGGTCCAGGACGGACTCGCCCGAATGGCCGAAGGGCGGATGGCCCAGGTCGTGCGCCAGGGCGATGGCCTCGGCCAGGTCCTCGTTCAGGCGCAGCGCGCGGGCGATCACCCGCGCCAGGGAAACGGCCTCCAGGGTGTGCGTCAGGCGGGTGCGGTAGTGATCCCCCTCGTGGTAGACGAACACCTGCGTCTTGTACTCGAGGCGTCTGAAGGCGCGGGAGTGGATAATCCGGTCCCGGTCGCGCTGGAAGGCCGTCCGGAAGGGGTGCTCCTCCTCGGGGTGTTTTCGCCCCTGGGATTCGCCCGAGCGGGTGGCGTACGGGGCCAGCGTCTCCGCCTCCAACGCCTCCATGTCCTTGCGCGTCACCATTCGGCCGTTCTCCGGAAATACGGATGACCGGACAAAACCCTCACATGCTCATCCCGGGCGGGGGGGGGCGGGGGCCGGCCCCCCCCGGAAGTTTGATCCGGCTTGGATATCCGCGGACCGGATGATTCTATCCCGCCGGGCCGCCTATCGCATCCCCCCCCTCCCCCGTCCGCTTGGCGTGAAAGAGATACGTCATCGCGTACGGGGCGAACCGTCCCCAGCGCTCGGCGACCTTTCGGGCGGCGTCCCCTTGGGCCTTGGGCGAGCGGGCGGAGGCGATCCCGCCCCCGTAGAATTCCGCGATGATCTTTCGGACCCCCAGGTCCTCCGCCGGGAAGGCGTCCAGCCGTCCGGCCCCGCGCAGGAGCGCCGTCTCCGCCGTCCAGCGGCCGATCCCTTTGAGGCGGGTCAGCCGCTCGACGGCCTCGGGCGTCGGCAGCCTCACGACGCCGTCCATCTCCCCGGAGGCGAAGGCCCCGGCCAGGCCGATGAGGGTCCGCGCCTTCGCGCCGCTGAACTTCATCTTCCGGAAGCGGGTCTCGGTCGCGCGGACCATGGCCGCGGGCGACGGGAAGGCGTAGTGCGCCGCTCCGTCCACGACCAGCTTCTTCCCGTAGGCCCGCACCGCGCGCGCCCGGACGGTCCCGGCAAAGGCGAGGTTCACCTGCTGGGCCGTCACCGCCGTCACCAGGGCCTCGAAGAGCGTGGGCACGCGGGCCAGCCGAAGCCCCCGAAACTTCCGGACAACGGGGCGTAGCACCGGGTCCTTCGCCGCGACGCGTCCGAAGGCTTCCAGGTCATCGTCCACCGCAAGGATGTGGAAGAGGGTCTTCCGCAATCCGGCGAGGACTTTCCGGTCCCGGGCGGCCGGATGGATCTCGATGCCGAGGCGCGGGCGTTCCGGGTCCGAGCCCCCGGAGCGGACGCGCAGCCGGTAAAGCCCTCCGTCCTCTCCCTCCAGAACCCGCTCGAAGACCTCTCCATCATACCGGTTGACGGCCTCGTCGGACGAGACGGTGAACCGGACGACGGTGGCGTCCAGGTCGAGGGGAACGCCCGGCCGCCAGACGGTTCGTGTCGCATCGCTCCGGCCGACGCCGCGATCCGTCATTTGACGATTCGCCCGCGGATCATCCGGACCGCCGCCGGGATCAGGATCACCGCCGCGACGGCGAGCCAGGCCATCGCCCTCGGCGCCGTCCAGAAAAACCGTCCCTCGTTGAGGGCGCGCGCGCCCTCCACCGCGTGGGTCAGCGGAAGGAGCCACGTGAACGCGCCGAAGGCCGCGCCGACGCCTTCGCGGGGAAAGAAGATCCCCGAGAGGAAGATCATCGGCGTGACGACGATCGTGAAGTGGTAGTTGAAAAAGAAATAAGAGGGAGAGAGGGACGTGGCCATCATCCCCAGGGCGGAGAAGACCAGGCCGGTCAGGAACATGAGCGGAAGGATCCAAAGGAACAGCGGCGAGCCGATGAGGCCGAAGACCGCCATGACGATCAGCATCGTGAAGGCGCTCATGACGGCGCGGCATCCGCCCCACAGGATGTCGCCCAGGACCACGTCCGCCACCGAGCAGGGCGTGGCCAGGACGGCGTCGTACGTCTTCTGCTCGTTCATCCGGGTGAACGCGCCGTAGGTGCACTCCATGGACGAGGACCACATGGCAGAGGACGCCACCAGACCGGGGGCGATGAACTGGAGGTACGAGGCGTCCCCGCCGAGCCGGACGTAGGCGCCCACGCCGATCCCCATCCCCAGGAGGTAGATGAGGTGCTCGCCGACGTTCGCCACCATGGCCGCCAGGTAGTACCCCCGGAAGGAGTCCAGGTTCCGCCGCCAGACGCGGAACACGCCCATCGAGACGTCGGGAAGGAGAGAGGCCCCGTTCACTCCCGCAGCTCCCGGCCCGTCAGCTTCAGGAACAGGTCCTCCAGCGAGGCCGGCCGGTAGAGCAGCCGCCGGAAGCCCGCCGCCTTCAGCCGGCCCATGATCTCGAGCGCGCGCTCGGTGTAAAGGTACAGCGTGTCCCCGGACCGCTCGCGCTTGAAATCGTTGCCGGTGACGGCCGCCAGGACACGGTCCTCCTCCGCCTCCTCCACCCGCAGCTCGACCACCTCCCGGCCGACTTCCCGATCGACCAGCTCCCCCGGGTTGCCTTCGACCAAGACCTTTCCCTGATCCATCACGACGATCCGGTCGCAGAGCTGGGCGGCTTCTTCCATGTAGTGCGTCGTCAGGAGGAGGGTGACCCCCTCGCATTTCAATCGCCGGAGGCGCTGCCAGATGAGGTGGCGGGCCTGCGGGTCGAGACCGGTCGTGGGCTCGTCCAGGATCAGGAGCTTCGGTTCGTGGACAAGCGCCCGGGCGATGAGGAGACGCCGCTTCATCCCGCCCGAAAGGACGTCCACCCCGGCGTTCGCCCGGCCCGCCAGCTCGAGGGTCTCGAGGAGACGGTCGGCCCGCTCCGCGGCCACGGCCCGGGGAAGGCCGAAGTACCGGGCATAGGTCAGCAGATTCCGCCGGACCGGAAGGTCCGGGTCCAGGTTGGTCTCCTGGGGGACGACGCCGAGCTGCTGCTTGATCGCCCTCGCCGACGTTCGGACGTCCATCCCCAGGACGCGCAACGTCCCCTCCGTCACCGGCGAGGCGCAATGGATCATCTTCAGCGTCGAGGTCTTCCCGGCGCCGTTGGGGCCGAGGAAGCCGAAGCACTCCCCCGGCCGGACCTCGAACCCGATCCGGTCCACGGCGGTCAAATCGCCGAACCGCTTCACGAGGTCTTTCGCCTCGACGACGGCGCTGGAGTGGGCGTTCATCATGGCAGGACGAAAAAAAGGCCCGCAGGACAACGCGATGCGTCCTTCGGGCCACGTGAACGGGGCAGGCGGGCTTCCGGCCCGCCGGGCGATGACGCCACAAGCCGCCGGGTCGAATCGCCGCCCCGGCGAACAAGCGCGGAAGGTTGTAGACGGCTGGCCGAAGCGGCCCCTAGCCGCAGCCGCAGAACCCCCCGCAGCAGCCCCCGCCGCCTCCGGCCGGCTTGCCGGGGGCCGTGGAGATGGGGACGTAATCCGATTTCACGGCGAAGCTGGAGAACTTTTTGGCTACCGAGGCCGAGTCGCAGGACGGGCAGGTGACCGCTTCCCCGGCGCCGTTTCCCTCCGGGGCGCCCATGATCAGCTTCTCGAACTCCGCCTCGCAATCGGCGCACGCATATTCGTAGATGGGCATATCGCTTCCTTAACGTTCTTCCGCCTCTTCCGTCATGAAGTTGCGGTTCGCCGCCTTCCAGTCCGCCAGGAATTTTTTGAGTCCCTTGTCTGTCAGGGGATGGTGGAGCAACTGCTTCAGGACGGCGAAGGGCAATGTCACCACGTCGGCGCCGGCCAGGGCGGCCTGCAGGACGTGGATGGGGTTCCGGACGCTAGCGACGAGGACCTTGGTCTCGAAGTCGTAGTTGTCGTAGATGGCGAGGATCTCCTCGACCATCTCCATGCCTGAGTGGCTGATGTCGTCCAGTCGGCCGACGAAGGGGCTGATGTACGCCGCCCCCGCTTTGGCTGCCAGGAGGGCCTGGTTGGCCGAGAAGCACAGCGTGACGTTGACCGGGATCTCCTCATCGCTGAACCTTCGCGTGACCTTGAGTCCCGGCGGGCCCAGGGGGACTTTGACCACGATGTTGTCGGCGATCCGGAACAGGTCGCGCCCCTCGACGAGCATCCCCTCGAAGTCCTCGCTCAGGACCTCGGCGCTCACCGGCCCCTCGCACACCGCGCAGACCTCCTCCAGGGCCTTCCGGTAGTCCTTGCCCTCTCGGGCGATGAGGCTGGGGTTCGTCGTCACGCCGTCGATCAGCCCCAGGTCCACGCCTTCGCTGATTTCCTCGACGTCCGCCGTGTCCAGGAAGAATTTCATGCGCTTTCTCCAGTATTTCGATGGAATGGGTTTCAGTCGCCTCCGCCGCCCATGCCGGCGGTCCCACGCTGTTCAATATACACCCACCGAGCGGGATCGCGGAAGACGTCGCCCGGATTGGAATCGGGCCGCCGGGCGCCGGCGCCGTGATGCGGCCGGGACCGGCGATTATCTCCGCTTCGGCCGATAAACGTGCGTGCTCGTGCCGAAGAAGACGTCGGCGGATTCCATGAGGGTCTCCGAGAGCGTGGGGTGCGGATGAATGCTCAGGCCCACGTCCGCCGCCAGGGCGGCCATCTCCACCGCCAGGACGCCCTCGGCGATCAACTCCCCCGCGCCGCTCCCGCAGATGCCGACGCCCAGGACCCGCTCCGTCTCGGGGTCGATGACAAGCTTCGTGACGCCGTCGCTCTGTCCCAGGGTCTGGGCCCTGCCCGAAGCCGCCCAGGGGAAGCGGGCCACTTTAACGGGGATCTTCTCCGCCTTGGCCGCGGTCTCGGTGAGGCCGCACCAGGCGATCTCCGGGTTGGTGAAGACCACGGCGGGAATGGCGGCCGGCTCGAAGGCCGCCTTTGCGCCCGCGATCGCCTCCGCCGCCACCCGGCCTTCGTGCGTGGCCTTGTGCGCGAGCATGGGCTCGCCCGCCACGTCGCCGATGGCGAAGATGTTGCCTTCCGCCGTCCGCCGCTGGGCGTCCGTTTTGATGAATCCCTTCTCGTCGATCTCGACCTTCGTGTTCTCCAGCCCCAACCCGCCCGAATTGGGCTTGCGCCCCACGGCGACCAGGATTTTTTCGAACACCGCCTCCGCCGGCCCCGAGCCTTCGCCCTCGATCCGGGCCTGAATGCCGCCCTTCACCGCTTTCATCTCGGCGACCTTCGTGTTGAGCAGGACGGCGTGAAGGGTTTTCCCCAGCCGCTTGGCGAGGATGTTGACCATGTCCCGGTCGGCCCCGGGCAGCAGGCCTCCGGTCATCTCGACGACCGTCACCCGGGCGCCCAGGGCGGCGTACACGCTGCCCAGCTCGAGGCCGATGTATCCCCCGCCGACGACCAGGAGGGACTCGGGGGCGTCTTTCAGCGCCAGCGCGGAGGTCGAATCCATGAGCCGGTCCGATTCCAGCGAAAGGCCCGGAGGGATGAAGGGCCGGGAGCCGGCGGCGACGACGGCGCGCTCGAAAGGAATGTCCTCTTGGCCGCCTGCGGACCGCTCGACCCGCAGCGTCCGGGCGTCGAGGAATTTCCCCCGGCCCCGGACGAAGCGGACGCCCCGGGCCTTGGAGAGCTGCCCCACGCCCGCGGTCAGCTTCGTCACGATGTCCTCTTTCCAGGCGCGCATCCTGTTCAGGTCGATCTTGGGGTCCGGGAACTCGACGCCCCACGCGGCGGCCTCGCGGGATTCGGCGATCACCTTGGCCACGTGGAGCAAAGCCTTGGACGGGATGCAGCCCCGGTACAGGCAAACGCCCCCCGGGTTCTCGCCCTCATCGATAAGGGCCACCCGCTTGCCGAGGTCCGCGGCCCGGAACGCCGCCGCGTACCCGCCCGGTCCGCCTCCGAGGACGGCCACTTCTGTCGCGCCGGATTCTTCGCTCATGTAGGGATTACCCTTCCAGGAAGGCCAGGAAGGGGTTCTCCAGGGCCTCGGCCAGCCACCGCAGGAAGCGCGCGGCGTCGGCCCCGTCGATCAGGCGGTGGTCGTAGGACAGGGACAGGGGGAGCATGAGACGCGGCTGGAATTCCCCGTCGACGTGGACGGGCTCGAAGACGCCGCGGGAGACCCCCAGGATGGCGACCTCGGGCGCGTTGATGATCGGCGTGAAGTGCGTCCCCCCGACCCCGCCCAGGTTGGTGATGGTCATCGAGCCGCCCCGCATTTCGTCGATGGACAGCTTCCCTTCTCTGGCCTTCCCGGCGGCCTCGCTCAGTTCGACGGAAAGCCGGATGATGTTCTTCCGGTCCACGTCCCGGATGACCGGCACCAGCAGGCCCCGCTCGGTATCGACCGCGACGCCGATGTGGATGTATTCCTTGTAGATCACGGCTTCGTTGGCGGTGTCCACGCTGGCGTTGAACTGGGGAAAGACCTTCAGGGCCGAGGCGAGCAGCTTCAGGATGATTGCCGTGACCGTCAGCTTTCCGCCCGCGGCTTCGGCCTTCTTCCCGTAGCGTTTGCGCAGTTTTTCGAGCGCGGTGATGTCGGCCTTGTCGGACTGCGTCACGTGGGGGATCGTCGCCCATGCGCTCGACAGGTGCGCGGCCGTTGCCCGCCGGACGCCGGACATGGGCCTGCGCTCGACCTTTCCCCACTTCGTGAAATCCGGGAGCGGGACGGGGGGGACGGGGCCCGCCGCGCCCGTCGGGGCCGCGCCTTTTCCCTCAAGGGCCGATTTGGCGTGCGCCTTGACGTCTGCGATGGAGAGGCGGCCGCCGCGTCCGGTCCCTTTCACGGCCCGGAGGTCGACGCCGATCTCGCGCGCCAGACGCCGGATCGAGGGCGTCGCCGCGACGGAAACCCCCTCGTCATCGTCAGGGAGAGCGGGCGTTTCGGCGGCGGCTTCCGCTTCCGGCGGCGCCGCTTGAGGTTTGGCCGCCTCGGGGGGGTCGGGGGGGGAAGGCGCTTCCGGCGGCCCGGGCGGGGCCGCGTCCTTCGCCGCGCCGTCGGCCTCCACCGTCAAGATGAGCTGTCCCACGGCGGCTTTTTCGCCTTCATGGACGTGGACGGCGCTGACGATCCCGCTTACGGGCGAAGGCACTTCGATGGCGGCCTTGTCCGTCTCGAGCTCGACAACGGTCTGTTCTTTTTCGATCTTGTCCCCGGCGGACACCAGGACTTTCAGGACGTCGCCCGATTCGATGTTTTCGCCGAGACTGGGCAGCTTGAATTCCGTCGCCATGATGGGTTCCGGCCGCTAGGCCATGGGGTTCCGTTTTTCGGGATCGATGTTCAGGTCCTTGACGGCCCGCCGGACGACGTCCGGTTCGATCTCACCTTCCCGCATCAGCGCGGTCAGCGTCGCCAGGGTGATGTACCTCGCGTCGATCTCGAAGTGGTCTCGCAGGGCCGCGCGGCTCTCGCTCAACCCGAATCCGTCCGTTCCCAGGGAGATCAGCGGCTTCGGGAACCACCGGCTGATGGAATCGGGCAGGATTTTCACATAGTCGGAGGCCGCCACGAAGACCCCCGGCTCGTTCTGAAGGGTCCGGGTGATGTAGGGGATCCGGGGCGTCTCGCCGGGATGGAGCAGGTTCCACCGCTCGGCGTCGAGCGCGTCGCGCCGCAGCTCTTTGTGGCTCGTCACGCTCCAGACGTCGGCGGCCACGCCGTACTTTTCCGCCAGGATTTGCCCGGCCTTGACCGCCTCGTTCACGATGGCGCCGGAGCCGAACAGCTGGGCGCGGTGTCCGGTCTTTCCGTTCTCCGAGGCGCTGAGCTTGTACATCCCTTTCAGGATGCCCTCTTTCACGCCCGCCGGCATGGCGGACATCGGGTAGCTCTCGTTCTCGACGGTCAGGTAGTAGAAGATCTCCTCCTGGTCCTGATACATCCGACGGATGCCGTCTCGGATGATCACCGCCAGCTCGTAGGCGAAGGCCGCGTCGTACGCGCACAGGTTCGGCACGGGATAGGCCAGGAGGTGGCTGTGGCCGTCCTGGTGCTGGAGGCCCTCGCCCGCCAGGGTGGTCCGGCCGGCCGTTCCGCCCACCAAAAACCCCCGGACCCCCATGTCCGCCGCCGCCCAGATCAGGTCGCCGATCCGCTGGAAGCCGAACATGGAGTAGTAGATGTAAAAGGGAATGGCGTTGACGCCGTGGGTGGCGTAGGCCGTCCCGGCGGCGATGAAGGACGACATCGCGCCCGCCTCGGTGATCCCCTCCTCCAGGATCTGTCCGTCCCGGGCCTCCTTGTAATAGAGCAGGCTGTCGGCGTCGACGGGCTCGTAGTTCTGTCCCACGTGGGAGTAGATCCCGACCTGCCGGAACAGGGACTCCATGCCGAAGGTTCGAGCCTCGTCGGGGACGATGGGGACGATGAGCTTGCCGATTTTCTCGTCCTTGAGCAGCTTGGAGAGTATCCGGACGAAGGCCATGGTGGTGGCCATCCCGCGTCCGGCCGTGCCCTCGTAGAACTCGTCCAACATCTCCTCGGACGGCGGCTCGAGGGGCTCGCACCGGACGACGCGCGACGGCACGGGGCCGCCCAGGGCCGCGCGGCGCTCTTTCAGGTAAACGATCTCGGGGCTGTCCTCGGGGGGCCGGTAAAACGGCGCGTCCGCCACGTCCTCGTCGGAGATCGGGATGCCGAAGCGCGCGCGGAACTCGCGGAGCTCGCCTTCGTTCATCTTCTTCTGCTGGTGGGTGATGTTCTTCCCCTCGCCGCTCTCGCCGAGGCCGTAGCCCTTGATGGTCCTCGCCAGGATGACCGTCGGGGACCCCTTGTGCTCGACGGCGGCCTTGTAGGCGGCGTAAACCTTCTCGGGGTCGTGCCCGCCCCGACTCATCTTGCGGATCTCCTCGTCGCTGAGGTCTTCGACCATCTCCAGAATTCGGGGGTCCACGCCGAAGAGGTGCTCGCGGATGAACGCGCCGTCCTGGACGGTGTATTTCTGGGACCAGCCATCCACGACCTCTTCCAGCCGCTTCGCCAGCAGGCCGTCTCCGTCCTTGGCGAAGAGGGGGTCCCAGTCTTCTCCCCACAGGACTTTGATGACGTTCCAGCCGGTCCCCCGGAAGGCCCGTTCCAGTTCCTGAATGATCTTGCCGTTGCCGCGCACCGGGCCGTCGAGGCGCTGGAGGTTGCAGTTGATGACGAAAATGAGGTTGTCCAGCCGGGCGCGCGCGGCCAGGGAGATGGCGCCCAGGGCCTCGGGCTCGTCCATCTCGCCGTCTCCTAGGAACGCCCACACCTTGGCGCCGGTGTTCTCTTTGAGACCCCGGTCCTCCAGGTAGCGGTTGAAGCGCGCCTGGTAGATGGCCTGGATGGGGGCGAGCCCCATCGAGACGGTCGGGAATTCCCACAGATCGGGCATCAGCCGGGGGTGCGGGTAGGAAGACAGCCCGCCCTCGGGATTCAGCTCGCGGCGGAAGTTCTCAAGCTGCTGCCGGCTCAGCCGGCCTTCCAGGAAGGCGCGGGCGTAGATGCCCGGCGAGGCGTGGCCCTGGAAGTAGATTTGGTCTCCGTCGTGGTTGTCGCCCATGCCCAAGAAGAAGTGGTTGAAGCCGATATCGTACAAGGTCGCGGCTGAGGCGTAGGTGGAGATGTGTCCGCCGATGCCGTCCTCGTGCCGGTTGGCCCGGACGACCATGGCCATGGCGTTCCACCGGGTGAGGCTCTTCATGCGCCGCTCGATCTCCCGGTTGCCGGGAAACGGGGGCTGGTCTTCGATGGGGATGGTGTTGAGATAAGGGGTGTTGGCGGAAAAGGGCAGTCGGACGCCGCGCTGGTAGGCGTGGAGGTAGAGGGCGTTCAACAACTCTTTGACGCTTTCCGGACCGCCGCTTTGAAGAACGTAGTTCAGGGACTCAAGCCATTCGTGAAGCTCGGCGGAATCGAAATTGGCTACGTCGCTCTCCTTGCCGACCCCGTTGACCAACTTTCCATGACTCCTCTCGCGGCGTTCGGACCGCATGTCACGCCCGCCGCCGGGCTTCATCGGGAATCCCGCGCGTCTCTCCCGGCCGGCGGCGTCGAACAACTCGGCTCCCCGGAGCGTAATCCAAAGGGTGCGTCACTCAGCCGGTTGGGGGAACACGGAAGGCTAACTTCTTCAGAGAAAACACGGTTTTTGTATATAGGATTTCCCCCGGAACCTGTCCAGGGGGGGGAAGGGTGTCAGGGTGCGTTCTCCGATTCGGGGCCGTTACGCCCGCGGCCTTTCCCCGCACACTCTTTTCCGCAAAAATCCTGCCCCTTGCGCCTCACAATGTCCGATTTCGGGACGTACGTCCCGCACGCGGCGCACCGGATGAGGTCCTCGCCCGAGATCCGCTTTTGCCGCTCGGCGCTCCGGCCGATTCCCCGGAAGACGGCCCCGAGCGCGACCCACAAAATGTACGCGGCCGCCAAGTAAAGAATTAACCGCAGCATGGTCCCAGCCTGACCGAAGATGAACGAATTTCTCCGACGGTGTTTAGAACGCGCCGGATGATCGCGCCAAGGGGAAAGGCTTATTCTACACCATCGAACCGGAAAAGACGGTGGGGGTCCCTCCCGCATTCGTCCAGGCCCGGGTCAAAAAGCTGTAGGATCGGGGCGGGCGTCGGTTGACATCCCCCCGCCCGAAAGATTGTGAGGGGATCCGAATGAAAATCACGTCGGTCAGCGTCACCCCCTTCGAGGCCCCGATCCCGGGCGGAACAGTCCGCGCGTACGCCGAGGTCGAGCTGGACGGCCAGGTCCTGCTCCGGGGCATCCGGGTCGTCGAGACGGAGAAGGGGGGGCGATATCTATCCTACCCGTCCGTCACCTCCCGCGGGGGCCGCCACGAGACGGTGGTATTCCAGGACAAAGACCTGAAAGAAGCCGTCCGCCGGGCGGTCTTGGATGCGTTGAAGGACGAAGATAAATCAACCGGGAATCGTTGAATTCTTAGGGGGGTTTTCTTGAAAGCCAGCTCTTGCTCGGCCTGATTGGGTTGGATGTATATCCGACTAGTCGATGGCCTGTGACCTCCGGTAGTGTGTCAGTTTCAATCCGCAAGGGCCGCAACGTCCACCAGCGTCCACAGTTCATCTGCAATCTCCGCTTCTTGAGCCGGTGTCACCCTCAACGTCTGGTTAATTCTCACGAAGTTGTAATTCATGAAATGGAGCGCAAGGGTGTGCTTCAGGTTCTCCACCTTAGTTTGAGAAGGCGTTGGTCAACCGGGTGAATCTCCGCATGTTCGTCCGCCATCGACTACCACCTTGACCACGGGATTTCTTGGAAGCGCCGGTCATCCGGCGGCCGAAGGGAGATATTGTCAAATGTTGTGGACGGGCGCATGATCAGGCGGCGTCCTTCCGCTGTGTTTGATTGATGTACTCCTCCT
>PVBE010998151.1_pt1 | contig 21537 bp, 16 predicted proteins | sample 1631181 | NCBI WGS metagenome assembly PVBE01 (sample SAMN08397723, study PRJNA350692) | Marine metagenome, whole genome shotgun sequencing project. | isolation source: water | place: Pacific Ocean | collected 2012-04 | reverse complement strand
TCTACAGAAGCCTCATCTCGTAATTTTGGTATGTCTAACCCAACATTCGCTCCAATAAAACTTTTGCGACTCGCACCGACATAAACTGGATATCCCAGTTCTGTAATACGATTTATTTCATGTACAAGTTGCCAATTTTGTTCGACACTTTTTCCAAATCCCAGTCCTGGATCAATTGCGATAGCACTTTCAGAGACCCCAGTGGCCATTGCAGCAGAAATTCGAATCTCAAGCCAATCCAGAACATCTTTCACAATGTCATCTGATTCAGGTGAACTTTCATACTGGTCACAGTATTGATCCAGTTCGGGAGGCAATCTTCGATGCATAAGAACAAGTCCAGCCCCTGTTTCAGCAGCAAGTGAGAACATAGATACATCTTCAGTACCCGCAGAAACATCATTGATTATGTCAGCCCCAGCAGTTAATGCTACACGAGCAACTTCTGCGAGAGTCGTGTCAATCGAAATACACACTTTACTTTGCTCTCGAATTGAGCGAATTACTGGTTCTGTGCGAGCGATTTGATCTTCTGCCGAAATGCGACTCGCTCCTGGCCGAGTTGATTCTCCTCCTATATCGATAATAGCCGCACCCGCTTCTTCAAGTGCTAATGCGTGCTCAGTTGCTTGCCGAACATCCACAAACTTCCCGCCATCACTAAAACTATCTGGCGTCACGTTCAGAATGCCTACAAGAGTTGGTGATTCAAGCGATACTACACGTGTGCGGCATTGCCATGATGTGGATCTTTGTTTCACAGAAAGTAGAGTATAGAAAATGCGAGAACTTGTCATCAATAGCACTGTCCAACACACATTGTTATTGTTCGTACCGCTAATTTTTGCGAGCATTCTTAAGGTTGCAAAACTAAGGTCTTGGTCCATGGTTGCGGGGATTATTGGTGGCATTCTGCTCGGTCCTGCTGTGTTTGGGGCCGTTGCTCCTGAGTATTGGGAGGGAATTTTTCAGGGTGGAACCATTGAAAAGCAACAATATGAACAATTTGTACGGCAACAGAAAGCAGATATGCTTGCTGCCCAACAACTCGGCGCAGACGAGTCCATACTACTACATATACAAGCTGATCAGCACTACGAACAATCGCTCAAACGTACTCTCTGGGATGAAGCCAAATGGAAAGACCAGCGAACACTTCGAAATTACGCAATTACACTAATTGCACTCATATTTTTAAGCGGAAGTGTACGCAATAGAGTGAAGGGAACTGCACCACCACTCATGTCTCTATCTGTTGGTGTTTGGGCTGCAATTGTTCCCTGTGGGATTATTGCATTAATTGCTATCTGGTTTTGGGACTCCAGTGTTTCAAGTGCGCTTGCACTTGGTGCGTGTATAGCTGCTGGTCCGTGGACACTTGCACGTTGGGAACAACGCGCAGCGGATACTTCAGAACAAGGCGGATCTTCACTAATGATTCGTTGCGGACGTGTTGCTTGGGTAGTCGCAAGTTCCATTGCAATTTATGCAACTTGGCATCTACAGGGAGCAATGTCGTTGGTTTGGTTACTTCCACTTTTACTTCTGCCTGTTATCTGGATTGTACCCATGAAAAATTGGCACTGGCTAACCATATTCGTAGATTACGCAGCCATTCCAAGTGTTATGGCAACAGCGCTAGTCCTCCTCAATCCAATTGAATCGTTTTCGCTCTGGCCAATAGTGTTTGTTCTCTTGCTCTGTGCAGATGCTCGATGGCTTGGCGGTATCATCGGTCTTAAACTTCTTGGTGGAAGAAATAGCAACAATTCAATGCAACTGGCCATCCCACTTGTCGATGCAGGTGTATCTCAGCTTTGCATGGCTACACTATTATTTCTGGCAGGAGTATTGACTGCTTCATTTACTTTGGCAGTAATTATTGGTGCGGTTTTCCTTGAGCACACCGCCACGATTCGAATGAAGTTTGCAAAAATAAATTGATCAAGGATAAATATATTGATTACTTTATGGGCTAGCCAATTTAGACAATCATCTACCGCTATTGGAGATCACTCCACCGTGACTGATTTTGCGAGGTTGCGAGGTTTGTCTACATCTTTGCCACGGAGGACAGCTGCGTGATAAGCAAGAAGTTGCAGAGGAACCGCAGTTAGTAGTGGCTGCAATGGCTCGGGAACATCTGGAACATAGAAAACATCATCACAATGCTTCGTAATAGTTAGGTCACCCTCTGTAGCGACGGCTATCACGTGTCCACCTCGCGAACGAACTTCTTCCATGTTGCCGATTACTTTTTCGTATTGGCTTCCCTTGGTTGCTACAACGACAACTGGCATCCCCTTGTCAATCAAAGCGATTGGACCATGCTTCATTTCAGCTGCCGGCATGCCTTCTGCGTGAATGTAACTTATTTCTTTTAACTTCAACGCGCCTTCAAGTGCAACAGGATAATTAGTTCCTCGCCCAAGGAATAGCCAATTATCGCGATTTACAACACCCTTTGTCACTTCAAGAATATGATCAGATTGTGTTAATACCGTTTTAATATGTTCGGGAATTTGTTCTAGTGATGAAAGCAGCTCCGACATATCCTCACGACCGAGGTGGTGCCGCCTCCCGACATAGGTTGCGAGCATCGTCAGCACAGCAACTTGTCCAATAAATGCTTTCGTTGAAGCAACACCAATCTCTGGGCCAACTCGTAAATAAACTCCCGCATCAGTATCGCGAGCAATTGTCGACCCTACAACATTGACTGCACCAAGGGTTAGTGCTCCTCTGCGCTTGGCTTCTTGCACTGCAGCTAATGTGTCGGCAGTCTCACCACTCTGGCTGACTGCGATTGCAATGGTGTCTTCTTCAACAATTGGATTTCGATATCGAAATTCACTAGAAAACTCGACCTCAGTTGGGATACCAGCAAGTTTCTCAAATAAATATTCACCTATCATGGCAGCGTGTAACGCTGTACCTTGCCCAAGAAGCAAAACGCGTTTTGCCTTGGATAATTCTGATTCAAAATCAGCGACTCCACCAAGTACAATTTTAGTATTTAATGCATCAACTCTGCCTTGAATGCACGTTCTCAACGTCTCTGGCTGTTCATGAATTTCCTTCAACATGAAGTGTTTAAAATCACCAAGTTCTATTTGCTCTAATGTAAATTCAAGTTCCTGTATCTCTGGTGTCAGTTCAACATTGTCAACAGTTGTTGTTCTAAAAGAATCCCTAGTAAGGCGGGCAACCGTTTCATCATCGAGCAAAAACGCTTGGGTTGTGTGCGCAACGATTGCACTAGAGTCAGACGCAACAACATACTCATCATTACCAACACCAACAATCAGTGGCGAACCCTTCCTCGCAACAACAAGTACCTCTGGCTCCTCTTCGCAAACCACAGCAATTGCGTATGCACCAGTAACTTCTCGAAGTGCTGATTGCACAGCAGTTTCTAAATCACCTTCATACAATTCTCCAATTAAATGCGCAAGAACTTCTGTATCTGTTTCGCTTGTAAAAACATGTCCCTTGTCGTTTAAGTATTGTTTAAGCGATGCGTAGTTTTCAATAATTCCATTGTGCACAATCCGAATGCCATGCACGTTCGCTGCATCATCTGCTTGTGGGTGAGCATTTCGCTCAGATGGTTCACCGTGGGTTGCCCACCTTGTATGCGCAATTCCAATGGTTCCATCAAAGCTATCGTCATTGATGACTATCTCCTCTAAACCGGAAACGCGACCCTTCGATCTTGCTACTTTGAGCTTGCCATTCAAAACAGCAATCCCAGCAGAGTCATATCCGCGGTATTCCAGTCGCTTAAGCCCCTCAAGGAGGAGTTCTCTCGCTGGTTTAGAACCGATGTACGCAACTATTCCACACATATTGTTGAAGAATACACCACAACTAGAGTATTGGAACTCTAATTCACAAACTGATTCAATTATCGGAACCACTAAAGCGTTTACAATCACAATATGCCCGATTTATTTTTTGAGTTATCTACCGCAAGGCGTAATCAAGTCCGTCCACTTGCTGATCGTATTCGGCCAATATCTCTCGATGAGGTTGTTGGACAAGAACATATTTTGGGTGAAGGTGCATTGCTTCAAAGAATGATTACTAGTGACACGTTGACTTCTGTCATCTTATGGGGCGCTCCAGGAACAGGGAAAACAACACTTGCCCATGTTATTGCTCATGAAACAAAAGGATTCGTAGAGTCGTTCAACGCGGCAATGATTGGTGTAGCTGACATTCGCAGAATAATTGATGAAGCAAAAAAACGAATCGATACTGCAGAGGGAAAAACTATTCTCTTCCTTGATGAAATACATCGGTTCAGTCGGAGCCAACAGGATGTTCTTCTTGGGGCTGTTGAACAAGGCATTCTTGTTCTTATTGGTGCCACAACTGAGAATCCTGCGTACTCAGTAAACAACGCACTCATAAGCAGGTCGACGATGTTCAAACTTGAACCACTCAAGGATAAAGATGTTGAGTATGTACTCCACCGAGCAATACGAAGTGGCTCTGGATATGGGTCGCTATCAGTTGAAATTACCGATGAGGCGATGTCGCACTGGTCGAAATATTCTGAAGGTGACGCAAGACGTGCTCTTAACGCATTAGAAATCGCAGTCAACAGCACCAATGGCATCATTGATTTAGAAACGGCTCAACAATCCATGCAGCAAAAAGCTGTTCGATATGACAAGGTTGGAGATGGTCATTACGATCATGCAAGCGCACTCATTAAATCTGTCCGAAGTGGTGAAACGAATGCCGCACTATATTGGCTTGCCTGCATGCTTGAAGCTGGTGAAGACCCTCGTTTCATTGTTCGTCGCATGTCTATTTTTGCAAGTGAAGATGTTGGCCTTGCAGACCCGCGTGCTGTTGAGCAAGCTGCTGCAACATGGCTAATTGTCGAACGGGTTGGTATGCCGGAATGTCAGTTTTCTTTAAGCCAACTTGTAATCTATCTTTCTAAAGCACCAAAGTCGAGATCTACTTGCGATGCCATCCTTCTCGCTAGAGATGATGTTTCAAATCAACGTGCAATCCTCGCTCCATCGAATCACGACCCGCACGCACTTCCAACAATTAATGCAACCTACTTCGAATGAATAAATCAAAACAGCGAAAGTTAATAGGTGATGTAATTGCTGAAATGTCATCTGAAGAAAAGCGTAATGCAAGCACATCTATTTGTGAACGACTCATGTCAATAGCTTCTGTAGTTTTTGCAGATGCAATTTTTGCGTATATCCCGCTCGATGATGAAGTAAATATATTTCCACTACTTTCACAATGGATTGATGAGTCAAGAACCGTTGGAGCACCGCTAGTCTCATGGGAAACCAAGACCATGAGAGCGGGACTATTGAGTTCTCTTGATGAACATGCACTTAAGACAACACGGCACGGTCTTCAGGAACCTTCCACTCGACATCCAATTCCATCTGATTTCATTGATGTTATCCTCGTTCCGGGAATAGCATTTGACGCCACTGGCGGTCGGCTCGGCAGAGGTGGTGGGTTTTATGACCGGTACCTTGACATTTCGCGCCCCCCCATTGTTATTGGAATTGCCTTTGACCAGCAAATACTTGAATGTGTCCACTGCGAACCTCACGATCAACCAATGACCGTCATCGTGACCCCAACAAGAACGTTGCTCCATTAATCTATCAGAGGAATTAATTTCTTCGAAGGAAATATTTTCGCTAGATAATCGCTACAATCCTCAACATGGCATTACCAAGTCAAGGCGGAAATTCAAATCGTGGTGGAATGTATAGACGGCACCGAGTACGTAGAAGCGTGACTTGGTTTATCGTCATTCTTATTCTTGCCGGAGGAGCCTTTATGTTCTGGCCTGATAGCAATTTGGATGATTCATCTTTACCAACCTCAGATGAGCCAAGTATTGCTCAAGAGACACCGGTCAAAAACGTGGCCGTTCTAGAAGAGCCAAGTACAACAGGGTTTGACCCAACTTCCCTTCAGCCATTATCTGTTGTTGTTGGAGCGCCACCAAATTTTAACGATGGTTTGCAATCACTTGACCAAGGCAATTTAACCAAGGCAAGATTACAACTCTCAGCCACAATGCGTAGCGGAGGACTCACGGATGCTGAGGAATCGCAACTTCGTGGTGTCTTGACAGATATTTCAGATTCTCTTGTTTTCTCCCCAGAAATTGCCAATGGTGATTCTTATGCCATCGAATATATCATTCAAGGCGGGGACACACTCAGTGGAATTGTAAACAATATGGGGCTACTGGTTGATTGGCGGTTCATTCAGAGAATCAATGGTATTAGTCATGCCAGTGGCATACGGCCAGGACAAAGTTTAAAACTCATAACCGGTCCATTTCACGCCATTGTTGACAAAGAGTCCTATCGAATAGACATGTATCTCGGTGATGGAAACGAGCAAGTCTTTGTCCGCTCTTATAGAGTTGGGCTAGGCGAATACAACTCAACGCCAATTGGCTTGTTCAAAGTTCGACAACACTCAAAACTTGTAAACCCAACATGGGTTAACCCACGCACACGAGCATTTTATTCTGCTGATAATCCAGAAAATCCTATTGGGGAACGTTGGATTGGGCTTAAGGGCATTGAAGAACGAACAGCCGACCTCGATGGTCTTGGTATTCACGGAACCATTGAACCACAGACTATTGGCACACAAGCATCCATGGGTTGTATCAGAATGCATTCAGAAGACGTTGCTCAAGTCTATGAAATGCTCTCTGAGGGTATTTCTACAATCGAAATCAAATAGAGTGCAAATCCTGACCATTTTATGGTCATTTGTGCACAAATTATGTCCAGTTCAGTTTGAATTCTGAGCCGAAATATCTAAAACGCGAGTTGAAGTTGCGTCCTAAAGAGCCATTCTGCATTCTGATTGGGCGATGCTCGCCAACCAACCATTTGATTTGCCATTCCAGGTGGGCTGTCTTGCCCACCTTGGCCAGCACTTATCTCACCAAAACTCACACCAAAATCAGTTGTGACTTTGAGGCCCTGCCCATCTAAATACCAATTTACTCCATTTGTAAGGATGTTTACGTCATTGTTACCAAGAGAGTCCTGCATAACTCCACCACTTGCATACCGAATGAAATATTCGGTATTGTCTGTCATGTAGGTGCTTCCTTGGACAACGTATCCAACCCAATCACCATTTGGAACTGATGATGATGGGTTCTTCTGATTGTGGAATGTTCCGGAGGCGAAAAAGGTCATTCCATCAGAGTGTATGGATATATCAGAGGTAATGCCATATTGATCTTGCTTGGGATTACCACGTCCTAAACGTTCGGCATTCTGACCGTGCGCCGCTATGCCCCACAACACCCCCTGTTCACTGCCAACAGGCGATGTAAATTGATTAAACTGAGCCCACGAACCCTCTAATAAAAATTCCGCTCTTGCCGTTATAGACCAATCTGTGTCTTCAGCGAGGGCCGCCCAGGGTGGAGTTGGGTTTGTACCAGATATATTTACACCTCGAAGTGTTGGAGATCCACTTGAAGTTGAGAGAAAAACTCTTGTGTCGTCGTGTGGATGCCATGTAAGTTCAATGCCTTGAGATCTTGCCAAACCTAATCGATAATCTATTAATGAACGGTCTACAGCGAGTTGGTATTGATCTGAAACAAGTGATTCTCTTGTAAATGGCAACATAAAAACACCAACTTTTAGTGACCATTTTTCATTTAATTTAAATTTAATCCAAGTGTCCCACAATTTCGCGGAAATTCTTGTATTTCCAACGATGGCATTTGGATCCAAATAACCATACCCAGCTTGAATCAAGAAAGTTGTGTCTCGATCAAATATATGGCCACTAAAATTCAAACGTGTGCGGGTATTCTCAATACCACCTCGCCAACGATCACCTGTGTCACTTCGGAGGTAGTTTTGCACAAATCGTTCTTGGAAAAGACCACCAATCTTTAATTTAAAACGTCCATCACTACTTGCCAGAAAAAAACCGTCTGACCATCCACCGAGAAGACCATCACCAATAAGTGAATTTCTAGAATCTGCATCAGAAAGAATGTCATGTACGAGTTCTCTGATATTGTCGGCACGTTCTTGAGAAAGCCAATCCAAGTCCTTCACCTTTAAATCATCAAGAGTTTCCCGCATCTCGTTCGTGTCAGATTGGACTGCATCAAGTTGATTACGCATCTCATCCAATTGTTGTTGAAAGCTTTTATTCTGTCCGAAACTCAACGAACACATCATTGCAGTAACAATTGGCAGTAATGCTGTAATATTCTGTTTTAAGTTAAAACTGCTGAGTATCATTTCATTTCCTTAGAACATAAGTTGCAACTGAGTGCGAATGAGAACCTGATTCCTACGACGCACGTCTGCTATCCATCCGGCTTGCGTATTTGCCATGAAGCCAGAAACTTCTCCAAAACTAAACCCAAGATCTGCCGTAAATTTCAGATCTTGCCCATCAACATAGTGATTCATACCCACCGTTAGTATTTGCAGATGATCTCCACCAGCAATAGCTTCTCTATCTGGACCACCTGATTCCCACCGAGCAAACAATTCTGTTTGGTTAGTAATATACGTGCTGCCTTGAGCAACAAAAGCGAGAAGGTTTAGTCTTGGCAAGGCCACTGATATATCAAGAACACGTTCATAGATAACAGCCCCAAAAAGTGACGCGCCATCAAACTGCATCACTGCGTCTGCAGTCACACCCCAGAATACTCCAGTCGGAAATCCACCCACTGGTACGGGGCTGTTAGATTCTGTGTTCTGCCGGTGTCCAGCAAGACCAATAAGAATACCGCGTTCACTTCCTGGTGGGCTTGTAAATTGGTCAAACTGATCCCATTCGCCCAGAAGTTTCCATTCGTAACGCATCGTTACGGAGTACAGGGTATCGCTTCCAAGTGCAGACAATGGTGGTGTGGGGTCATCATTACCAAATATCAAACCTTGAAGTAAAGCCGCTGAACCATTTGAAACCGTAAGTAAAAAATGCCGGTCATCTGTTTTCCAGTCAAGTTCAACTCCTTGCGATCTCTCCAATCCCATACGATATTCAACGAGTGATGGAAAAACTGTCATTTGGTAGGGTGACTTGATAATTGCTTCCTTTGTGAAGGGGAGCATGAATTGACCCATCCTGATTGTAGTTTCACTATTTAATTGAAACGCAATCCAAGCATCCCACATTCTTGGCGTCATTTGATTTGAATTGCTTGTATGGTTATACGGGTCATTTCGACCCCAACCAAGTTCAACTAAATAAGTAAGCCCGCGACCAAACGCATGCCCATCAAAAGAGAGTTGTGTTCTAGATACTCCAAAACCATATTTCCACTGATCATATTGTTCAAAACCAGAAGTTGCATCCGTTCCTTGCCATCTCGACATGAATTGTGTCTGCACGAGCCCACCAACATTTAGCCGAAACTGTCCATCGGAGCTTGAAAGATGAAAACCGTTGGACCAGCCCATCATGGAGCCATCACCATACAGATTCACACGTTGGCTCGCGTCTGCGAGAACATCGTTCACGAGCGACATCACAGAAGCAGCCCGCTCTTCATTGATCCAGGTGTCGTTGTCAAACGAATCTCTGGCTTCGTTTAATTCGGAGCGAACTGCCGAATTTGCGATTTCGGCTTCATCAAGGGCCTGCTGAAGTTCTTGAAGTTGTGCTTGAAGGTCCGCTGGAGTGCCCGTCTCATCCGCCGAAACGACAGCAACACTTGCATGTACAGCGAGTGATGCAATTGCCGTGGCAATCCATTGCTTGTGGCTTCGATCCATCCTTAGACCTTCTGTAGACCTTTCCTATCTGAGCGTATCCTTAAAATACGCTTTTTTAGAGCACAACCATGCTAATCGGCTCTCTTGCGGCGCAAACAGTAGATTTTTTGAGTTATGAAGGTGTGTCAGAGCATTTCCGAAGTTGGAATAACCCAAAAAAACAGGCCGCCTCAGAGAGGCGGCCTGCAATAGTCAATAAATTGACCTTCAAGTCAAGTTCTGATTAGAACATGAATTGAAGTTGTGAACCAATTGTAGTGGTATCGAATTGGCCAGCAGCATGCTCATCATCCCACGAGACTTCAATTGTCCACTTGGCATTTTGGCCTGCCCAGTAGTTGTTCAAGCCAATAGACCAGACTTCGCCATCAAGTACTGTGACTGCTAAACTATCATTCTGATCCGCATATCGAACATAGGCTTCCCAATTGTCGTCAAGATCCATTGAGAAGACCGCCTGTAGATCATCAGTATCATTTAATGCGTTTGTGTCATGGGCAAAGTTTGTCCAACCAACATAGAGACTTGAACCGCCCCATTGACATAAGACGTCAGCTGTCCATGATGAATTTCCATCTCCTTGAACAGCGGTTGAGCCAGAGTTATTTGCGGCTGTGTCACCACCATCTGCTGTCCAGTAGGTTAAGCCGAAGAGCATGCCATCAGCATCTCCTGCGTTGCTATGGATTTGATCAAATTGAGCCCAATTACCTTCGACCATGAATTCAACACGACCGAGGATGAGGCTAGAGGAATCGTTTTGCCAACCAACAGCTGGTGTTGTGGTGCCTACCATATTTGCGTTGTTGAATAACTGTATCCATGCACGGATATCATCTGAAACATAGTCCAATGAAATACCTGTACCAATAGCACGATGCCAATTTTCAGCACGGTCAAGTGTCATCAAGTTACCGCTATCGATTAATTGTGCACGGCTATTTGCAACTAGCATATCACCCATTCGAAGTGACCAGCCATCACCAAGACCGACTGAGCCCCATGCCCATTCTTCTTCAGAGCCATCACCTGAATTTGTAATATCATGTCGTATGCTATAACCGAAGTCGCCAGCGATTGTGCCGGAGAATGTCAAGTATGCACGGTTTGTTTCAAAACCCCATGAGGAAGAAACTCCTGTACCAAAAGCATCATCGTCGTCGCTATCTCGGTACAACCAGCGAGCTTGTAGAAGACCGTTGATCTTCATTGACCAATTGCCATCAGCGGAACCGATTGTGAAGCCACCGTTGTAACCAGCTGTAGCGCCAGAACCTTGGAGACTTGCACGAGTGTCTGCGTCAGCAAGAACGTCGTGTACGAGGCCACGAACTTCGTTTGCACGAGCATCGTTTAGCCAGTTATTGTTAGTAGCAGCTGAAAGTTCGTTGATTCGAGCTTCAGCGGCCTCGAGGCGGGCTTGCAGGTCAGCGTTCGTGTCGGTACCTGCAAAGCTAGCACTAGTGAGCGTCAGTGTTGCGACGCCGAGAAGGTAAAGGTGACTCATAGTCAACTCTCCTGTATTTTTCGAACGCTTCAACCGACTCCCGTGGCGTCGCGTTCTAACCATCCATCCGTCCGCATCATTCCAACCAACACGGTTGGAACGGACGATTGTTCCCTATCGGTCCACGTGGACCGAAAAGTTGAAGGCGGAATAGTAACCACTTCTACAGATTTGGCTACACCTACCTGATAAATCCTCAAAAAAAACAGCACAAGAACCTTAAAAACACGCGTAAGTCTTTGTTATAGCAATAGTTAGCCACATATAGCAATCTTCATTTTTTCTTGGTCCGATAACCGTGTCTCGGACGATGTATTTATCGCGTTTTCCTTCAAAAAAATGCCTATAGTGGCAATAGAAGCCACTCCAATACACCCGAAACCTAGCTTTTTTTGTTGATTTATCGGAACTAATAATTTTTTGTATCCTCTTCGTTTTACTTGTGCAATACGTTGCTCTATTTGCGGGACACTGCGAACCTCCCCACCAAGTCCTACTTCGCCAATAGCACACACATCAGATGGCAAAGCCAGATTCGTGTACCCTCCAATAATTGCAACACATAATGCTAAATCAACTGCAGGTTCAGTAAGTTTTAAACCTCCAACAGTACTTGTATAAACGTCTTGGTCACCAAGTTCAATGCCGGCATGCTTTTCTAATACCGCGGTAAGCATAGTGAGGCGACTTCCATCAAGGCCATTGGCTCGTCTTCGAGCCTGACCATAAGTTCCTTGGGCAACTAGGGCTTGTACTTCTATTAATAAACATCGAGATCCATGAAGAGCAGGACATACTATTGCACCTGCACGTGGTGGTGCATCTGGATCAAGAAACGCGGTAGCATCATCAACTTCAACAAGACCTTCGTGTCCCATTTCGAAGAGACCAATCTCAAGGGTCGTGCCAAAACGATTTTTAACGCTGCGAAGACCTCGCAGTGCGTAATGACGATCTCCCTCAAAATTTAGAACTACATCAACAAGATGTTCTAGAACACGAGGGCCAGCAAGTTGTCCCTCCTTTGTAACGTGCCCAACAATCATCACTGCCATCTGTAATTGCCTTGCAAGATAAACGAGTTCTAAACAACACCGACGAATCTGCGAAACACTACCTGGAGTTGACTCGATGTCATCGCGATATACCATCTGTATTGAATCTACGATTAGAACCTTCGGACGATGTTTTAACACCTGAGCAGTGATTCGTTCCAAATCAGTATCAGAGAGTACGTACACCCCTGACAAGTCCTCTGCCTCCATCCCTCCAAGTACTCGCTCGGCTCGCAATTTACATTGGTACGCTGATTCTTCACTTGTTGCGTATAAAACACTCCCGTTTGGTTGCGAACTATTTGCTGCGCCAATCGCTGCTTGAATCATAAGTGTTGATTTGCCAATCCCAGGCTCGCCTCCAACAAGTACAACACTGCCCACGACAAGACCTCCACCAAGTACACGGTCAAGTTCCCCAATCCCAGTACTCATTCGACCAATCGATGGTGTTTCAATATCAAGAATTTGCACTGCTTCCTTCTCGTCACCATATTGATTAACCGAGGCGGCAAATGACGCAGCAGAATTTGGAGTTGCTCGAGGCAATTCCACCTTCTTTGTGACGAGAGTGTCCCATTGACCACAATTTGAACACTTTCCCATCCATGTTGGAGCATTCGCATTGCACGCAGAACATGTGTAGATAGACTTTTGTTTCGCCATGTCGCGAATCCTACTCGACGTTTATGACGACCTCGTGTCAGCATGCTGTTTTTCTTTCCCGAAAAAAATGGCGGCAAGTTATTCCTCGGATGAATTATTTACTGATAGGGTCAGACTATAACTATTGACGCCAAGCCCAACGCGACCAACTACGGATTGCACTGCGTCTCTGTTTTGGAGTAAGCGCCGGAAATTGACCATCCTTACCAAAGGCGGTTTCATTTCGCCATGCAAGGTAACTCCCCGCACCAGTTCTGAATTTGCAACGAACGAGCAACGAAATGGAAACCCAAAAACCACCAATCGTGTTGCACAACTTACTCATGATGAATGAGACGTTTCATTTGATGGGCCACTAAAACGACTTCCGAGCAATTCGACACGCTTGTTCGCACAGTTACTTGGCAGAAGTGGTCTTGCGATTGCCATAATAAGGAGTGCGATAATGGAACCCGTCCAGAGATACGGCGTCCATCCAAGATATATATATGTAGAAACGATGAGAACCAAAAGAAGAGATGTTGGAATCATTCCCTCCCATGCAAGACGCATCAATTGATCAAAGCGAAATCGAGGCAACGTCCATCGCACTACCATCGCTAGGAAGACTAGCAAGAACACCTTGCCTAAAACAATACCGAACTGAAGTAGCACCATCAGGATGCCGCCAACTGCAGGAAGATCCCATCCAGTAATTGGATTCAAAGACCATCCACCAAGAAATAATGTTGTAAAGAATGCAGCGCCTACAAAGAGATGAATGTATTCGCCCATAAAGAAAAGAGCCCAGCGCATTGATGAATATTCTGTGTGCCAACCACCGACGAGTTCCTGTTCTGCCTCGGATAAATCAAAGGGTGCTCGATTTGCTTCTGCTAGAAGGCAAACATAAAACAATAATGCAACAAGTGGTTGTTGCACTATATTCCACTGACCCGAGAGTTGCTGTGTAACAATTTCACCCGGAAGTAAAGTCCCTGAGACTAAAACAATGCACAGCAATGCGAGTCCCATTGGAATTTCATAACTAATAATTTGAGCCCCAGCTCGAAGCCCACCTAGAAACGAGAATTTATTGTTTGAAGCCCAACCACCAAGCGATACACCATACACACCAAGTGATCCCGTAGCCACAATATAAATAACACCTATATTAATGTTCGCACCCATAATTGCGACTGTTTCATTTCCAAGCTCTAGCCCACCCGCCCACGGTATTACAAGAAAGCCAATCATCGCTGGAATAACGGTCAACGCAGGAGCAATTGTAAACAATCCCTTGTCTACACCCTTTGGCATGAAGTCTTCCTTGACAAAGAGTTTTAAACCGTCTGCAAGTGGTTGAAGCAAACCAAACTTACCAACACGGTCGGGCCCAATTCTGTCTTGCACCCATGCGCAAACCTTTCGTTCGAGCAGAATAAAGTAGGCCGCGGCACCAAGTGAAAGATGTAAAATGACCAGAATTACAACCACAGAAGTTAAGAGTTGGGGCGTTATCCAAGTTGGTACCCAATCAGGCATTGGATGAGGATTATACATTAATGGGTGTGACTGTCACTCCCGCAAACAACCCAAAAGTCTTTCAGATATCTGTTGTGCTGCTGACAGAAGTGGCGGTCACTTCTGGTTCAGTAAAATAATCTTGCAAAGCTGCAACTTGCCATGTACCACCACGCAACGCTTCAATTGCCTGCACCGCGGCACGTGCACCCGTGATTGTTGTAATCATTGGAATTCTTGAACCAACTGCCATCGCTCGAATCTGACCTTCGTCAGTCTGAGCACCTGTGCTTGTTGGCGTATTAATAATTAAATCAATTTCACCATTTGCAATTTTATCGAGAATGTTTGGACGTGCACCTTCAGAAATTTTCCTAATAAGTTTGGTGTCAACACTGTGCGATGCTAATAAATCACGAGTTCCTCTTGTTGTAAACACTGTAAAACCCATTGACACAAGCGAACGAGCAACTTCTACCGCGTGCACCTTGTCGCTCTCCCGTATTGAAAGAAAAACTTGTCCAGAAGTAGGCAAGGCACGACTCACTGCCATTTTAGCTTTTGCAAGTGCGACAGGTAATGAGCGATCCATTCCCATCACCTCACCAGTTGAGCGCATCTCTGGTCCAAGAACAACGTCAACACCAGGAAATTTTTCAAATGGGAATGCTGGTTCTTTTACTGCAAAGAAACCAGTTTCTGGAATCTCCTCAGAGCCAAGTTCTGCAAGCGAAGCTCCCATCATTACTTTCGCAGCAACTCGCGACCAGGGATAACCCTTTGCCTTTGCAACAAACGGAACTGTACGTGATGCACGAGGATTTACTTCAATGACATATACCGTTTCTTCTTTTACTGCAAACTGTACATTCATCAACCCACGAACTTGTAAGTGTTCCGCCATTGCACAAGCTTGTCTTCGCAACTCGTTCACGATTGACTTTGGCAAGGAATATGGTGGCAAAACACAACTACTGTCGCCACTGTGAATGCCCGCCTGTTCAATGTGTTCCATCACGCCACACACGATTGCCTGTGATGATTCGGTAGACAGAGTAACCTGATGCGAAGAAGTTGCCCTGTGTGGCTCAAAATCAGCAACAACATCAACGTCCACCTCAATTGCTTCTGAAAGGAATCGGTCAATTAAAACAGGAGCGTTGTCTAATTCGGAAACATCCACTGCTGTCTGCATGTAATACCGCAATGCATTTTCATCGCTACATATTTCCATACCTCTTCCACCAAGAACATAACTTGGTCGAACAAGAACCGGATATCCAATTTTTTCAGCAGTCGACACAGCGTCATCAAGTGAATACGCAATCCCGTTTTCTGGCTGGTGCAAACCAAGTTCGTCAAGCATCTCCTTAAAGCGATCACGATCTTCTGCTAAGTCGATTGCTTCAAGGCCAGTGCCAATAATTGGAACACCTGCCGCAGCGAGTCCGTGTGCTAAATTTAGTGGTGTTTGTCCACCAAACTGAACAATCACTCCAACAACGTTGCCGGACCTCTCAACGATTTCACTGCCACCACCATTTAATCGTTCCAATATATTTAAAGTGTCTTCTAGTGTTAGAGGTTCAAAGAACAAGAAGTCACTTGTATCAAAATCGGTACTAACCGTTTCGGGATTTGAATTCACCATAACCGATTCAAAGCCCATTTCACTTGCAGCAAACGATGCTTGACAACAACAATAATCAAATTCTATTCCCTGCCCAATTCTATTTGGACCTCCACCAAGTATGACAACCTTTGGACGACTAGTAATTCGTATCTCATCATCTACAACTTCGCCAACACCAAGTTTCATAAGTTGATGCTCGTACGTCGAATAATAATACGGCGTTATAGCTTCAAACTCAGCGGCGCATGTATCAACAAGTTTGTACACCGGTTCAACACCTAAACTTTTTCGGAAGTTTCTCACCTTCAAAATTGTTTCGGTTGAAACAACACCTTCATACAAATATGCAAGTTGCGGATCTGAGTAACCAAATTGTTTTGCGCGTCGCATTAACTCCAACGGCATTTCATTAAGTGAAGAAACATTCTGCAACTCGTTTTCAAATTCAACCAGTTGCAAAAACTGATCAAGGAACCAAGGATCAATCCTTGTCAGATTATGGATTCTTTCCAACGACCAGCCGAGTTTCATCGCGTACCGAATGTAGTACATACGCCCTTGACTTGGCACCGAAAGTTTTCGCACCACAGTATCTTCATCAATTGGCCATATTGCTTCTTCGTCGCCGCGAGCTGCGCGTAACCATTCGTCATTTTTGTCTAAACCATATCCAAAACGCTTTACTTCCATAGAGCGAATTGCTTTTTGGAAACTTTCTTTGAACGTTCTACCAATTGACATTGCTTCGCCAACTGACTTCATTTGTGTTGTTAATGTTTCATCTGCCTCTGGAAATTTTTCGAACGTCCATCGTGGCATTTTTGTAACAACATAATCAATTGACGGTTCAAAACACGCAGAAGTAGTTTGCGTAATATCGTTGCGAAGTTCATCAAGCGTGTACCCAACTGCAAGTTTCGCGGCGATGCGAGCAATCGGAAAACCGGTTGCTTTTGAAGCAAGAGCCGAACTTCGAGACACACGCGGGTTCATCTCAATCACAATTAACTTGCCGTTTTCAGGGTTAACCGCAAACTGCACGTTGGAACCACCAGTGTCAACTCCAACTTCACGCATAATTGCAAGCGCGCCATCACGCATGCGTTGGTACTCTTTATCTGTTAATGTCAAAATTGGAGCAACTGTTATGGAGTCACCAGTGTGGACACCCATTGCGTCTATATTTTCAATTCCGCACACAACCACACAGTTGTCTTTTTTATCACGAACAACTTCTAATTCGTACTCTTTCCAACCAAGTAACGATTCGTCAATGAGTACTTGATTAATACGAGACGCTTCGATTCCCCTTTTGACAATTACTTCAAATTCATCTCGATTGTACGCAATGCCACCACCAGTTCCGCCAAGCGTAAATGCGGGTCGTATAATCGCTGGCAAACCAATTTTGTCAAGAAAGTCGTACGCTTCTTCCATCGTTGAAACTGTTGCACTCTTTGCTTGTTCTAATCCAGCATTTTCAACAACTTTTCGGAACTCTTCCCTATCTTCTGCTTTAAAAATAACGTCCCGAGTAGCCCCAATCATTTCTACTTCAAACTCGTCAAGGGTTCCAAGTTCATCGAGTTCACACGCACAGTTCAACGCAGTTTGCCCACCAATTGTTGGCAGGAGTGCATCGATTGGGAATCCGGCATCTCGTTCTCGCTGAAGAACACGTCGAACGGCCTCTGGGGTTATTGGTTCAATATATGTTCGATCAGAAAATTCTGGGTCCGTCATAATCGTCGCAGGATTCGAATTCACCAATACAACACGAAAGCCCTCTTCTTGGAGGGCTTTACACGCTTGAGTACCTGAATAATCGAATTCACACCCTTGACCAATGACAATAGGTCCAGAGCCGAGAATCAGAATCGAATGGATATCATCTCTTCGAGGCATATCTTTTCTCTGTCTGCAAGTGCAAACTTGTGGCAGGATATCGGTGATTGCCTCTCTCGGCTAGCATACTGATAACTAAATGTTCATCTTTGTCCTTTCCATCGTTTTTTTATTCCTTTTCATTGCAGCAGTGAAGTTTTTACTACTGCCTGCGTTGGGACGATTCGTGATGGGCGATGGGATAGTAGCACTCTTATGGATATTCAATAAGGTATACGTGAGGGTGATTCACCACCTGAGGGCAACTGGATGTGAAATTATCCCAAAATCTGTATATCCCGGAAAATTAATTGTGGTCTGCAAGCATCAAAGCCCTGTGGACCCTCTTTTGGTCCAATCTCAATGTAAATTCAAAATTCGATGGCTCATGGCAAAAGAATATATGACTCCAAAACTGAACTTCGTATGGAAAATCTCTGAGGTTATCCCTATAGCAAGAGACGGTCAAGACGCCGCGGGTTTGCGGGTCGCACTACGACATCTCAAAAAAAACGGTGTCATCGGCATTTTCCCAGAAGGCGGAATTAAACAACCACGAGAGGCAATTCATCCATTTGCGGACGGTGTTGGGGCAATGATTGCTCATACCAAAGCACCTGTATTGCTTGTCACCGTAGATAACACGCCACAAAATGATGAGATGGATGGCGCTATATTTGAGCGGTCACACTCTATTGTTCGTTTTATTGACCTCATTCAATTTCCTGAAGATGCAACAAAAAAAGAAATTACCGAAGGACTACGGCAGCGTTTGGCTGAAGCAACTGGCTGGCCGTTGGTAGAATGAACGCGTGATTACACGAATACGAGGCGAGCTTGTTGAACTTACTGAACGCTCAGTGTTACTAAATGTTGAAGCACTTACGTACGAGCTATTTGTTCCAGCGGCTAACGTTCCCGATTTGCTTGGAAAAATTGGAGAGCCCATCGAGTTTTTTACATTACATTATTTTGAGGGGCAGTCGCAGGGAAGTTCGTTCTTGCCTCGTTTAATCGGTTTTTCTTCTGAACGCGATCGTGCATTTTTTGAATTGTTTACTACAGTAAAAGGTATCGGAAACCGCAAGGCACTCCGCGCACTTGTTAGACCATTTACTGAAACTGCAACGGCAATTTCAGATCGCAATACAAAAGCGTTAACAGATATGCCAGAAATTGGAAAGCGTTCAGCCGAAACGATTATTGCTGAGTTGCATGGAAAAGTAGATGTATTCATTGGTGAAGTTGCATCAACCATAGAAGTTTCCGTGCCATCTTTCGGTGAGGATGCTATTTCCATGTTGGTGCAACTTGGTGAAACAGAACGAGACGCAAAGCGTCTTGTTCAACTTGCTTTTGGCGCGCACCCAGACATTACAACTGCCGACCAACTTGTACAAACATCATTCCAACTCAAAGGGACTTCATGAGACACGCAATGATTATGGCTGGAGGAAGCGGCACAAGGCTTTGGCCCATGAGCCGCGGCGAAACACCGAAACAATTAATTGGTTTATTCGATGGCAAGTCTCTGTTAGAAATTGCTGCTAATCGCCTTGATGGTATTGTTGCAAGGGAACGACAATGGATTTGCACAAACCAAAAACATCAAGACGTTATTTGTGACCAGTTAGAGTTGTCTTCATCACAACTTCTTGGCGAACCAGAACCACGCGACACACTAAATGCTGTTGCATTTACCGCCGCTGTATTGCACAAACAAGATCCAGACGCCATCTTCGCCGTTCTTACAGCCGACCACATCATCAGGCCACAAGAAGAATTTGCGAGTTGCCTTGACATTGGATTTACACTTGTTGAGGAAGATGCATCACGTTTTATAACGTTTGGGATAACTCCAACATTTCCAGCAACTGGATATGGATATGTTGAACTTGGTGATGAAATTCGAGATGGTGCACGATTATGCAAACGCTTTGTTGAAAAACCAGACGAAAAAACTGCTGAGGAATATATTGCTTCTGGTAACTTTGCTTGGAACAGTGGCATGTTTGTGTTTCATGCAGGCTCTTTCCTATCTGCTCTAGAACGATTGCAACCTGAATCTTATACGGGCATCAAACTTATTGAAGAAGCATGGGGTACGGAAAATCAGCAGGATGTTCTTAGCGAGGTATATCCAACGCTTCCAAAAATCAGCGTGGACTATGGAATGATGGAGCCAGCATCTTCAGACGATTCGATAACTATCTGCACCGTTCCGATGGATGTAGAGTGGCTTGACGTTGGCTCTTGGCCAAGTTACGGGGATACGCTTGAAGTAGATGGCAGCGGCAATCGTTCTGACACGAACTCTCTGCACCTTGATTCCCAAAACATGCTCTGTGTTTCAAGTGATAAATCGCACACTATTACAACTATTGGCTGTGAGGACTTGGTCATCGTACACACGAAAGACGCGACTCTGGTCTTCCCAGCATCCCAAGCCCAACGAGTCAAGGAAATACACGGACTTGTTGACGATTCAATTAAATGAGATATCTAGCAATCGACCTCGGCGACAAACGAACGGGCATTGCCGTTGGCGATGATGAGCTTAGGATGGCGCAACCCGTTTGTGTTTTGGAAGTACCCATCGGAGATTTACTTGTTACGGCAATCATTAAAACAATTGAAGATCAAGGCGCCGATGAACTGGTTGTTGGACTCCCTTTGAACATGGATGGCTCGCCCGGACAGCGTGTCGAAATAACAAAATCGTTTATAAAACAGTTACAGATTGCAACAAACTTAAGCGTCCACTTCCAAGACGAACGACTTACCAGTTCATCAGCCGAAGAACAACTTGCAGGATCTGGTAAAACACACAAACAAAAGAAAAAAGTGCGTGATGCTCTCGCCGCCGCCGAAATCCTCAACGATTTCCTTAATTAATCAGCGACGAATTAATGGACTAACAAAACCAGTGGGCGACGCCAGAATGTTGCCAATCTATCGGTTTTGAGTTACTTGCAAAAATCAGAAAAGCCGTGCAGTTGCTATGAATATCGTTCGAATTGCCATCAACATCTGAATGAGCAAGAATGCAACAATCTATTTGTTTTAACACTTCTTCGCTATGCACGTTTTCTTCTGGTATTCCTGAATGATTCACAATTGATTCTTCTTCTCCTCGCAAAAACCAAAGATGAGTTTCTTTCCATGGCATTGCTCGAAGATCGGGATCATACATAAGTCGAGCATACACTTCGTCAAGTGCATCAGAATCACTCAATAACAAGTTAAATATTCCTTTTGTCGTTATACACTGCGTTGCTTGTTGCAAAAGTGTTTGTGTGATCGCATCAAGACGGGAATCTTTACATTCTGACTGAATCACTCGCTCAGTCATCTTTTGGCTTTGCTGCTTTGTTTTGAATGTTTGGTAGACAGAGTTTTTGTGCGATGTACTCATCCATTTCACGAATAACAGTACTGCGAAATACCGAACCATGGTCACCGTTCTCTACGACACGTATCATTGCGTCAAGTTCTTTT
>PVBE012894954.1_pt1 | contig 21538 bp, 17 predicted proteins | sample 1631181 | NCBI WGS metagenome assembly PVBE01 (sample SAMN08397723, study PRJNA350692) | Marine metagenome, whole genome shotgun sequencing project. | isolation source: water | place: Pacific Ocean | collected 2012-04 | reverse complement strand
CGGCTGGTCGGAACTCGAGCCCGCCTCGAGCGGCAATTGTTTTTGAACTGCTGCCTTCGCATCGGGCTTCGCCCAACAAACGAGGAAGGGGACGCGAGTTCCACCTTCATACGCCGACGCCTTGCCCGCGCGCAACGGCCAGTTGTGCGAATTGGCCCCGGTGTTTCGTGGAGACTTGCCGCGGGCGTGCGCGCTCAACCCACCGTTGTCCGACGTGAAGATGACCAAGGTGTTCTCAGCGACGCCGAGCATTTCGAAATGATCGAGAAGCGACTGCAGGCTCGCATCCATGCCTTCGACCATCGACGCGTAGCGCTGCTCGGCTACCGGAATGTCGATCTCGGTCTTGTCGTACTTCCGACCGCGGTAGTTCTGCATGAACCTACCGTGCGGTCGAATCGGCGCGTGCACGGCATAGTGTGCCATGTAGAGGTAGAACGGTTTCTTCGCACCGACCGCGCTCGACACCGCCTTCTTGGCTTCGGTAGTACACGCGTCGGTCAAGTGTACGTCCTTGCCGTGGTACGCCTCGAGACCCGGTATCCCCCAGGGCAGCGTGCGCCCACCTTTCTTCTTGTTGCCGAAGTTCGTCTTGCCGTGGTACGACCCCGGCCCGCCGGCAGCGTGACCCGCGATGTTGACATCGAATCCGAGGTTTCGAGGATCGCTACCCTTCGTTCCATGCGCGCCCCAGTGCGCCTTGCCGCAGTGGATCGTGAAGTAGCCCGCCTTGCGAAGAAGCACCGCGAGCGTGGCGTCACTCGGCTGGAGTCCGTCCTTCTGCCAGTTCTTCGGTGGACCAACACGGCCCCACTTGCCGGACTGATCCTTGCCCTTCGTCAACGTCCAGTTGGTCACGTGGTGCCGTACCGGGTTTTGACCCGTCATGATGGATGTGCGGGTAGGGCTGCAGACGGAGTGACTGTAGGCGTTCGTGAACCGCACTCCCTGCGCGGCCAGCCGTTCCATCGCCGGCGTTCGGAAGTGATCGTTGAACTTCGTACGCTTCGACCAAAACGCGACGGACGTGTCCTGCCATCCCATGTCATCCACGAGAAACAAGAGGATGTTCGGTCGGGATTGCGCGCTCAGCGGCGCGATCGTCGCGACGATCCAGAGAACGAAGACGAGGGTCCTGTCGAAGTGCACGGGGACATGATGCCCGATGTCACCTGAGACGGCACGTTCGTCATCTACTTCCTCGGCGTACACGGTCGGATGCCTCCCGGGATCGATGGGAAGCGGAACACGGTCTTCGTTCCCCACACGGCGAGCTCGCGTGACGGCAGCTTCATGCTTGCGCTCCTCGTCGCGCCACCGCCTCGTTGCGTCCCGTCGATCCGCCAGTCGACGAGCGGAACCAACTCCGCCGCCCAGTCGCGCGACGATCGTCTGCGAGGTGCGCCGAATCGCACCCACCACCCGCGACGCGTCGCGTTCCCCTTCGCGTCGACAACACGTCCACGCACGGCAAATTCGTTGCTCGTAATCGCGTCTCCGGTCGGCGTGTCCACGACGGCCATGTAGCAGTAGCGGCTGTCCTGGTCGCAGACCGTTTCGGCGTTGATATGCATGACGTAGGTGCCCGGTGGGTCCAGGAACCACGCTCCTACGTCCTTGCTACCTCGCTTGCGCCGGAACCAGTCGAGAAACGCCTGGTTGCCCGCTGTGGGTTCGTACTCGAGCACTGCTGCAAACGGCCAGGCCTTGCCCGTACTCGTGACGACCTTGTCCTTTCGCCAATGCCGCACGCCACTCCCGGACACGGGTCCGAGTGCGATCACAGGCTTGCCCTTCTCGATACGCCAGCCGGACGTGTGCGCTTCGGCTCGGCGGGCAAGTGCCTTTTGAATAACGTTGCGATGGCGGGCACGGACGAACGGACGCGTGTAGATGTAGAGCGCGACATGCGGGGCGCACGCGGACTCCCTGGCGGCGAGTTGCACGGGCTTGCCCACGAGCCAGGTCCGGAGCTTGTTCTCGAGTTCCACGACTCCGAAACCGAAGACGTTCTTTAGTGCGATCGTGACCGCCGTTCCGCGCTTGATCTCACGGGCGAGACGACCGACGTGCGGACCGCTGTGCTCGCTGATGCAATACGACACAAGGGCGAACGACACAACGTGTTCTTCCGGCGTGAGGTCAGCCAGATCCTTGCCGAAGACCGTCGGGATTCGGGGAAGCGTGCCGTCGCTGGCCATGGCCTTCGCGGCATCGAGCCACTTACCGCGCCGGAACCTCAGCGGAGCCTGGGCCCGCTCGTGGTAGCAGGAGTTGGTGCAGATGCCGCCGCCGGCGCGCGCCTCGAAGTAGTGCGCGAGGCCTCCATCGAGCCAGCCGTGGCCGCGCTCACCAATCCATCCAGAGGGCGCGATGTTCGACAGCAGGAGGTGCACGACGTTGTGCGCGAGGTTTCGGTGCAGCGCTGCGTCGTCGCGAAGATCCGCGACGTCGTGGTGCATCGCGTAGATCATGGCGTCGCCGAGACGTTTGATACCGACTCCCTGGTGGACGAGGCCGGTCGCGTTCGGGCAAACGCGGCGGTGGTCGGATCCGCGTTGTTGGACGAGGACGTAGAGCCTTGGCGACGGCAACACGCGACCGACGGGCCACGCGACAGTCTTCACATACACAGGAAGGGCGGGGAAGTCCGTCGCCTTCAATCCCAGGGTTTCGACAAAGCTCCGCCGCGTGTCCTCGATGCGCCTCGCGTAGATGTGCATCAGGAGATGAGAATCGCTGGACGGGCCGGATTCGATCTTCGCGGGAGCGAAGACGAGATCGAGGTTCGGGGTGCGGCAGTGCATGGCCACCCGGAGTCGGCCCTTCTCATTTTCCGCGGCCTTCAGGAGATCATTGCGACGGGACTCGAGCCAGTTCCGCACAAGGGATCGCCGCGCGAGGATCGACTTGTCGGAGCTGGCGTGGTCGCACCTTGGACAGGAGACTCGGTTTGCGCCGCGACACTGTGCGCACGCGAAAGCCACGCTGCACAGCACATCCGCCCGTTCGTGGACCAGCGGGCATCGCTTGCACGCGACGGCGCCCGTGCCCTTGCAGGTCGCGCACGCACTCTGGCCGGGCAGTGTCGATGCCAGCGTGAGCAACGCGAGGCAGACGTACTTCCACATGACGTGACCTTACCGCATCTCATCGAAAGAGTGCGCGCGATCGGGCGGGGCCCCTTCCCGACCGGAGCGCGGATGGGTAAATCAAGGGGTGCCCCGCCTCCTGCTATCTACCAAGACCATCCATTCATCGGAGACACGGCATCTCGCACAACAGCGTCTCCAACTGCATCGTCTTTCCAGTCAGCGGCACCTGATCCACCCCGGTCGATACAAGGTGCGTGAGACGTTCTCGCCTTCACACATCCACACCTAGGTCGAAGCCAAGGGCTACAAGACGCCGATCACACAGCTGTACTTCAAGGGCGACCCGTTCAACAAGACGGACCGGTTCATCAAGGGCTCGCTGATCATCGACCCGAAGAGAATCCGGCTCGGCAGCGATCGCTCCTACAAGCCCGGCGTGCTCGACATCGTGCTGAAGAAGGCGTAGCCGCGGCCTACTTCGCTTCGAGGATCTCGATGTCGTACCCGTCGGGATCCCTGACGAAGATGTAGTTCGAGCTCGCCTCGGGCTTGCTGCGCCGGTACCACCAGCCGCGCTCCTCGACTTGCCCAACGATCGGCTCGAGGTCATCCACATGGAAGGCGAGGTGGCCGAACTGATTGCCAAGCTCGTAGTCGCGGTCGTCGTGGTTGTGGGTCAGCTCGATGTGGTAGTTTCCGGATTCATCGGTGAGGAACACCAGAGTCGCCTCGTCGCCGATCGTCTTCCGGCGCACTTCTCGCATGCCCAGGAATTCGGTATAGAAAGCCAGAGTCGCGTCGAGGTTCTTAACACGGATCATCGTGTGGGCGAGCTTCATGCACCTATAGTATCGGCGCAGCGATGACGAACGAGACGGAAGACCAGGCTCTCCAGGACAGGTTCGCGCCGACGAACGGGTGCTTCGGGTGCGGCCCAGCGAACGAAAAGGGGTTGCGCATCAGGAGCTTCGTCCGCGCCGACGAGGTCGTGTGCGAATGGCGCGCAAAGCCCCACCACCAGGCATTCCCGGGAATGGTAAACGGCGGTATCTGCGGTGCGCTGCTCGACTGTCACAGCAACTGGACTGCCGCCTGGCACCTGATGCGAGAGAACTCGCTCGACGCGCCGCCGTGCACGGTGACCGCGGAGTTCACCGTGAAGCTGATGGCGCCGACGCCGCTCGACCAATTGCTCACGATCCGCGCTCGCGTCACGGAATCGTCCAGGCGAATGGCGATCGTCGAGGCGACGATCGAAGCGAACGGCACAGTGACCTGCACGTGTCGCGGCGTCTTCATCGCTGTTCAGGAAGGACACCCCGCTTTCAATCGCTGGTAGACGCATCGATGATGAAGCGCACAGGGGGGACCTGACTCGCCGGAGGTGAATCTCGACGCGTTGAGGGTTTAGTGGGTCGTGTTCATGCCCGTCCTGCTCGTGACGATACTCATGGCGATGTTGGGGCCAGCCAAACTCGGTTGGACGTTCGGCATCGTCTACGGCAGTGGCGCGGTGGCGATGTTCTGGTTGGTGTGCGGGGGCTCCGTCAGGTTGGGGCGAGTGGTCCGCGTCATCATCCCTCCGGACGAGCGGGGCGCGCGCTCCCAACTCGGCATGCCCGACAAGGACTGGTAGAAAGTGCGCCATCTTCTCCGCGGGAACTGGTTCCCCCGGGGGAGATGCGATGGCTATCTCTTAGTCTTTGCGCACTGTGAGAATCCAGAAAGCAGTCATCACCGCCGCGGGTCCAACGCAACGATCGCTTCCCCTGCAGACCCTCGTCGATCGCGACGGCACAGAAAAGTCCGCACTCGCGATCATTCTCGAGGAAGCGCAGAGCGCCAACATCGAGGACGTGTGCGTCATCGTACACCCGGGAGACGAAGAGGCCTACGCCGCGGCGCTCTCGACCTCGGCACTCCGCATCACCTACACCCCACAGGACGCGCCGCGCGGCTACGGACACGCGCTCTTCTGCGCCCGGGAGTTCGTCGGTGACGACCCGTTCCTCCACTTCGTCAGTGATCACCTCTACGTCGGCCACGGCGAGAAGACCTGCGCACAGGAACTCGTCACCGTGGCGGAGAGGGAGTCGGCCGCGGTCTCCGCCGTGCAGGCGACGCGCGAGAGCATGCTCCCCTACTACGGCGCCGTCGGCGGCCAACGCGTCCCGAACCGCAACGACATCTACGCCGTCCAACACGTGGTCGAGAAACCGACCCCCACCCAAGCGGAGCAGGACCTGCTCGTGCCGGGACTGCGCGCGGGCCACTACCTGTGTCTGTTCGGAATGCACTCGCTCACCCCGACCGTCATGGATCTTCTCGCCGAGGACGTCGAGGCCGCCGGTGATTCGCAGGTCAACCTCGCGGGCGCGCTCGCGCGGCTCGCCAACAAGGAACGCTACCTCGCGTTCGAAGTACCCGGTCGCCGCTACAACATCGGCGTGAAGTACGGACTCCTCAACGCCCAGCTTGCCCTCGCGCTCAGCGGCGTCGATCGCATGGAAGTTCTCACACAACTCGTCGAACTCCTCGCCACGCGCGAAATCACCGCGAACGCCGACTGACGCCCACGATGACGAGCCGCCTGATCGCGATCATCGAGTCCGCCGACCCAGCGGTCCGCAACACGCCCCTCGAACGCGTGTGTCAGGATGCCACGGTGTCCGAGCTCCTCGAAGAGTGCAAAGCCCTCGACCGATTCCGGCACACGAGCGACAACCTCTACTACCGCGTCCGCGCTCTGTTCTTCCTCTACGCGATCCACCGGTTCCATCTGCCGCGCTGCCCTGATCTCGAGAGACGCGGTCTGATCCCGTTCGACGGATACAACCAACTCCTGTCCCGCCGGTTCGAAGAGGCCATCGCCCTGTTCCTCACGCAGCTTGACTCGCACGGACCCAGCGACGCGATATCGAGCGCACTCAGCGTGGCCTATCACCAGCTCGGATTTCAAACCCTCGCCGACCAGGTGCGCCGCAGCGTCCGCTCCGCCCGCGGCAACCAGTGGATGTTCCGCATCGGCCATCCGAAGGACCAACCGCTCCGCATCCGCCGGGAACTCCGCGCCCGCGAACACGACGACGCACCGTATCCCCTGCTTCGCGAGCAGACGCCGGTCCGCATGGATCTCACGCACAGTGGATGGAGCGACATCTTCTTCCTCGGCATGGACTACCCGGAGGCCGCGAAGGTCCTGAACATCTCCGTCGACCTCACGGTTCGCGGGCGCGACGGCGCGCCGCAGCCGCCGATCGAGACGTTCTTTCGCGTCATCGACGAACCACTGTTGCGACTGACGAGCGTCGACCTCGCCGCCACCGCCGACATCACCGAACTCGACGAAGTCTTCGACTACGCGAAGGACTACCTCGGCTTGCTCAAGGCGGCGGTGATCGCCGCCGGCATCGTCCCCCCAGGTGTCGAGGGGTCCGGCGAAAGCCTCGTCGATCTGCTGGCCAGGTTGACTGGTCGCGGACACGGCATCGAGCTCGTCAGTCACGTCCACGCCATCCCGAAAGGCTCGCGTCTCGCCGTGTCCACCAATCTGCTCGGATCCTTGATCGCGGTGTGCATGCGCGCGACGGGACAGACCGCGAGCATCGAAGGCGTCCTTCAGGAAAACGAACGCCGCATCGTCGCCGCCCGCGCAATTCTCGGCGAATGGCTCGGCGGTTCCGGCGGCGGGTGGCAGGACTCCGGCGGCGTGTGGCCCGGCATGAAACTGATCACCGGCCAACTCGCGGAAGAAGGCGATCCGGAGTTCAACATCAGCCGCGGTCGGTTGTTGCCGAGCCACCGCATCCTCGGCGACAAGGACGCGAGCGCGGAGGTACGACGCGAACTCCAGGACAGCATGGTGCTGGTTCACGGCGGCATGGCGCAGAACGTCGGCCCGGTCCTCGAGATGGTTACCGAGAAGTACCTGCTCCGCTCGGAAAAGGAATGGTCCAGCCGACAGGAAGCTCTCGACGTGTTGACGTCCATCCTCGACGCGCTTCGCACCGGCGACGTGCCGACGATCGGCGCGGCGACGACCCGCAACTTCGAAGGACCGATTCAGGGCATCATCCCGTGGGCGTCCAACGAGTTCACGGAGCGCATCATTCGCGAGATTCGCGAGCGACACGGCGATAACTACCTCGGGTTCACCATGCTCGGCGGCATGTCCGGCGGCGGCATGGGGTTCATGTTCAAACCGGAGGTCCGCCTCGCCGCGCAGGACGACTTGCTCGAGATCATGATCGCAGCGAAGAACGACCTGCAGAGCGGGTTGCCGTTCGCCATGGATCCGGTCGTCTACGACTTCGAGATCAACGACAGCGGGACCCGGTGCTCGATCCTCCGCGGCAGCGACGCGCTCCTCCCGGCGGAGTACTACACGCTCACAGTCCCCGGCCTGCTCCGCGTCGGTCGACGCGCGCTGCCCGCGGCACGGCGCGCGGAGCTCGACCGCTTCGGCAACGCGTGCCGCAACCGGAGCGAACTGCAATGGGTGGTCCCCGCACTGTTCGACCGGTTGTTCCCTCGATTACGCGGACGCGACAAGGAGGACACCTCGCTCGCGCAACTTCTGAAGGAGGGCGGGTTCGACACGAGCTTGCACGAAGAGATCCGGACGGACCTTCGCGAAGGTCGCATCGGTCTCGCGCAAAACCGGCTGCCCAGCAACACCGACATCCGCGACACCAAGGGTGAGCAGGTGATCAACACGCTGGGCGGGTTGCCGGCGTCAGATCGAAAGAAGGGCGAGGCGGCCCTCGCCGCTGGCGAAGTCGCCGTGGTCACGCTGGCCGCTGGTGCCGGAAGCCGTTGGACGCAGGGCGCGGGAGTGGTCAAGGCGCTGAACCCGTTCTGTCGACTCGCCGGCAAACACCGGACATTCCTCGAGGTGCATCTGGCGAAAAGCCGCCGCTCGAGTCGCGCGAGCGGCCAGATGCCTCTACACGTGATCACGACGAGCTACTTCACGCACGGTCCGATCGCGAAGCATCTCGAAAACCGAGACCACTACGGATTCCGTGAACACCTCCGACTCTCTCCGGGCCGCACCGTCGGACTCCGGATGGTGCCGATGGAACGCGATCTGCGATTCGCCTGGGAAGAGATGCCGCAGCAGAGGCTCGACGAGCAGGCGCAGAAGGTGCGCGACAGCCTGCACACAGCGCTGATCGGCTGGGCGCACGACAAGGGCGAAGCCAGCGACTACACCGACAACCTTCCGCTGCAGTGCATGCATCCTGTCGGCCATTGGTTCGAAGTACCGAACCTCCTGCGCAACGGCGTGATGCTCGGCATGCTCGAGCAGCGACCGCAGCTAAAGTACCTGCTGCTGCACAATATCGACACGCTCGGTGCGGATCTCGATCCGGCGCTGCTCGGGGCGCACATCAACCGCGGATCATGTTTGAGCTTCGAAGTCATTCCGCGGCGCATCGAGGATCGCGGCGGAGGACTCGCGAGCGTCGACGGTCGCCCCCGGTTGCTCGAAGGGCTCGCGATGCCGCGGGAAGAGGACGAATTCCGGTTGTCGTACTACAACTCGTTGACGACGTGGATCGAGATCGATTCACTCCTGGCCTACATGGGCCTGACGCGAGGCGACCTCGACGACACCTGGAAGGTCGATCGTGCGGTGCGCAAGGCCAGCGCCAAGATGCCGACCTACATCACGCTCAAGGAAGTGAAGAAGCGGTGGGGCCACGGACAGGAAGACGTCTTTCCTGTGACGCAGTTCGAGAAGCTGTGGGGTGACATGTCGGCGATCACCGACATCGACTGCAGCTTCTTCGTCGTGCCCCGGTCGCGCGGCCAGCAACTGAAAGACCCGGATCAACTCGACGGTTGGTTGCGCGACGGTTCCGCCGCCCACATCGAGACGATCTGCGAGTGGTGAGGCGGGTCTCCGGAACGATGATTTGGCCACGGCTCGTAGGGAGCTCCCTGCAGCATGATCGCATGGTATGTCCGCCCTGGATTCAAGCGCACGGGCCCCTCGGGTCTTGCCTACCGCTTGACCTTGTCCTTCGATTTCTTGGCCGCCTTGCCGCGGGCACTCTCGCCGTAGCGAAGCTCGACCATCGAGAGCCCCTCGCCCATGAACGTCATGACGAACAACCGGTCGTGCACGTCGTCGACGATCAACCCGCGCCGCGTGAGGCCGGTGACCTTGCCGCCGAGCTTCGCGATCAGGGGCGGCAGCGTGTTGCTGTGACCGGCGACTACGGCTACCGAACCGGTCGGTAGCGCGCGAATCGCGGCGGCCTGCTTGTCAGGCTTCGGCGAAGAGATGAGTTCGACCTTCAGTCCCGCAGCCTTCGCGAGCGGAGCGATGGTCCCACGCGTGCGCGGGTAGTCTGTCGAAAACACGTGGGTGATTCCGGTCGAACCGAGCAATCGCTGCAGCGCCTTGGCGCGCTTCTCGCCTTCGGGAGCCAGGAGTCGTTTCGGACGCGGGCCCGTCTCCGCGTGGCGCACGAAGAAGACAGTGACGGGCTTCGCCGTTTGCAGGCTGGTGGTGTTCTCCCGCCGCAGATCTCCGGCGACGAACGCGAGGGCAGCGACGGCGCCGACGACAATGTGTTGGTAGTGCTTCATGATTCACCGGGTTCGAAGCGGAGGACTATACCTTCACGACCCGCGTAACTCTGGTAGTAGGGCCAAGGTGTCGCGCCCTGTATCGGGATCGTCCCGATCCGACCAGCGCGCGCCGCCTGGGCAGAGGCGCATCCGTGGATAATCAAGTACGTTCCGCACATGTGCAACCTCACGCCCCTCGTGCTCACGATTCTCGCCCCCCTCGTCTCAGCGCAGCAGGACAAACTCGACGACGGCATCCCCGCTGGCGATGGAAACGTCGCCGTGTTCGTGCGGATGACCGACCAGATCCTGAAGAGCGGTGCAGACTACGGCGCGTACTGCACGAAACACAAGAACATCAAGCGGCGCGAACACCGCGTCGAAGTAATCAAGACGCTGAGGGCGAAGAGCGACGCGTCGTGGAAGAGTCTCGAGAAACTCCTGGGCGAGTTGGCCGACGACATCAAGTTCGTCCAGCGTTACTGGGTCGTCAATGGTTTCGCTTGTCTCGCAACGGGTGAGGCTTGCCACAAACTGGCGAAGAACGCAAACGTGTCGTTCGTCTACCGGCAACCCCGCAACCTCCCCGCCCTGCACAACGCACCGCAGCGCGGACGGAGGGTCAGACAACCAAACCAGGGGGCGGGGAACAAACTACTCGCGAAGAAGGCGCTCGCGCTTCTCGAAGAGGGTGCCAAGGCGAAGTTCCCGCCGTTCGACAAACTGCAACCGACGTGGAATATCACGCAGATCAAGGCAGTGGACGCGTGGAAGACCGGGGCGTTCGGTCAGGGAATCACGGCGGCCTTGATTGATTCAGGTCTCGTCGTGACACCGGCGTTGTCGAGCGCGTTGTGGCGGAACGAGAAGGAAGAACTCAACGGCAAGGATGACGACGGCAACGGATTCATCGACGACCTGTTTGGGTACGACTTCAACTCGAACACTGGAATCAGCATCGGCGAGCCGGGACGGTGTCACGGTTCGATGTGCGGCGGGATCATCGCGGGGCGACCGATAGAGGTCGACGGCAAGTACCTGGTCACAGGTGTCGCGCCGAAGTCGCGGTTGATGGTGATCCGCGGCATGGGACTGATCAAGTCATACGAATACGCCCTCGCCAACGGCGCCGACATCGTCTCGATGAGCTACATGTGGAACATGCAACTCGGAAACTGGCGCGGTATCTATCGACTGGCGCACGAGCACATGACGATTGCCGGTGTCGTGTCTGCCGGAGGTTCGGGGAACTCCGGAAGGGCTCCGCGCAGCAGGCAAATCGGACTGCCGAAGGACATCCCATGCGTCATCGCGGCTTCTGGCCTCGACCAGAACAACAAGATGCCGGCGTTCAGTAGCAAGGGGCCGTGCACATGGGACGGAGTGAAGTTCTACGACGACTTCCCCGAGGACAAGCCATTGATGAAGCCGGACGTGACGACGTTCATCACCGGATACCCGGTTTGGACCGACCTTCGTCGCGCCATGCGCGGTTGGAGAAAGGTCCACGACGCGGGCGACAACGTGGGCCTCGTCGTCGGCCCGCAAGGCAATTCACTCTCCGGCCCGCACGCCGGTGCCGTCGCTGCACTGATGCTCTCCGCCAACCCGGACCTCCCCGCGTGGCGGGTCAAGGAACTGATGATGGCCACCTGCAAGAACCTCGGGAAGATCGGGCACGACACCAAGTTCGGCGCCGGCGCAGTCAACGCCCTAGCTGCCGTCAACGCCGCCCGCGCTGCGAAGACGCAGTAGCTCACAAGAGCGCGAGGCGCACGTTGTCGCGCAGCGCGTCGGACGTCTCCCTCGTCTCGAACCAGCGCCACAGCTCCGGATCCCGACCCCGGAAGTGGTCGCGCACCGCGCGGTGGTACGGCATCGAGGTCTGGAGTTCACGTGGTCTCGCACTGGGCGAAATCTCTGAGTTCGATGCGGGGATCCCTGGTGTCAGCGGCGTCGACATGGACCAACCCATGATGCGCACAGACGCACTTCGATTCCACCGCTCGGAGTCTCGGAACGGGTTGCTCCCGCGCGCATCTGGAGTTACGGGTGGCGGTGATCCTCCGCAGGATCGACCTCTCCTTTTTGCGGTGACGGGCACCGGTCGGCGGACTATCTGAGCCGGCCCCCACCCCTTACTCGCACAAGAAGGTACCTTGAAGAAGCCAACCCCGGAAGGGTTTACTCTCATCGAATTGATGGTCGTCATCACGATCATCGCGTTGCTCTCAGTCTCACTAATCGGCCCGATCAACAACGTGTTGCTCGCTGCAAAGAAGACCGCAGACACTGCGAATCTGCACTGGCACTACAGCGTCCTGCGATCCTACGAGCTTCGTCACAAGAGGCTGCCGACACCAGGCGGTCACAAGTTCGTCCTCGCGCCGTGGATTAGCGGCACCGTGGAGCACACCGAGGCCAACCGCGACCGCTACTTCTCGAAGGCCCTCGACAGCGACGCACACGTCATCGACCTGATGGACGAATCAGAAGACGGCATCTGGAAGGACTTCGACTCGGTCTCCAGCCTGGACACGCACTTCGCCGGTCGCGCCAGGGAAGGTCGCCGACACATGAACTCCGGCAGGGAGATCTGGATGGCGACGGACAACGAGGGTGGCAACACCTACCGCGACGGCTCGGTGTTGTTGTTGTTCGGCGACAACACGGTGAAGGAGATCCGGCGGGACCCGGACCAGATCAAGCTGGGCGCGCCTGCCGACATCGACGTCGAGTACGCGCTCGAAGTCGGACCGAACTCGCCGCACCCGGACCTTCGCAAGCTGCGCAAGTAGCCGATGGCGAAATCCCGGCGACCCGCTGCGTGACGACCGACCGTTTTGGCAGTGACATCAGTACATCTGATGGTAGCACCGGAGCAATACCCACGAGACCCTTCCTGAAGGCGGCCACAGAAGTTAACCTCGAGTAGTTCGAGGTCGCCTCCGCACCGTCGGACAAGGAGATTGCCATGCGAAGCTCCCTCGTCCTCGTCGTCGCACTGCTCTTCGCTCTTCCCGCGTCAAGTCAAACCGTTGATCTCTCCAAGTGGAAAGTAGAGCAACTCACCGGTGCCGGTCCGTGGACGATAGATGTGCCCAAGAGTCGCGCCCTGTTCACGAACCGGAGCCTCGCCGATCGCTCGGTGTTCTACAGCGATGTCTCCATGGTCGTGATCAACTTCCGACTCCGCGTGAACACGGCGGGCGACGACGACTTCATCGGTTTCGTGCTCGGCTTCCAACCGGGCGACGGTTCCAACAAGAACGCCGACTACCTGCTGGTCGATTGGAAACAGGGCTCGCAGAGCTACGGAAACTGGGGCCTGGCAAAGGTCGGCTTGGCGGTATCCCGAGTGACAGGCATCGGAACGACGGGAACCAGTGGCGGGAACATCGATTTCTGGTCGCACACCGGCGTCGTGAAGGAGCTCGCCCGTGGGACCGTCTTCGGCAATCGGGGCTGGGCGGACAACACCGAGTACCTCTTCAACGTTATCTTCACTCCGGGGACAATCGACATCTGGGTGAATGGGAACCATGAATTCAAACTGACGGGCACGTTCAAGAGTGGTCGCTTCGGTTGCTACAACCTGTCCCAGACGTTAATGCACTTCCAGTTCCCGGTCGTGGGCTCCTTCGCGGTGCTGGGTCAGGGGTGCAAGGGCGCCGCTGGCACTCCGGCGCTTTCGTCGCCACATCCACCGATGCTCGGCGAGAACTTCATCTTGAACGTGACCAATCTACCGAAGACTGGCGTCACCATGCTCGCGCTCGGCGTGTCGAAGACGACGTGGGGAGGGATTCCGCTCCCGTTCAACATGGGCATCATCGGAGCGACGGGATGCACTCTGTTCACGAGCCTCGAGTTCCACCTCCCGGTCGCGAACACGAATGGTTCTGGCTCCATCACCCTTCCGCTCCCGAACGATCCGCTGCTCTTGCTGTTTCCCTTCTACTGTCAGGCAACCGTCATCGACCCCCCGGCCAATGCGCTCGGGATGATCTTGTCGAATGCAGCGGCGGCGAAGTGCGGCGTCCGCTAGCTTGTTGGATCTCCGGGCAACACCCACGCGAACCGGTCGTACTGGACCTTCGGCTCGGTGACGTTGCACCACGCCTTCCTCGTGTACGACGCCAAGGGGCGGTTCTACATGGCGAGCAACTCCGTACCGCTGCGACTCGAGAACTGAGTGCGTCACCGGTCGGTTCATGGGCAGACTCCCGACCAGTTCTGGGCGTTTCACCGTTGATAGGCGCTCTTGTGCTGACCTGCTGACAAAACGTCCGGACACCGGTCGACGAGAATCCGACGGCGGAGTGTCGATGTCGGGAAAAATGCTCATACAGCCTTGGGGTCCGTCGGCTTTCTCCCGTCAGAAGAAGCGAGATGCGGAGCACGCCAACACAAATCACTGGGGGAGACGGCGAAGCCGTCGCGCGCCGGGCCGCGAAACTCGGCGACCAGTACGAACGTATGGTGCGCCGATTCCGCCGGACGCAAGAACCACGGGTGCCTGAACTGCAAGACCACCGACGCAGGGTGGTTCCACCTTACGTATGGACCGCGTTGGCGATCAGCGTCCTCATGACGGCGATGGGCTGGATCTGATCCGCGGCAACAGACTCTCAACGCAACTCGACGATCAACGGCAAGTGGTCGGAACCGATGTCGGGGCCGGCCCTGCGATCGACGACCTCGAGATCCGGCGCGTGCAGACAGTGGTCGATCGGAATACGGCACGGCAAGGGGAGCGTCATCGGCCACGTCGTCTGTAGCCCGAAGCCCCGAGCGCTGTCGCGGAGCCCACTCGACTCGAGAAGGTCTGCGAACACCGGCGACCACGGTGTCATGTTGAAGTCCCCCGCGAGGATCGTCCGCCTGCCGAGCGCGCGCGCTGCCTTCGATACCACCGACGCCTGTTCATCCCGCCGCATCGCGTTGTCGCGACCGACCGGCGGGACGGGATGCGTCAACAGGATCTGCAACGGTTCGCCACCATGAGTGATCCGCGCTTCGATCGAAGGGACGCCCGCAGTGCCATACTGTCGGATCTCTCCGAGCTCGAGCGGGATGCGCGACAACAGCGCGATCCCGAAGTTGTCCGGTCGTGCGCGCAAGACCCGGTGTGGGTAGTCGGACGCGAGAGCGTTGAGCGCAGCCAACCACGAGCCATCGATCTCCTCCAGCAAGAGGATGTGCGGCTTCTCGCGGCAAACCAACTCGAGTAGTCGAGAGTGATCCCTGTTGCTGGCGTGGACGTTCGCGATCAGCAAACGCAGGACCGGTCGATCGGCAGCGCCAGGTGAGTTCGACGATTCCGAAACGTAGAGCGGCGCGATCACGACACCGTTGATCGCACAAAGGAGAGCCGCGCACGCCAATCCCCTGCGCCTGCGCAGGAGCGCGAAGATCACGAGCACGACGACGGCACCCCAAAAAAACTGCATCCGAAAGTGCGACGCGAGCTCCAACCACCACGCCAACCGCCCCGCGAACCCGAGGCCCGTCCCGACAGCGAGCAGGACCGTCCCAGCCCAGCTCCACAGAGCCAGTGAGCGGGCGACCCTCCCCGGTCGTTCTTTCCCTTCTCCGTCTTTCATCGTTGGACTCAGACCGCCGATCCAGGAGCGACGAAACACACGATGCGGCGACCCAGTCGCAGCCCGAACAGCGTAAAAGGCGTCGCCCCGGTCCCGCGCAAGGCCATCTGCACGGCGTCGGTCGAAACCGCGCGGTCACGGGTACGGACAGTGACGATTCCGCCGTCGTGTTCTTCCAACCACTCGCGGATCTTCTGCTCCCGCCACGGAAGCTCGGCGAGGATCTCGTGACGTTCGAACCACGGATCGTCCAGTGGGGTCTGGCACGTGAGGATACCGAGCCCCGCCGCCAGCTCGGCGGCGCCGGTGCGCGCGATGCGAGGGGCGACGAGTTGTGCCCGTTCGAGCGCGGGATCCGGCACCAGCAAGTAGCGACCGGCGGTCTCATCCACCGGCAGCGCGAAGTCCGGCTTCGCGGTGAATGTCAGGTCGCTGCCAGCATCAGCGGAGAGACGGGTGGCGGTGTGCGCGCCGGGCGCGCGACAGAGTTCGCCACACCACATCACGGTCTGGACGAGACTACCGTCATCGCTGATGAACTCGAGTTCTCGCGTTTGGCGCTCCGGTACCTCTCGCCAGTCCACCCCCGGACCCAGCTTCACTGCCGCGGCAGGCGCGGTCGCGAGGATCGGTGACAGGACCGCGGGACCGGGATCATAGTCCGCGAAGTGCCAGAGCCGCTTGCCCGTGGACTCTTCCCGCCGCGACGGATCGACGTGAATCCACGAATCGCCATCGCAGACGTAGCCCTCGATGTCGAGTGCCTGGGTTTCAACGCGGGCGTTGTGTCCGGCCATGAAGGCTCGAGCCGGCGAGCGATCGATCGCGAGGACTGGCCGGTGCAGTCCCGCGAAGGCCATCGTGTCGCCCCCGATGCCGCAACACAGATCGACGATGCGCGGCGCGTCCGCGAATCGCCGCGCCTTGTGCGCAGCCACGCGTGACCCCGTCGCCTGCTCGACACCGGCTCCATCACACAGGAGTCGTGATGCGTCCGAAAACTTGGTCGCGGCCTTGCGACGACCCGCGCAGAGATCCAGCGCAACCTCGACGATGTCTCTCGGGTACTTCTTGCGGAGGCGCTGCAGCAACGACAGGCCGAGGTCTACCGCGGAGTCCACTTCGACGAGAAGCGGCTCGTAATCCGCGTCCAGGATGCGTTGCCACGCTTCGAGAGAAGCCGTCACGGGCCGCCCTCCCACAACCACGCGTGCGATGACGCTCGCTCGCGACGGATCTTGGGCGGCACCGTCGAGCAAGGGCACGCGCGGGCGAAAGCCTTCACGCGCGAGGACCGGACTTGGTGGAGAAGAAAGCGGAATTCGGAGGACACGAGTCGAGGATTGCGAACTACGGAGATCTCCCCTCCCAAGAGAATCACCCCACGGACTAATCTTGCGGTCGCTAGATGACCCTGTCAAAAAACTCTCACATGCCCATCGCACGGGGGCCAGCCACCCACCACCCTGCCCACCGTATCCGCACACTCTCCGCTGTGAATCAGACGATGAAACGAATGTCGAATCTCGCTCTCCTCGCGATTCTCCCCGCGATCGCTGTCGCGCAACGACCCGACCCCAGAATGGAATAGGAGGAGTTTCTCACGGAGAACGGTCGCGGCTCCTGGTCGGTGATGTGGAATCCCGAGACGGGGACGCCCGACGCGGTCTACGGCAAGGGTCTGGCCACTGGCGACGAGTTGACCACCATCGAGGCGGGCCGGGTCGAAGCGGAGGCTCTGCTCAAGAAATACGCCGACCTTCTCGGCATGGGTGGTTCGAAGTTCGCGGCGGGGTTTCTTCGCCAGCGAGACGGTCTCGAGCCCTCGATCTGCTTACGACCGTCGAGCAAGAGAAGACAACGGGCAACGGATAGCGACTCCCACCTGGTCATCACTCCATCGCCCTGCTGAACCGAGCGGTTGCCCTGCGGAACGAGTCCTCCCCGGAACAACCAGCTCACCTTTTCTTGCGTTTGCGCTCGTCCTTGCGGGCGCGACCGCGCTTGCCGCGACCCGGTTTCTGGTCGTCCTCTTTCTTGCGTTTCGATTCCTCGGCGGGCTGCGAACCAGGAAGCGCCCAGACCTTCGTCCAGATCTCCGCTTGTCGCTTGTCGAGTTCGGGTTCGTCCTTCGGAACCTCGAACCCGAAGAAGTAGCGCTCAACCCCGAGATCCAGGCTGCATCGCGAGCTCGAGAAGCCGCGTCAGCACCTTGCCCGAGTCGAAGTGTTCTTCGGCCAGCGCGCGGGCCGCGCGGCAGTGTCGCTCGTAGTTGCGATCCACCTCTGCGATCGCGTCAGCCGCTTCCGCAGGCGTGGTGAACGCGATGAGACCCTCGCCGGTGGGCAGCCACGTGCCGAAGCCCGTGTCCTGCGTAATCACCGGACGACCGCTGGCCAGGTAGTGGGCGCTGCGCTCGCTGAACCACCCACAGCGACTGACGACGTAACCGTGCTTGGCGACGGTGAACTCGGCCTTGGATTGCTGCAGGTAGCGCTGGTAGGTCCACGGATCTTCGGTCGGTCCGAGCGGGTCGATCACCAACCAACCATTCTCACGGAGCTTTGACTTCGGCACGTTCGGCCCCCCGACAGCCAACTCGAGCTGACCTGTCAGGCCTGTTCGATCGGGAAGATCGAAGTAGGGTTCGAACGACTCGGACTTCATGCCGAATCGGTGGTCACCGCGTTCCTGCGGCGCGTAGCTGTCCCACAGCATCACGGTGGTGAACTTGCCGTCCACCGGCCCCGGCGTGGGGTTCCAGCGATCGAGGACGACGGGCTGCCGCGTACTCTGCCACGGGATCCCGTCGTCGGGCACGTCGCAGTCCCCACCGGGGATGTTCTCGCCCAGCGTCAAGAACACGTTGTGTTGCTCGCGCCGCTTGATCCGAAAGTCGTCGGTGAGCTGGCGAATCTGTTCGAACGCAGGATCGGTATCGATGTAGACGCGGTGGGGCACGTTCGCGAGCCAGGGTCGGATGGGGTTGATGCCCGAGTTGTTGATCAATACGTCCGCGGTCGCGCAAATGTCGTCGATGCGGTCCGCGCACGGCCCGAACCACGTCGCCGTGTGCGCGTCGTAGTAGGCCCATCGTTCCCCCAGTTCATTGCGTCCGAACGCCTTCGCTGCGAACTCCAAACCGTAGGTCGGGTCTTCATCGGTGACGTGGCGCTTTGGGTCGTAGCACGCACCCCAATCTTCGCTGTCCTCCAGCAAGTAGACGTCGTGACCGAGTCGAAGGAGACCGAGCGCGTATTGCAGCGTGGGCCAAACACCTCCACCCAGGGGACGACGCACCACGTAGCCGAGAACGAGGACGCGCAATCGACCCTGCGACTCAACCACCGGTGCCGACCCCTCGCGAGCCGTGATCGACGTTCAACGCGTTCTCGATCAGATCCGTGAGAACGCGACCGGAGTCGAAGCAGTCCTCCGCGAGCGCGCGGGCGGCTTCTGAATGGGACGCGTAGTCCGATTCGACCTCCGCGATGGCTTCGACCGCCTCGTCAACGTTTCGGAACGGGAGCAGGCCCTTGCCCACAGGGAGGACCTTGCTGAACCCCGTGTCCTGGATGATGACGGGACGACCCGCGGCCAGATAGCAGGTCGAGCGACAACTGAACCAACCGGACTGCCCAACGACGTATCCGTTCTTCGCCACGCTCCACTCGCCCTTCGACGTCGTGATGAAGTCGCGGTACGAATCCATGTCTGGACAGACGACGGATGGGTCGACGAGGCTCCACCCCTTGTGTACGAGGAGCTCGCGCGGCAGCTTGTGTCCCCTGCCCGCGTTCGCGGCGAGCTCGAGCCGGGTCGGTCCGATTCGCGACGGCAAGTCGAAGAAGTTGCGGAACTCGATGTCCTTCTGGCCGAACAAACGTCCATCGAATTGGACCGGCTTGTAGGCGCTCCAGTTCATGACCGTCGTGTAGACACCGCGGTGATCCGTCCCAACCGGCCACTCCGACATCACCATCGGTTGACGCGTCGGTCTCCAGTCATGACCGGTGTCCGGGGTCTCCGGCGTTCGCGATGCTAGCATCTCTCCAAAACTGAACGTCACATCGTGCAGATCGATGAGCTTGCGGAAGTAGTCGTAGCCCTTCGCGAGCTTGACCTGCGTGAACGTCGGGTCCGAATCGATGTAGACCAACCGACCGCGACCGCGATAGAGCGCAGGATCCTCGAGCGTGCCGGAGACGTTGATCAGGAGGTCAGCTGTCTCGATGACTTCATGGCGCTTCGCATCGGACAAGCCATGCCATTGTTTCTGCCACGCGAAGCAATACGCCCAGCGTTCTTTCATCCCGTAGCGCTCGAAGAGCGTCGCGAGGTAATCGACGTTGAAGTTGCAGTCCTTGACCAGCCCGTCCTCCGCTGGCGTGTACGGCCACTGCCCTGTGTCCTCGATGTAGTAGACATCATGGCCGAGTTGGTGCAGACCGAGCACGTATTGGAAGTAGTCCCAGGTCACGCCACCGAGGGGGTACTGAGCGATCAAACCCGTGACGATGATCCGAAGGCTCAAGCGTCTCCTCCCAACCACTTCGAGAGGTTCGTATCCGAGCCCATCGGGACGCGGGTCACGCGGTACGGCGTGTCGGTCGGCACATCGAACACGCCACCTTTGTAGAGGAACGACAACTGATACCCCGCGCGCTTCATCGCGCCTTCCGTCGCCTCGACATCTTTGCCGTTGTCGCCGTACGGGAACGCGAGCGATTCGACGGCCGAACCGAGCCTCTCCTCCAAACGCTCTTTGGAAACCTTGATCTCGTATTCCTGCGCCGCGATATCGAGTTCGGAAAAGCTGCGGTGCGACACGCCATGGGACTGAATCGAGACTCCACGATGCTGCAGTTCGATGAGCTCTTCCCACGAGCAAATCGGTTCCTCGGGCTCGTTGCCGTAGTCCCAGGTGTTGAAACCACCGATGTAGTCAGTGGGAACGAAGACGACAGACGGGTAGCCGAACTTATTGAGTAGCGGCTGCGTGGTCGTAAGCATCGACTGATAGCCGTCGTCGAAAGTCAGCAGCGCGCTTCGTTCAGGGAGATGCCTGGGATCCTTCACCCCGTTGAGGAACGAGTGCAGGTCGACGACGTGGTAGCACTCGTCGCGCAACTGTTCGAGGAAACGCGTGAAGACATCTTCGGAGATGTAGTTCCACGTGTCCCAACCGCCTGCGGGCGGCACACCGATCTTGTGGAACGACAAGACCGCGGTGGTTCGAACGACGGCACTAGTGGACACGGTGCCCCTTTGTCTTTTGCGACATCGCGGTGGCGAGGAGATTGGTCATCACCGTCTCGGCGTCGAAGTTCTCCTCGGCAATCGCGCGGGCGGCCAATGTCTCGGCCTCGTAGTTCTCTTCGTTCGCGATGTGATCGAGGAAGCGCGCCGCCTGCTGCATGGTCGTGAACCGCCACAACCCACCCTTGTCCGGCAAGAAACGGCTCGGTCCGGTATGCTGAACGACCGCGGGCTTCCCACTCGCCAGATAGCAGATCGTGCGATCGCTGATCCAAGCGTTCTGGAGAACCATGCAGGATTCCTTTGCGCAACTAAACTCGCCGCGCGAACCGCGGATGTAGTTCCGATAGTCGTCGACCGTCGCAGATACCTCGTAGGCGGGCCGCGCCTGCCAACCGTTCTTGGTCAGAAGCGGCATGTCCGATGAATTGCCGTCCTCGTGGTAGATCGCGAGCTCGAGCTTCGCGCGGGTGAGCGACGGGAGGTTGAGGTTGGCGATGAAATTCGTGCGCTTCTCGTTGTTGATGCTCTCGCCGCCGAGCAATTCGTACTCACCCCACCAGTTTGTCACCGTCGTGAAGCAAGCGTCGGCGGGAGTCTCGGTGACGGGCCATGAAGGCAGATGAACCGGTGGCGGGGTGTAGTGCCACTTCATCCCGCAGTCCGGGAACTTCGAGCCCGGCTGTCCGACCGTCTCACCGATCGTGAAGTTCATGTCGTGGCGGGCCGGACTGACCGTGCCACCGACGATCCAGGACTGCAGCAAGCCGGGATCGATATCGACGAGTGCGGAGCGCTTGAACCGATCGACGATCTCCTGCGGAACCGCGTACTTGAAGTTGAGGAAGAGATCAGCCTCGGCGAACACACGCTCGAGCGGGGCCGCCAGCGTCTCCAGATCGGAACGAACGGACGCGAGTTGAGCCGTTTGTTCCTCAGTCTCGATGAGCGTAACTTCGGCCTCGAGACCCAGCGCGCCGAGCCGGTTGTAGAACT
>PVBE011064462.1_pt1 | contig 21540 bp, 14 predicted proteins | sample 1631181 | NCBI WGS metagenome assembly PVBE01 (sample SAMN08397723, study PRJNA350692) | Marine metagenome, whole genome shotgun sequencing project. | isolation source: water | place: Pacific Ocean | collected 2012-04 | reverse complement strand
CGCGCTCGAACATGCCTACCACGGCGACACGGTCGGGGCGATGGCAGTGAGTGAGGCCTCAGCCTTCACCGAGGCGTTCGAGGATTTACTTTTCCCGGTCCAGAGAGGGCACTCGGCTTACTGTTATCGGTGTCCTGTCGGGCGGAAACGCGACACCTGCGATATCGAATGCCTGGAACGGATCGAAGCTCTGCTCGAGGAGAAGGGGCAGGAAGTTGCCGCGGTGATCGTCGAGCCATTGATCCAGGGAGCAGGCGGAATGATCATGCATCCGCCGGAATTCCTCAAACGTACGCGTGAGCTATGTACGCGACATGGAGTTCTTCTGATCGCAGACGAAGTCTTCACCGGCTTCGGCCGTACCGGTTCGATGTTTGCCTGCGACGGGGCGGAAGTGGTTCCCGACATCATGTGCCTGTCGAAAGGGCTGACGGGAGGCTTCCTGCCATTTGCCGCGACGCTGTGTACCGACACGGTCTACGCACCCTTTCACGCTCCGGATAGAATGCGCACGCTGTTCCACGGTCATTCTTATGCCGGCAACCCGATCGGGTGCGCCGCGGCCGTCGCCAGCCTGGAGGTCTTCGAGTCCGAACCGGTATTCGAACGAATCCGCACGGTGGAAAGAATACACAGAGAGCGGTTGCCTCTACTGGCAGAACACCCGATGGTGGGCGATGCCCGGATGATCGGTACCGTGGCGGCAATGGAGTTGGAAGCGGGCGATGCCGGGTATCTGTCGGACATGAAGTCCAGGTTGTACGATTTCTTCCTCAGCCGCGGCGTTCTGCTGCGCCCGCTGGGGAACATCATATATATTCTGCCGCCCTACGTTATCCAGCCCGACGAGCTGCACTATGTCTACGACGTCGTGGGCGAAGCCATCGAACATATCTCGGAGGGCTGATCCTGGAACACGCTTGACAGAATCCGCGTGCGTGCTTGTACAACGAGCTTTATCTAGAATATCTAGCAGCCTGAAATGAATATCGAGATCACTACCTACTACCTGGAGACGAGACACCCGGACGAACTGACCGGGCCGTCCACCATCCCGGACGGCTTCGAAATCCGAAAGATCGGTATACCTTCACCCGAATTCAACCGCTTCCTTTACGCCGTCGTGGGCAAGAAGTGGCTGTGGATCGACCGACTCGTTTGGACGCCGGAGAAATGGGAAAGCTGGGTCGACCGGCCAGAGCTTGAGACCTGGGTCGCCTATATGAACGGCGCACCGGCAGGGTACTTCGAGTTAGAAATGCAAGCGGATCGGAGTGTCGAAATCGCTTTCTTCGGCCTCCTGCCTCGATTTATTGGCAAAGGCATCGGAGGTTGTCTCCTTGGCGAAGCCATTCGAAAAGCTTGGGAAATGGGCCCGTCACGCGTCTGGGTGCACACCTGTACACTGGACCATCCTCACGCCCTTCGGAACTACGAGGCGCGCGGGCTGACGATCGTCCGCGAGGAAATCCATATACAGGATATTCCTGACGATCGATGAAGATCGTTACCTGGAACGTCAACTCCATCCGCCGTCGTCTGGACTCCGTTCTTTCATGGCTTGAACGGGAACGCCCCGACGTCGTCTGCCTGCAGGAAACCAAGTGTACCGACGACGTGTTCCCGTGGATCGGTTTCAAAGCGCTGGGTTTCGAAGTTTCATTCACAGGTCAACGAAGCTACAACGGCGTCGCAATCGTGTCCCTGTCTCCCCAGGAGGACGTGGATGTGGATCCGCTTGGCCCGCCCACGACCGAAAGACGCTCAATCGCGGCGACAATCAACGGCGTTCGCGTCGTCAACGTCTACGTTCCTCACGGTGAGAGCGTGGGTACGGAAAAGTTCAGGACGAAGCTCCTATGGCTGGACCGCTTGAACGAAATGCTCAGAGAGGCCGGAGACCAGCGACTGGTCGTCAGCGGCGACTTCAACGTCGCACCAGACGATCGAGATGTCTACGACCCAAGACTACGGCGGGAAAAACTGATCTGCAGCACCCCTGAACGGGATCATTTCAAAGCGCTACTCGAAACCGGATTCATCGACGCGTTCCGTCACTGCTCCGATGAGGCCGGCCACTACACCTGGTGGAGCCACCGCGCCGGCACGGTCGAACGCAACCGCGGCCTCAGGATCGACCACCACCTGGTCCACCCATCCCTCAAGACCCGTATCCAGTCCGTGGAGATCGACCGAGAGGAACGCAAGAACCCCGACGCCTCCGACCACACCCCCGTAACGCTCCACCTCCACAGGTGAACGCACGCGAGGTTCGGAATCAACGCAAAAACGCGAAGACGCAAGGCTTTGTCTCTTGAATTTCGGCCAGGTGGCCCACCTGGCTTCCAAAACGGCAAGATCGGAAAAACAAAAGGCTTTGCGTCTTTGCGACTTTGCGTTGACAGAAAACCACCTGGACAGTCGGCCGTTCAGGCAGAGGTCAGTCCCCGGATCCCGGGGGTTCGAGGGCGGGTTCATGGACGACGGGAACGTGGCCCTTGAAGCCGAACAGGTTCTTGATGTCTTCGAGGATCAGGTACAGCGACGGGACCAGAGCCAGCGTGATGAGGGTCGCGAACAAGACGCCGGACGCCAGGGAGACGGCCATCGGGATCAGGAACTGCGCCTGGATACTCTTCTCGAGCATTAATGGCGTGACGCCCGCGGCTGTGGTCAGTGAAGTCAGGAGGATCGGCCGAAAGCGCGCCGTGCCTGCATCGCGCACGGCGGCCGTGAGCGACTCGCTTGTCTTCCTGGTCCGGTTGATGAAATGCACGAGGACCAGGCTGTCGTTGACGACAACACCAGCGACGGCGACCATACCCATCATCGACAGGAAGTTCATGGTCATTCCCAGGATCGCGTGTCCAAACACAGCCCCGACGAGTCCGAACGGTACAGCAGACATGACGATTAAGGGCTGGGAGTAAGACTTGAACGGGATAGCCATCAGGGCGAATATTACGAACAGGGCAATTAAGAACCCACGGAGCAAACCCTCCATGAACTCGCCCTGCATCCGCTGTTCGCCTTCCAGGCTGTATGTCACGCCGGGATGATCTGCCAGAACTTCCGGCATGTGACGCGCCTCGAAATCAAAGAGAATCGCGTTTGCGTTGGCCATCTCTTCATCCACTCCGGCACTCACGTTTATCGCGCGCTGCCGGTCGACACGGGTGATGCTGGAAAAGCCGCGACCGAACTCGACGTCAGCTACGGTCAGGAAAGGAACCTGCCCTCCGTCGGGCGTCCGGATGCGCATATTGTCCAGGTAACCGAGCGACTGCCGTTCTTCTTCCGGGTAGCGAACCATCACCCGGACGTCATCCCTTCCTCTCTGAATACGTTGGGCCTCCTCGCCGAAGAACCCCTGCCTCACCTGGCGGCCCAGGTCCTCGAGCGACAGCCCGAGTGATTCCGCGCTTGGCCGGATCGCCAACTCAACTTCAGGCTTCCCACCCCGGAATGAGTCGGTGATGTCGGTAACGCCGGGATACTCGGCCAGTCGCGTACGGATGTCGGCCGCCACGACTCGCAGTTCGTCAATATCGGGTCCTACAATCTGGAAGTCGATTGGCTTGCCGGCGCCTCCCATCAGGTTGCTGACGATCTCCAGTTCGACCGCTCCGGGAATCGGATCGAGGCGTTCCCGCAGCAGGCTCGTGATCTGTGCGCTCGAATAGGGCCGTCCTTCACCGGAAACCAGTTCGATGTTGACTTCACCCAGGTAGGAGCGCGACGGGGCTATTCCCGGATTGCCGGGGCCTGCGTTGGACGACGGTTGCTCTCCAACGCTGGAAAGAACGTGAGTAAACAGAGGGAAACCGTTCTCCCGGTCGAGATCGGCTCCCAGTTCGAGCGCCGTTCTTTCGATCCTCTCGATGGCTGCGGCCGTGACCTCGGACGGTGTCTCCTGCGGCATCGTGAGCTTGACCATGACGTTGTCTGAATCCATTTGCGGGAAGAAGACAAACTCGACCACACCTCCCTGTATCAGCCCCGCGGCCAGCAACAACGACGAGATGCCGAGGGCCGCGGTCAGGTATCGCCACCCCAGGGCAAGCTCGAGCATCGGCTTGTATACGCTCCTGATGAACCAGTCGACAGCATGGCCGAAGCCGACAAAAAAGCCGTTCCAAGCGCGCATCACGAGGTTCTTTTTGTGGGTTCGCGGCCGTTCCTTGTGGTGCGACAGGTGGTAGGGCAAAACGAGTTGTGATTCAATCAACGAAAAGAAAAGGACAGGGATGACGATGAGGGGAATGGCACGTGTGAAGTTGCCGATCAGACCGGGAACCATCATGAATGGGGAAAACGCGACCATTGTCGTGAGAACGCCGAATATGACGGGGATCGCAACCTCTTGAGTGCCGAGAATGGCACTTTTCAACCCCTCACAACATTCGTCCTGCCGATAATGGATGCGTTCAGCAACGATGATGGCATCATCGACCACAATGCCAAGGACAAGGATGAACGCAAACAGCGTCATCATGTTGATCGTGATGCCGGTGTAGGGCATCGTCGCAAACGCACCAAGAAAAGCCACGGGAATGCCGATCGCCACCCACATGGCCAGGCGCATCCGCAGAAACAGCGTCAGTACGATAAACACCAGGATCAACCCGTTTCTACCGTTACGCAGCAGCAGGTCTCTCCTCTCGCCGAGCATCACGGAACTGTCTTGCCAGGTGTCGATTGAAATGCCCGGAGGAAGGGTTGGCCGCGTCTGGGCGACAAAGCGATGAACCGCAGCAGCAACATCGGGCGTGTCCTCGTCCCCGACCCTGTAAACTTGGATCATCACGGTCGGTTGACCGTCGAAACGGGACCATTGGTCTGTCTCTTCGAACCCATCCACAACCCTGGCCACGTCGGCCAGTCGCAGCCGGCTCCCGTCCGCACGCGTCAACAGGGTGAGATCCTCGAATTCTTCACCGTCATAGGCCTGTCCCTTCGTCCGGAGCAGGATCTCGCCGGAATCTGCCTTTACGGACCCGCCGGGCATGTCCAGCGACGAGCGACGGACCGCCCGCGCGACTTCATCGAAGCTGAGACCGTGGCGCCTGAGGGCGTCTTCGGAAACCTCAATCGAAATCTCATACGGTCGAATGCTCTTCAGGTCCGCCTGACTGATCTCGGGGAGAGCTGTGAGGTCGTCCCGCACCTGTTCTCCCAGGCGTTTCAGGGTCAACTCATCCGTGTCGCCGTACAAAGACACGTTGATGACCTGAAGGCGAGGCAGTAACTCCTGTATGACAGGTTTCTCGGTCTCCACCGGGAAGGTCGAGATCGCATCGATGCGGGCCTTGACGTCGTCCAGCAATTCGCGAATGTCGTAGCCCGTCTCAACCTCGATCAGGACCGATCCCGCACCTTCCGACGCCGTCGAAGTCATTCGCTTCACGCCTTCCAGACCCTGGATGGCCTCTTCGACACGAACACTGACAGCTTCTTCCACTTCCTCTGGCGCGGCACCGCGGTAGGGAACAGCGACCGAAATGAGTTCCGCTTCAAACGTAGGAAAGACTTCCTGGTTGACGCTCGACATGGCCATCAGTCCGAGCACAATGGTGACCATCATCAGGAGGTTGGCAACTACACCGTTGTTGGCAAACCACTCGATCAGGGACTTCATCAAGTCACTCCTGTACCGGCCGGTCGATTTCTTCGGAGATTTCCGGCACTTCGACCCGCATCCCATCGACCGCGTTTTCAAGCGGGGAGACGATGATGCGGTCGCCTTCTTCGATTCCGGATTCCACCAGGATCCGGTCGCGTTCGAGGCGGAAGAGTTCCACCTGCCTGAAGCGAACGTGACCGGCGCTATCCACGATCAAGACGCGATCCGCTCCCCGGAGCACCGATCGGGGCAGGACCATCACGGGCCCGGAAGGACGGCCAATTATCTCGGCCTCTACGAACATCCCGACGGCCAGCGGCGGACGGCGAGGATCGGGCCCGCGTGCGTATGGATCCTCAACGCGCGCGATCGCGTGCACCATGCGCGTGCGGGGATCGATTTCGCCTTCGGTTCGCACGACACGCCCTGTCCACTCGTGATGACGGCCCGCAAACTGGGACCGGAGAATCACCCGGGGGGCTCGGACTGAACTGGTAGCCGCACTCATGTCACGGTACGCCAACGGGAGGTTCAAGAAAGCCAGCTCCGAGTCGGGAATCGGCAGGCGAACCTCAGCGGAGTCGACGGAGTAGAGCGTCGCTACAGAATTTCCACGCGCGACGAACTGGCCAATATCGATCCGTTCCTGCCGAACTCGTCCGGCAAAAGGTGCAACGACGACCGTCCGCTCCAGGTCGTACTCGGCCTGCTGCAGCGCGGCTTCAGCGGAAGCCAGCGCAGCCTGGGCTTCCGCTATCTGCGGTTCGCGCATCGCCAGCGGTGTCGGGCGACCGGTGCCCAGCAACTCCCACTCTTCCATTGCGACGGCGGCTTCCTGACGCTCGGTCTCCAGTCGCAGTTTCGCCTGGGCAATCGCCGAACGACTCCGCGTCACGGCGAGTTCGTAGTCACGGGAATCGACCCGGAGCAGCACGTCGCCCTCTTCGAAGAACCCTCCCACAACAAGCGAATCGGCCACCTCGACCACGCGGCCCGCCACTTCCGGAGTCAACTCGCTCACGGTCCTTGGCGCGACGGTCCCCTCCGTAAACACGCTAAGGGTAACGTTGGAGTATTCCGCCTCCATTATCTCCACCAGTGGGTGGGCAATTTCGGCGACACGGATTTCGGGAACCGGCCGGTTGCGGATGATCGTCACCGTACCGTACCCGGCCCCAGCCAGGACAAGAATCGGCAGGATGATCCGAAGAATCAGCTTGATCACTTGTTTCCACCTTCACTCAAAGTAGTCCCACGCTCGTCGGTCTCTGAAGGGACGTCGCCCGTATCGAACCCCCCTCCAAGCGCAAGATGCAGATCGACCCGGTTGTCGAGCCGTGTACGCCGAATACCCAACAGCTGGCTTTCGGAATTGTAGGCAGTGCGTTGAGCCGACAAGACGGTGATGATGTCGGTCAATCCCGCCTGATATCGTTGCTCGGCCAGTGTACGGGCCGCGCTTGACTGCAGAACCGCCTCTTCGAGAGCCCGCTCCCGTCGTGCCAGGACGTCCTCGGCCCCAAGCGCTGATTCGACCTCCCTGTAAGAAGCGAGCAGACGGCTCTCATAGTTGGCCACGGCTTCTTCGGCCAGGCTCTCATTGCGAACCACCGCAGCTTTCAATCGCCCGTTGTTGAACAGTGGCTGGACGAGATTGCCGACGAAGTTCCAAACGAACAGATCGTTGTCGATCAGGTCGATCAGGCTGCCGCTCGACGTTCCCGTTCCTGAGGTGAGGCTGAAGCGCGGCCGAAGGTCGGCTTGTGCCTGGGCAATCCGCGTGTCGGCGGCTACCAGTTGCAATTCCGCCGCAACCAGGTCCGGGCGTCGGTGGACGAGTTCGGCCGGCAATCCCCCAGGAATCACGTCGGCAAGCGTGGGCAAGTCTGCTCCGAGCGCGTATTCGCCGGTGGGGTATCGTCCCATCAACGCTTCGAGCTGCCGGACACCGCGGTCTCGTTGCTCGAGTCGCTGCTCGAGCGCCGCCTGGGCCCGGGCGACCTCGGTCAGGGCCAGCCTCAGATCGAGCGATGGACGAAGGCCACCCTGGAATCGGGCTCGGACGCGCTCGGACGAAACCCGAAAGCTCTCCAGAGTCGCTTCGGCCAAGTCGAGTTGCCGCTGTGCTTCGACCGCCCCAAACCAAACCTTGGCCACCTGGCCGCCCAACGACAGTCGGGCCGCCGCCAGGTCGGCGAAGCGAATCCGGGTGTTGGTGAGGGCCGCGTTCTCGCCGGATCGAATCCGGCCCCACAGGTCCGGCTCCCAGCTGGCGTTCACTCGCAGGCCGTAGTTCGTGGAGGTCGTACTGAGAACGTTGCTCTCGCTCCCGGGTATCGGGAAACCGATGAAATTCTGGCGCTGCTGGCTCCGGTTTACAGTCACGTTCGTGTCGGGCAGCAACGGAGCTCCGGCGATGACGGCATCCGCACGAGCTGTCTCGATTCGCGCGGCCGCCGCCAGCAGGTCGTGATTGCCCTCGAGAGCCTCTTCGATGAGACGTTCCAACTCCGCGTTGCCGAAATACGTCCACCAGTCCGTCCCGGACGGTACGGGAGTCAGTTCCCCACCGCTCCACTGATCCGGCGCAATCACCCTGAATGTATGCTCGGGAGGCGGCAAGTGCCGGGCGCAACCCGCCAGCACCACGGTACTCAACAAGACAACGGTTCCGGCCCAACGTTTCACGCTTGTTCCCTCGCCGACGGCACGAGTACTTCTTCCCTGCCCTCTGTTTCGAGAGCCGGAGCTTTCATACCGGCCGCCATGAAGTGAACGATCTGTTGGATAGAACCTTCGACATCGGAGCTGTCGCACAAGCCATCGGTGGCGCGACAAATCAATTCGTGCTCTCGCAGGATGTGCATCATGACGCCGACCGCCATGTGAAAACGCCAGGAACGGTCCCGTTCCGGGAGATGCGGCAGCGCCTTCCGACAGGCGGAGGTAGTTCGCCGGTAAAGAGTCTGAAAGAACTCATTGAAGAGCACCTCCATATACCCCGTTTCAGACGAAATGCGGCCGACCAGGCGCATAAACCGAACACCCTCCTCGCTGCCTCGTAGTCGAAAGGCGGGGGCCACCAGAGCGTACATGATGTCTTCGATCGGCAGCGGTCCATCGCCAGCGCGATCTTCAGACTCGTCGAGAAGGTCCAGACGTTCCCGATTCAAAGGTTCGATCCGCCTGGCAAAAACGGCCCTCACAAGTTTCTCTTTGGAGCCAAAATGATAGTGGATAGCCGCGGAGTTCACGCCGGCTTCAGTGATGATCTGCCGGAGGGCGACCGCCTTGATTCCGTGCTCCGCGAACAAACACTCGGCTGCGTCGAGAATCTGTTCTTTGGTATCTGTCATGGGTTGAGGGTAGCAAAACCCACCCACATGATTCAAGCGCTTGATTGAATCGATTACTTAAATCATTCAATTCATGCAGATTACTGAAAAAGGTTGGGGCAAAAGTCCATCGACGCACAGACCTTCGGGTGGGCGATAGAGTTTGTCAACACGGAGAAAACGAAGTCCACGGAGGCACCCGAAGAAGAATGTCTATCCTTCTTTCCTTCGTGTTCTCCGTGTCTCCGTGTTGAACCCGAAATGTCTCGTACTTCGGACTGGAGCAGGCTCCGGTGAAATCAACCGGCAAGCCAGACAAACACCTCTGCGTCTAAGAATCTTCAGGCCTACTGATTCGAACGAACCGGACCCTTGATCATTTCGGGGCGCGGTCCTTGTTGCGCCAGGTCCCAGCTCATCTGGTGAACGACCCGGACGATCTTTTCCATCTTGGAATAGTTGATCTTCTCGGGAGTATCGTTCGGCGTGTGGTAGTCCGGATGAAGACCGGTGTGAAAGAAAAGGGCGGGCACGCCGTTCTGGAGGAACGGCCACTGGTCGCTTCGACGCATCAAGTTTGAGGCGTTGTTGTCGTAGGTCATCTTCAACTCCAGGCCGATACCGCGATTCGCCTGCTCGACGAGTTGCTTCATGTCGTCGCTGAAGGTGGTGCCGAGGATGTTGATGGCGTTGGCATTCGACTCTGCAGTCTGTACTTCAAGGCCTCGGAATCGACCACCTCCTCCGACGGGAACCTCCTCGTTCCGACCGATCATGTCCATGTTCAGAACGGCCACAGTCTGATCGAGCGGTACGGACGGTCTCAAGGTGTACGCCCATGCACCCAGCAAGCCGCGTTCTTCGGAGTTCCACGCGGCAAACAGGATGCTGCGCTTCGGCCGCTGGCCGGCACGCGCGGCAGCGGCATACGCTTCGGCGATCTCGATCAGCCCAACAGTGCCCGAACCGTCATCGTCGGCCCCGGCGAAAACGCGGGTACCGTCGGCACCATCGTGGTCATAGTGGGCGCAAATGATCACGAACTCGTCTTTCATGTCCGGATCGGAACCTTCGAGCATCCCGATCACGTTGCGGTCCGGAATCGGCTGGCGATTGATGGACGTCGTCAGTTCGACTTCGGGTCCCTCGATCGCTACCGGTGAGATGCCGGCATCACTCTCGGACGCAGCCGATAACTCCTCCAGCGTCCGCCCGCTGCCGCGAAGCAGTTGTTCGGCGAGAGCAGGTGAGATCTGGGCAGCCGGTATCCGAACGCTCTCCATCCACTCGGCGAGCGTGTAGCGCGGAAAACGGCGCTCGCGCCAATAGTTGGTGGCGGTGAAGTTTCCCCCGTTGTGGTTATGAACGTCCTGTACGAAGAGAACGGCCAGCGCCCCATTCGCTTGAGCGGAAAGCGCCTTTCGAAGAGAGTTCGAAGCCTCGGCACGGACGACCCCGTCAAAAGGACTGTCCGGATCCCGCTCTCCGGGCTCGTGATCAACAACCAGAACGATCTTCCCGCGAACCGCATCACCCCTGAAATCGTCATAGGAATGTTCCGGCGCGACGATCCCGAAACCGGCGAACACAACCGATCCCCGCACCCTTCCGCTTCCACTGAAATTCAGAGGGTAGTAGTCCTGACCCGGCCGCAGACGTTGAATGGCGTTCTCCCCTTCGAGGACCTGTAACAGGTTGTCCTCTCCGAGAGTCGACGTCATCAGGTTGTAGTTGTGGAAGAACGATGAACCCGATGCAGGCTCGAGCCCCATACGGCGGAATCGGGACGCCACGTACTCAGCCGCCAGACGATTCTCGGGCGTGTCGGTTCGACGACCGTTCATCGCGTCGGAAGCCAGAAAGAACAGGTCGGCCCGAAGATCGGATTCAAGGATCGAGTCGTTCTCCGGTGCCCTGTCTGCTCCCTGGAAACCGACCAGAAACAAAGCGGATAGAATCAGGACAAACATGCGGGTCTTCATGGGGGCTCCTTTAGGGAAGTGGTCAGTTGCCAGCCGGCAACCAGCAACGGCAAATCGAACCTTGTAGCCCCGGCTCGGACCACGGACTCCGGACCACGGACTTCGGACGGGATCAGGGAAGAGCGACCAGACTCGGGTTCCGGCAACTAACCACTGACCACTGTCTTTAACGCTTCAGCGATTGTATCTTCTCTTCGAGAGATTTCCGAGCGAATGGGTTGGGTGTCCATTTGATGGCTTCCGTGTATACCGCCACGGCGATGTCACGCTTTCCTTCGGACTCGTATAGAGGGCCGATCAGGTAAGACAATGCAAACGACGACACCCTCGGCGTTGCTGCCGACAGCATGATCGTAATAGCCAGGGCCAGGTTCTCCCTCGTAGGATCGGCCTCGAGACGTTCCCGTAGATCGGCGAACATGACCGTATAGGCCGGAGACAAGTCGTCATGTTCGTTTTCGATCTCATCCAGGAAAGAGCTGAGTTGATCGTACTCTGCTTCCGGGTAGACAGGTGCATCAAGATAGGTGGGCGCGTTCCCGGTGGAGGCGACATCGACCACGACCTGTTTGATCGTCTCGGCGTCTGCCTGCAGCCGGTCATAACGCAGCCGCTCGGGAATGTCTCCGCCGCCATGGTAATCCTTGTGCGTGGCGTTGGTAAAGAACAGGTACGGCACCTGATTCGCCGCGAAGGGGGCAAAATCGCTACGTGGGCCGAGCAGGTCCGTTCCGAGCAGGAGCATCTCGGGTGTCCGACGCCGCTCCACGATCGAAGCCAGCTCGGGCGAAAATTCGGTGCCGAAAACAACCAGCGTCCAGCGTTCGAGATCAACGAAGCTTCGCCCCATTGTGTCCATGATTATGACGGCCCTGGCTTCCTCGAGCGGATAAACGGGACTCCGGGTGTAATAGCGCGACCCGTTCAGGCCCCGCTCCTCGTCGTCGAACGCGATGAACACAAGTGAGACTGGAAGTTCCACGTCACGGAGTTCGCGCGCGAGCTCCAACATGACGGCAACACCGGCGGCGTTGTCGCTCGCCGAACGATATCCGAATCCCTGGCCGTCATAGTGGGCACCGATGACGACGTGAGCTGCGGCCGTGCCCCATCTGGCGACGACATTCCTCCGGCCGGGGCCGATGTCCTGCAGTTCGGCCGAAAGGCCAAGTTCCGTGAACCGTTCGTAGAGGTAGTCGGCCGTGGCGCTCGCGCCGGGACTCTGAGATTTCCGGCCGTCCAGGGCGGGATCGGAAAGCCACTCGACGGTCGACTTGATACGATCGACTGAAACCGCCGAGAGCGACAGCAGCGAAACCAGGAAAAGGGTCACGCATCCGGCAAACCGAGATGTTCTTGTCATGGTCTGTTAGACGGCCAGGAACAGGAGAGAAGACTGCTAGAACGAATAGGACAGCCCGACACTCGCTTCGACCAGATTCAGCGTCTGATCCTCCACGCTCCGCACCGAATATCCACGGACGTCGAAGCGAAGACCCACTGGCCCTACCAATGTGATCTTGAGGCCGCCTCCGTAATTGAACGCAAACTTATTGCCGAAGGCTCCCGGCCCGCTGCCACCTGCGCGAATGCCCCCGAGTCCCGCAGTCACGTAGGGTCCGATCACAGGGGTGGGAAGGTTGGCACGAAGGTTCACGTTATAGATCAGAGCATTGGAGTTGCTGTCGAGAAACTTCGGGCTGTAAGCTACTGTGTACTCTGCACCGAAAGGCGCGGTCGATCGGAACAGGCGGGCGCCGAAAACGCCGAAGTTCTTCGGATCGGTCAACACCTCGAGATCGGGCGTACCCGCGTTCAGGGCCCGACCCAGGGTGAGTTTGCCGGGCAGGTGAAACCCCCCGAACAGGGTGAAGTCCGCTGCATGAGCCGACGACGACACCGTGAACAACAGAAGAAGAAATGCACAGAAGTGTTTCATTGAGAAATTATAATCAATTGGATTGTTGATAACAGCCACGATTCTTCACAGTCAGATATGATGAGAGGAAGATGATCATCGAACCCTCGATTTCGAATGCCCGATTGAGACATGGTCACCACACACGCACCGTGATCATGCTTCTGACTATAGTCGTCCTCACATTCTCCCCACACTCCGGGATGGCGCAAGTCGGTGAGGGACGACAGGCAATGGCAGACGGAGACCACCTGCGGGCGGTCGAGATTCTGACCGGGGCACTGGAGGCGAACCCCACGCCGGACACATATCTCTACCTCGGCCTGGCCCACGCCAACCTGAAACAATACGATCGCGCGTTGGAACTGTTCGCCGAAGCTTCCCGGCGTTACCCGGACGATCCCAGGTTCCTCAATGAAACGGCGGGCGTGCATCTCGCCAGCAGTGACATCGACCTCGCCAGAAACGTGTTGAGGGAAGCGTTACGGATCGCGCCCAACGACGATTATGCTGCAGATCTTCTGGCGTCTCTGGACCTGTCGGAAGGTGAGGTGGAAGATGCACTCGATCTATGGAACGAGGTCGGTCGGCCCGAAATCGACGAGATTTTCCAGAATTTTTCGCCGGGTTTCGCAAACTGGGAGGTGTCGAGAGCTCTGACGTTCGGCTCGGGCGACATCCTGGGATACGACGAATGGAAGACCACAGAAGCTCGTCTGTTCGGAAGCAAGCTGTTTTCGAACGTAGCGCTCGAGCTGGAGCCGTCACCCGAACCCGACCTGTACAACGCCATTGTCAGAACGTCCCCCCGCACGAATGCCCGGGCGAACATTCTGTTCGGCCTGTTTCGAGGCCTGGCGGTCGAAACGAGTTATCTGGATCTGTGGGATATAGGGCAGTCGGGAGTCAGCTTGAAATCCAGTTACCGCTGGGACGAAGATCGCCGGCGGGCGCGGGGGCAACTTCTGATACCGCTGCCTGTCCCCGGCTTGCCGGTGCTCCACATCACCAACACCTGGCGCTCCGAACACTGGGACCTGGCACAGTCGATTCGTGACGAATTTCGAACCGACTCCCGCTTCGACTACAAGGCCAATTCCGTCCGCATTGGCGTCCAGGTCGTTCCCGATTATCGCTTCGAACTCGACGCCAGCTTCGAATACAGAAACAGAACCGCCAGGGGCAACATCGCGGCTCTGGCAATGGACTCGCGAAACTCGGGGACTTTCCGCATCGAATCCAGGGTTCGCCCACTGGACGGACGCTACAAGAACCAACTACTTTTCGAAGCTTTTCTGGCTCGTTCCTCCGTCCTGGGTGATTTGGACTTCAGCGGGGGTTCCGTCCAGGTTGCCAACCGATACATATTGGACGAGGCGTCGGACACCAGCTTCAATTTCTCCGCTACAGGCGGTACGTCCAGAGGCGACATTCCCGTCGACAGCTATTTTCTCCTGGGCATCGGCCGTGGATCCGAGCTTCCGTTGCGGGGCCACGTGGCCTCGGATGAGGGCCGTTATGGCCGGGCTCCGATGGGAACGGACTTCGTCCTGATCAACACGGACATCGAACGGCGTCTGGCCACCATTCCAATGTTCAACACCCTCAGCATCCCCTACATCATGGTCAAGGCCATGGGCTTTTACGATCGAGCCAAAGTGTTCGACAGAAATCGCATCTTTCGGCAGGGCGAATGGCTCAACGACGTCGGAGCAGGCCTTCGATTCGAAACACCAACCGGCTCATTCACGGTCCTCTACGGACGAGACATCACCGACGGCGTCAACAACCTGTATGGTTATGTCGAACGCCGGTTCTGGTAGAAGAACGTTGGCCTGACCTGTAGATTCCTTGCAGGCGATACAGTTCTCTTTTCAACACGAAGAAACGAAGTGAACGGAGGCACACGAAGAAGATTGTGATTTTCTCCGTGTTCTTCGTGTCTTCGTGTTGAAATCCGATTGTCTGGTGAATCGTGCTGTGCAGCGTCAGGCGTGATCAAGTATTACCCGCAGCGGCAGAATCGGACTAAGGGTTTCCTTCCTTAAACCGGTCCCATGAATCACGGGTTCCGACTGCCAGCGTGACGATCCGGGCGTAGCTGCGCACGCCCCCTTCCACCCGATTCGCCTTGAGAAAAACATCCAGGGTTCGGGTCTGTGCCCGGCTGATCCATTCCACCCGGTTCAGACGACGCCGCAAGAACATCGCGGTCAGGTCCTTCCGGGGACCCTCATCGAGAAGCTGGTCCAATTCCTCTGACCGGAGGTATGCCCACAAGTACAACCACCCGCTGTAGACGAAGACAGCATCATTCGAATTGACGCTGGCCATCAACGCGATGAAGTTTGCATCGCCTTCGTTGGGATAGCCCCGCACGTGAGCGATTTCGTGGGCCAGGACCACCGGGAGTTCAAACGGCAGCAGGCCACCCGTTACGAGGGCCTCGTGACCGAACGGGTTGAACATGCCTTCAACGCCTGAGGCCTTGAAAAACGGGTTGAGGACCCGGGAAGTCTTAACGCGGCCACCGGCCTCCCAGGATGTCCCGTCCAACTCCTCGACCACGTACCGGACCCGACCGTTGACGATCCCGCTGACGCGTTTCTCGTCGTAGTCTGACGAATCCCTTTCCCCGTAGAGACGGTTCAAACGAGCGGCAACGTCCCGCGCAAAAGTTTCAACCGATTCCAGCGAAACCTGATCGGCCCCGAACTCTAATTTCGAGGTCAGCGGCTGGCGATGGTAATTGAGCCCCCAGGTCCAGAAGAAAAACAGATAGCCGCCGGCTACGATGCCTGCGACGGCAAGTAACCTTCTGCGGTAGACGAGGTAGATCAATAAAGGGAAGGCGAGAAGAATGACGAAATCGAGCCAGGAAAACCCGACGGCATCAGCGACCACGGCCATGCCGGCTGACACCCAGGGGAACAAACCGGTGGCAAACCAATCTTCTACAAACCGCGCTGGTAACCAACCGGCCCAGGAGCCGACGAACGAGCCGAGGGCCATCAGAATCACCACTATAGGACCCACCAGGGAAAGTTTTAACTTGACCAGCTTAAACTGCATTTGTTACGATTCGTTTTTCTTGCAAGTCCTTCGAAATCAGGCGAATAGAAAGCGCCGCGGATTTTTGGGCGTACTATCTGTGATGGTCCTCTGACTTCAGGTCGATGGAAAAGAATTTTTACACACTGATCATCGTACCGAACGCAAGTTCAGGACTCCACAAAGTACGTATCCCCCTGGCACTTCTCTACACCCTTTCGTTCCTTGTTCTAATCGGATTCTTCACGATCATTGGACTCGGTTTCAACTACGCCCGAATGGCGCTCAAGACCGCGGACTACAGTCAACTCGCGGCCGAGAACACCGCACTCAAGGTGAACAACAGGAACCTCGAAGTTTCCACACGCCAGCTCAATACGAAGATACAACTTCTTGAAGATCTCTCCGACAAGATCCAGGAGATGATGCAAAGCGACACCTGGAACAAACGCTTCGGCCTGCTCGACGGCGGCGGCGTCGGAGGGGCGCTTGAGGACTACCCGACGGTAGCCATGATCTCCAGCCTGAACGTGCGTGAAAACATCGACCTGGTTCGGGATCGCGCAGCAGAACTGGAATTTCAACTTCGTTTCGTCGAACAGATCGCCGAAACCAGGGCCGACAAACTGATGCTGACACCGTCCATGTGGCCAGTCGCCGGTCCGGTCCGGAGTTCGTACGGAAGACGAAGAGACCCGTTTACCGGCAAGTCTGAAATGCATCAAGGCCTGGACATCGGTGGCCTGTACGGAACGGTGGTTCGCACGCCGGCAAACGCACGGGTCCTGTACGCCCGGCGAAAGTCCGCCTACGGAAACCTGATCGTCCTCGATCATGGTGGTGGGATTACGACACGATTCGGTCATCTTTCCCGTTTCGAGGTACAGGTGGGCGACCAGGTGCAGAAGGGAGACATCATCGGCTATGTCGGTAGCACCGGCCGGAGCACGGGCCCCCACTTGCACTATGAAGTCCGATTGAACGACAGAACTCTGAACCCTAGAAACTATCTACCACGTAGCCCGATAGCGATTGCCGATTAAGACCAGTTGTAACTCCCCCCATCAAACTCCTGACCCACGCTCGATCGAACGCCCCGACTCACGCTTCCTTCTGTTTCGCTCCCTGAACCGATCTGAATTTCCACGGCCATCAGTTTTTTCGAAGTGTGAGAGTTCCAGTAGCGCAAATTTACACCAGCAAGCTCCCGGCGTGGGGGGACCGTCCCGGCGTACTAGTTCCCGAAATCCCACGCAATGCTCAAACGTAGTGGCTCTCATTAATCTGGATTCCAGCGGGGGGACGGTGGGCCCGACGCTAAAATGGAATGCCGCAACCTGTTAAGATTCTAGAATGCTCGACATCGTCAAGAAAATCGTCGGAACCAAGAACGATCGGGAACTGAAGAAGCTGCAGCCGATTGTCGCGTCGGTCAACGCTCTGGAATCGACGGTCGCGAGCCTTACCGACGAACAACTCCGTAGCAAGACCAACGAATTCAGAGAGAGGATCGATCAAGGCGCTTCCATTGACGATCTCGTGGCCGAGGCGTTCGCGGTGGTGCGTGAAACGGGCAAACGTGTCCTGAACATGCGACATTTCGATGTCCAGCTCGTCGGCGGGTACGCACTCCACCTGGGTCGGATCGCGGAAATGAAGACCGGCGAGGGCAAGACCCTTGTGGCGACATTGCCCGCCTACCTCAACGGGCTTGGCGGAAAAGGCGTTCACGTCGTAACGGTCAACGACTACCTCGCCCGGCGCGACTCGGAATGGATGGGTCAGATATACAGATTCCTCGGCCTTGACGTCGGAGTCGTACGTCACGGCGTTGAGGAATTGGAACGGCGGGCCGCCTACGCCGCCGACATCTCCTACGGTACCAACAACGAGTTCGGGTTCGACTACCTGCGGGACAACATGAAGTTCGAAGCGTCCCATTTGGTCCAGCGGGGCCACAACTTCGCGATCGTCGACGAGGTTGACTCCATCCTGGTCGATGAAGCACGAACCCCTCTGATTATTTCAGGCCCCAGCGACGAGGCTACCGACAAGTACAGCCGGATCAACAAGATCGTCCCGCGCCTGCGCCGCGACATCGACTACCAGGTCGATGAGAAACACCGCACCGCAACCCTGACTGAAGAAGGAATTGCGCATGGCGAAAGTCTGCTCTCGGTTGAAAACCTCTACGATCCCTCCAACATGGAGATCCTCCATCACATCAACCAGAGCCTGAAGGCGCACACGCTGTTCAAGCGCGACTCCGAGTACGTCGTCAAGGACGGCGAGGTGCAGATCGTCGACGAGTTCACCGGACGCTTGATGCCGGGACGTCGTTGGAGCGATGGCCTCCACCAGGCGGTCGAAGCGAAAGAAGGTCTGAAGATTCAGCAGGAAAACCAGACCCTGGCATCGATCACTTTCCAGAACTATTTCCGGATGTATACCAAGCTGGCCGGGATGACCGGAACGGCCGAAACCGAAGCCGAGGAGTTTCTCAAGATCTATAACCTCGCTGTCCTGGTGATGCCGACCAACCGCAAGCTGATGCGGGTAGAAAGTCCGGACATCATCTACAGGACCGAACGCGAGAAGTTCAACGCCGTCGTCGACGAAATTCGGGACTGCAACGAACGCGGGCAACCAGTACTGGTCGGTACGATCACGATCGAGAAGTCGGAGAAGCTCAGCTCAATGCTGAAGCGAAAAGGAATCCCGCACGTGGTACTCAACGCGAAGTATCACGAGAAAGAAGCCGAGATTGTCGCCCAGGCCGGGCGACGCGGAGCCGTCACGATCGCCACGAACATGGCGGGTCGCGGCACCGATATCGTGTTGGGTGGAAATCCGGAGTTTCTGGCGAGGGATCGATTGCGAAAGAAGAAGATCGAGCTCGCCGATGTTACTCCGGAACAGATGAAGGAGGTCCTTGCCTCAGTGCAGCCCGAAGTCGCGGCCGAGCACGAAGAGGTAGTAGACGTCGGAGGACTCCACATCATCGGAACCGAGAGACACGAAGCCCGGCGGATCGATAACCAGTTGCGTGGCCGGTCGGGTCGGCAGGGCGATCCCGGCTCGTCCCGCTTCTTCGTCTCGCTCGAAGACGACCTGATGCGCATTTTTGCCGCGGATCGAATCTCGAATATCATGCAGAAACTCGGCATGGAGGAAGGCGTTCCGATCGAATCGAAGATGGTCTCCAAGCAGATCGAAAGTGCTCAGAAGAGAGTTGAAGGCCAGAACTTCTCAGCTCGAAAACACGTCCTCGAATACGACGACGTGATGAACAAACAGCGCGAAGCGATCTATAGCCTCCGCAAGCAACTGCTCGAAGAGGCCGATCAGAGAGAATACGTCTTGTCGATCGCCGACGACATCATGGGCTCCCTGGTGTCACAGCACGCAGCGGAAGAAACCCACCCGAGCGAATGGGACCTGGAAGGACTCGTCCCGGCCGTGTTGAGGCAGTTCGGCGTCGATTACACAAAAGAAGACGTCAACCCGGACGACCTCAGCTCCAGGGAACTCGAAGATGCGTTGATAGAGGTCATCCACCGTAAGTACGAAGAAAAAGAAGAGCTGATAGGATCCGAAGCGATGCGGTTCCATGAACGGATGCTCATGCTGCAGATCGTCGACGCTCAGTGGAAGGACCATCTGCTTGCGATGGATCATCTCAAGGAAGGCATCGGCCTTCGTGGCTATGGCCAGCGCGACCCGTTGATCGAATACAAGAAGGAATCGTTCACGCTTTTCGAAGACCTCATGAACAGGATCGAGGACGACGGAATCCGTTTCCTTTTCCTCTTGCAGCCGGTCCAGCAGGACAAGCAGGCGGAGCAACTCGAGAAACGCCGCAAGCGGCAACAGTTCATCACAAACAATCAGGGGGGAGGAGACCGAGCCAAGCAACCCGTCAAGAGGGGCTCCCCAAGAATCGGAAGAAACGATCCTTGCCCGTGCGGTAGCGGCAAGAAATTCAAGAAATGTTGCGGAGTAACAGCTTGACCGAAAAGAATTTCAAAGAAGCCTACACGTTTGATGACGTCCTGATCGTTCCTCTCAAGTCGGACGTCCTGCCCACCGAAGTCGGAACCACCACAAAACTGACGAATCGCATTGGATTGAAGATCCCGGTCGCCAGTGCGGCCATGGATACTGTCACCGAATCGAACCTTGCGATAGCCCTAGCGCAACAGGGCGGCATCGGAATGGTTCATCGCAACATGTCGATCGCCACGCAGGCAGGTGAGGTCGACAAGGTGAAGCGGTCGGAAAGCGGAATGATCGTCAACCCGATCACGATGTCACCCGACAACCAGATCGAGGATGCCGTCAAGTTGATGGCACGTTACAAGATCTCCGGGGTACCGATCACAGAAGATGAGCGTCTGGTGGGTATTCTGACCAACAGGGACCTCCGCTTCGAAGATCGCTATCACCTGCCGATTCGTGACGTCATGACCAAGGAGAACCTCGTGACCGTCCCGGTAGGAACGACTCTCGACGAGGCCCAGCGCATTCTCCACAAGCACCGGATAGAGAAGCTCCTGGTTGTGGATGAGGATCAAGAACTGAAGGGTCTGATAACGGTCAAGGACATCACCAAGAGAATCAAGTACCCACTTGCGGCCAAGGACAAACACGGGCGGCTGCGAGTCGGGGCCGCAATCGGGGCGACCGGGGATTATCTGGAACGAGCGATCGAGTTGGTCGCCGCCCACGTCGACGTGATCGTCATCGACACCGCGCACGGCCATTCTTCCCGTGTGATCGAGGCCATCAAGACCGTAAAGCAGCGCCTTCCGGAAACGGACCTGATAGCCGGCAACGTCGCAACATCCGAGGCCACAGCCGATCTGATCGAGGCCGGAGTCGACGCCGTCAAGGTCGGCATCGGACCCGGATCGATTTGCACCACCCGCGTCGTCAGCGGCGTGGGCGTTCCGCAAATCAGTGCGATCATGGAGTGCGCACGCGTTTGCCGGGAACACAGTATTCCGCTCATCGCAGACGGTGGCGTGAAGTTTTCCGGAGACATCACGAAAGCAATCGCAGCAGGTGCGGATACGATCATGATTGGATCCCTCTTTGCCGGAACGGACGAAAGCCCCGGCGAGGTGATCCTGTACCAGGGCCGCACCTACAAGTCATACCGCGGGATGGGATCTCTCGGCGCAATGCAGTCCGGCAGCAGCGACCGCTACTCCCAGGACAAGGCGCAGCCGAACAAACTGGTCCCCGAGGGTGTGGAAGGCCGGGTCGCACACAAAGGCCCCCTGGCCTCAATGGTCACCCAACTCGTCGGCGGTCTCAAATCAGGAATGGGTTACTGCGGCTGCGCTTCAATCGCGGATCTGCAAGTCAAAACCAAATTCATGAAGATCACCGACGCCTCGCTCAGAGAGAGCCACGTCCACGATGTCTTCATCACGAAAGAAGCCCCGAACTATCAGCTAGAGTAGACGGGTAGATCGAAGAGGGATCTCAACGGTAGAGTAGGGGAGGACGCGAAGAGCGACCTCCCCCCTCGTCGCACCGGACGTGCGGATTTCCCGCATCCGGCGCTCCCGACCAATTCTTCTGAAGCACAGACGTAGAGCCTTAGAGATAGACCAACCCGAGGGT